>Ga0196963_10001331_pt1 | contig 17116 bp, 18 predicted proteins | sample S1_5metaG_FD_148600 | JGI IMG/M metagenome (GOLD analysis project Ga0196963, IMG submission 148600) | Soil microbial communities from Anza Borrego desert, Southern California, United States - S1_5 | ecosystem: Environmental > Terrestrial > Soil > Desert | place: USA: California | collected... | reverse complement strand
TGATGACCTGCGCCTGGACCGAGACATCCAGCGCCGAGACCGGCTCGTCGGCCACGATGACCGAGGGCTGCAGGGCCAAAGCCCGCGCCAGACCGAGCCGCTGGCGCTGCCCGCCGGAGAATTCGAAGGGGAATTTCACCATCGCCTCGGCGCGCAGGCCGACCCGCTCGAACAGGGCCCCCACCCTCTCCTTGCGCGCCGTCTTGCTCAGGGTCTCGTAGTTCTCCAGGGGCTCTCCGACGATGTCGCCAGCACTCAGCCGCGGATTGAGGGAAGCGTAAGGGTCCTGGAACACCATCTGGATGCGGCGACGGTGCGGCCGCATGGCAGCCTCATCGAGGTGCGTGATGTCGGCGCCGTCGAGAACGACCCGCCCGGCGCTCGGCTGCAGCAATTTCACCAGGGTGCGGCCGACGGTCGATTTGCCGCAGCCTGATTCCCCGACCAGGCAGAGGGTCTCGCCGGGCCGCAGGGTGAAGGACACGCCGTCGACGGCCTTGATATGGCCGACGGTGTGGCGCAGCACGCCGCGCAGGACCGGGAAATGCTTGGCGAGATTCTCGACCTCGAGCACCGGCGCGCTCATGACGCGGTCACCCGCTCCGCCTCCCAGCAGGCCACGCTGTGGCTCGCCCCCTGCTGGACGAGCGGCGGCGTCTCGGCGCGGCAGCGCGCGCTGACGAAGCCGCAGCGCGGCGCGAAGGCGCAGCCGACGATCGCGTCGCGCAGCGACGGCACGATCCCGGGAATCTCGGCCAGGCGGCTGCGGGCGGCGCCGGTGCGCCGGCCACGCGGGATCGAGGCCATCAGGCCGCGCGTGTAGGGATGCAGCGGCCGGTCGAAAAGCTCGAGCACGCTCGCCTCCTCGACCTTACGACCGGCATACATGACCACCACGCGCTGCGCCGTCTCGGCGACCACGCCGAGATCGTGCGTGATCAGGATGATCGCCGCGTTCAGCCGTTCCTTGAGCTCGCGCATGAGCTTGAGGATCTGCGCCTGGATGGTGACGTCGAGCGCCGTCGTCGGCTCGTCGGCGATCAGCAGCGTGGGATTGCAGCACAGGGCCATGGCGATCATCACCCGCTGCCGCATGCCGCCGGAGAAATGGTGGGGATAATCGGCCAGCCGCCGTCGGGCATCCGGGATACGCACTAGGTCGAGCATCTCGCGCGCCCGGTCGAGCGCCTCGGCGCGGCTCAGGCCCTGATGGATGGTCACCGCCTCGGCGATCTGGTCGCCGATGCTCATCACCGGGTTGAGAGAGGTCATCGGCTCCTGGAAGATCATGGCGATGCGGTTGCCGCGGATGCGTCGCATCTCGGGCTCCGACAGGCTCGCGAGATCGGTGCCATCGAAGCGCACGGAGCCCGAGACGATGCGCCCGCTGGTCGGCGGGATCAGCCGCATGATCGAGAGGGCCGTGACGCTCTTGCCGCAGCCGGATTCACCGACGATCGAGAGGGTCTCGCCGGCGCCGACGGTAAACGACACGCCATCGACGGCCCGGACGACGCCATCGACCGTGAAGAAATGGCTGCGGAGATTCTCAACCTCGAGGACGGGAGCCAATGCCATCGTCACATCCGCCGCGCCAGCCGCGGGTCGAGATGGTCGCGCAACCCGTCGCCGAGGAGGTTGATGGCCAGCACGACGAGCGCCAGGCAGGCGCCCGGGAAGAAGATCGTCCACGGGGCGCGGGCCAGCAGCAGCCGGCTGGAGGCGATCATGTTGCCCCAGGTCGGCGTTTCGGGCGGCACGCCCGCGCCCAGGAACGACAGCCCGGCCTCGATCAGGATGGCCGAGGCCGCCACGTAGGTCGCCTGGACGATCAGCGGCGGAATGGTGCTGGGCAGGATGTGACGCAGCACGATCTTGAGGCTGCGGCTGCCGCCGCTGATCGCCGCCTCGATATAGGGCTGCTCGCGCGTGGTCAGCACCACCGAGCGCACGAGGCGCACCACGCGCGGCACTTCGGGGATGGTGATTGCCACGATGACGATGCCGACGCTGGCCTGGTTGAGCGAGACGAGGGCGATGGCCAGCAGGATCGCCGGAATGGCCATCAGCCCGTCCATCATGCGCATGACGATATTGTCGAGGCGGCGCACATAGCCGGCGGCAAGGCCGATGGCGAGGCCGATGACCACCGACATCAGGGCGACGGTGACGCCGACCACCAGCGAGATGCGGGCGCCGTAGACCGAGCGGGCGAAGATGTCGCGGCCGAGATGGTCGGTTCCGAAGTAGTACTCGGCCGAAGGCGGCTTGAGCCGGTCCACCGGATTGATGAACCGAGGGTCCCCGGCGATGAAGGGCGCCAGCACGGCGATCAGCGCCATGGCGAGCAGGATGACAGCCCCGATCACGATGGTCGGATTGCGGCGCGCGAAGGTGGCGGCGCGGGCCAGCGGCCTTACGCTCGGGGTGCGGGGCGTGGCGATGGTCGTCATCGTCAGTAACGGATCCGCGGATCGAAAAACGTGTAGGACAGGTCGACGAGCAGGTTGACCAGCACGTAGAGGCCGGAGAAGACCATGATCACGCCCTGGATGATGGGATAGTCGCGGCGCGCGATGGCGTCGACCACCAGCCGCCCGACGCCGGGGATATTGAAGACCGTCTCGGTGATGACCACGCCGCCGATCAGCAGCGCGACACCGATACCGATGACCGTGACGATCGGCACGGCCGCGTTCTTCAAAGCGTGACGCAGGAGCATCGGGACGCGGGCGACACCCTTGGCGTTGGCGGTGCGGATGTAATCCTCAGCCAGGACCTCGAGCATGGTGGTGCGGGTAATGCGCGCGATCAACGCGACATAGGCAAGACCGAGCGCCACGGTCGGCAGGACCAGATTGTGCAGCCAAGGCCCGATCCCTTCGGCCAGGGGCGTGTAGCCCTGCACGGGCAGCCAACGCAGCTCGATGGCGAAAACGAAGATCAGCACATAGCCCACGACGAAGACCGGCACCGAGAAGCCCATTACGGCGAAGCCCATGACGAAGCGATCGAGGGCACCGCCCACGTTGGCGGCGGCAATCACGCCGAGACACAGGGCGATGCTCACGGCGAAAACGATGGTGGTGGCGGCCAGCGAAACCGTGGGCTCGGCGCGCTGAGCGATCAGGGTGATGACCGGATCGCCCCAGAACATGGAGCGTCCCAGATCGCCCGACATGAGATTGGCGAACCACAGCAGGAACTGCTTCCACAGCGGCTCGTCAAGTCCCAGCTTGCGGCGGATCTCGGCGATGCTGTCGGGCGACGCGTTGTCCCCCGCCATGATCGCCGCTGGATCGCCGGGTGCGAGATGGAGCAGCAGGAAGACGAACAACGCCACCAGGCCCATGACCGGAATGGTCAGGAGCAGCCGGCGAATGATGTAGGCGGTCATGGGCGTATCCCGGCGGCGCCGTCCCTCAACCCGTGTCCGGCAGGACGCGAGCCGAGGGACGTCTCACAGCGTTCGGGGTCGACGGTGATGCTAGGCCTTCTCCGCGTTCCACCAGGGGACGATTTCCGCCACCGGCAGCACACCGCGCAGATTGCGGCGCATGGCCGCGGGCTGCACCCATTGCCCATAATAGAGCTGGGGCACGAAGTTCCAGGCATTCTCTTGCAGCTCGCGGGCCACCGCCTTGCGGGCGTCAAGCGTGGGCGCCATCGCCCATTTATTACGCAGCTCCTCGTGCTTGGAATCGGACGGCCAGCCGAACCAGGCCTTGTCGCCCGTTGCGGCGTGCGCGGAGAGCAGGATTGGATTGCCGATGGCCGCACCACCCGACCAGGTGATGAAGATGTTCCAGCCGCCCTGGTTCGGCGCCGCCTTGCTGGCGCGGCGCTGTACGACGTTCGACCAGTCCATCGCCTCGACCTGGACATTGAGCCCGGCCTGGCGCATCGCCTGGGCGATGACCAGCGTGGTGTTGCTCATCACCGCGATGTTCGTCGCCTGCATGATGAGGATCGGGCGCCCGTCGTAGCCGGCTTCCTTGAACAGCTCGCGCGCCTTGGCGAGGTTCTGGCCGCCCTTGAACCAGTCGATGTTGGCGTCGTTCTCCATCGGCGTGCCCATGCCGAAATACGAGGACACCTGTTTGACGTATTTGGAATCACCGAACGTGGCTTTCAGGATGTCGCTCTGCTTGACGATGTAGAGCATCGCCTGGCGCGCCTTGACGTTGTCAAAGGGCGGATGCAGGTAGTTGAGCCGTACCTGGCCGACATTGCCGAGCCCGTTCAGCACTTCGATCTTGATGTTGCGGTCGCTCTCGAGCTGCGGCAGCAGATCGGCCGGTGGCACCTCGTAGAAATCGATTTCGCCCGCCTGCAGCGCCGCCACGGCGGTCTGGGCATCGGGCATATTGACGAGGATGACGCGGTCGACCTTCACATTCTTGCCGCCGGCGATACCCGACGGGGCTTCCGATCGCGGGACGTAGTTCGGGTTGCGGTCGTAGACGTACTGCGTACCCGGCCGGGTCTCGTCGAGATTGAGGGTGAAAGGTCCGGAGCCGACGACCTGATCGATCTTTTGCATCGGATCGGTCTCGGCTTCCTTCTTGCGCATCATGAAGCAGACCGGTGTGTTGGTCTTGGCCATGATGTCGAGGACCAGGCCATACGGCTCCTTCAGCGTGATGGTGAAGGTCTTCTCGTCCTTGGCGGCGATGTCCCTAACTCGCTCCATCATGTGCTGGCCACCGCCGTCGCGCGCGGACCAGCGCTTCAGGGAGGGCAACACGTCGGCGGTGGTGACCGCGGTGCCGTCATGCCATTTGAGCCCGTCGCGCAGCTCGAAGGTGTAGGTGAGTTTGTCATCCGAGATGTTGTAGCGACTGACCATCTGCGGCTGCGGCTGTTGGTTGCCGTCGATGCCGAACAGCGTGTCGTAGACCATGCCGCCGTGATAGGCGGACATGTTCGCCGTGGTCCAGATCGGGTCGTAGGTCGGGATATCGCCATGCATGACCGCGCGGATGGTGCGCGCGGCGCTGGGCCGGGTCTGCCCGCGGACGACGGTGGGGGCGGCCAGTATGGCACCGGCGGCGAGACCGGTTTGTAGGGCAGCGCGGCGAGTGATCTTGCTCATGTGAATTCTCCCCTGCTGTTTAGTGCCCAGATTTTCTGCTTCACGAGGCACATTGGCACTAGTTAATATCGGTACTAGTTAGTGCATAAATGTACTATACTCGTCCTACCGTCGGAATCCAAGCCTGTTCGAGCGGAACGCCGGACCCAGAGGACTGACAATGGCGCAAACGATAGCGATTGGGGAAGGAGCACCTCTCCGAACCCCGGTTCATCGGCTGCGCGCGCCCGAGTCCGAGGACGTATCACTCGGGCTGATCAAGCGATGGCGTGATGGCCCTGCGTTGCGCGAGACGCCGGTTCTGGTTGTCCATGGCTCGACCCTGGGTGCGGCGCTGTTCGACCTGCCGGTCAGCGGATACTCTATGTTGAGCGAACTCGCCGATGGCGGGCGCGCCGCCTACGCCATCGATGTGAGGGGCTACGGCCTGTCGCTCAACGGCTCGGTGATGGATGCACCGCCCGATGCCAATCCTCCTTTTGCGACGCTGGAACAGGCCGTGCTGGACATCGGCGCCGCTGTCGACTTCATTCGAGAACGTGAAAACGTAGAGGCCATCAGCCTGCTGGGAAGCTCTTGGGGCACGATCACCACCGCCCTCTATGCTAGCCGGCACCCGCAGCTTGTCTCCCGGCTCGTCCTGTACGCACCACTCTATGCGGACAGGAACGAGGTTTGGCTCGATCGCATAGCCGATGCGAGCGACCGCAGCCGCCTCCATCGAAGATTTGGGGCTTATCGCCTGGTGACATTGGCGGAACTGACGGGCCGCTGGGACGCCGATCTCGGCGGCGGAGACCCCACAGTCTACCGCGAACCTCATATAGCGGAGGCAATCTTCGCCGCTCTCTCCGCCGGTGACCCGCGGGCCCGGTCATACGATCCGCCGGCACTCCGTGTCCCCAACGGCGCTCTCGTAGACCTTGTCCGCGTCTTCAATGGTCAGCCTCTCTATGACCCGGCGAGGTTGACGATGCCCACGCTCGTCATCCGTGGCTCCGGCGACACCACGGCGACGGATCGAGACGCGCGCCAGCTGCTCGCGCGCATTTCATCGCCCGACAAGGCGTATTGCGTTGTCTCGCCGGGCTCGCATTTTCTCTGTGTCGAACGGTCGCGGCCAGAACTATACGATCGCATCAGAAGCTTTCTAGAAGCGAGTGGCCGCGAGTTATCGGAAAACGAGATGAAGCGATGAGAAAGACGGCCGAATTAGCAGCGAACGGCGGCGGACGCACGGTGTGGGAGCCCGACAGCGATTTTAGCCGTCGGGAGACGCTGGCGGCGGTATTGGAGAATAATCCGCTGCCGATCGCGTACCGCCTGAACTACCTTGCGAATTTCTATGTCGAGCCACTCGTCAAGAACATAGAGCGGACGTTCGACCTGTCGCGGCCGGAGTGGATTATCCTGTTCTGCCTGAACCAGCGCCCCGATCTGAACGCACAGCAGATCAGCAACGTCACGGGCCGGCCGAAAACCAGCATTTCCGCTGCCGTACGGCAATTGCAAGGCAAGAAATTGCTCGTGCGGAGCGTCGATGTCCGAGACGGTCGCCGCCGGGTCCTGCAGGTAACCGAAGCGGGGCAGAAGATTTACGCGGCAGTCTTGGCCAGCTTCGTGGCGCGCGAAACCGACATGATGGTTTGCCTTAATCGCGGCGAACGGCGTGCGTTCTTGGATCTGCTCAACAAGCTCATCGACAACAGCGGAAGCTGGGCCACGCCGTATTAAGGTATTGGTCGCGGCGCTGCATTTTCGTCGAGCGGCCAGATCGGGCGCTGCACGCGGGTGTAGGGCACTTGGCGGTGGTCGCGCGGGATCGAGCCACCGGAATCGGCGTACAGGACCTTGCACGCAATCGGTCCGAAGGCCGCGTGAAAATGATTGGTCGACTTGACCACGATGATGCGCCGCTGCGCCGGATCGATGCCCAGGCTGGAGAACAGATCGCGGCCAAGAGCCTGCGTGCGCTTGCTGATCAGCACGACCTCGACACCGCCCATGCGGATCGCCGCCGAATCCCCCAGCGGCACGGTGGAGCCGGCAAAATCCTGCGTGGCGTCGCGCACCAGCTTCGTCACCGTCACCTCGGCGTCGATCGGCAGGCCGGAGCTCGGCGCCGTCTTGCCGCCAAAGCGTAGCTTGAGGCGGGCGCCCTCTCCGGCATCGAAGCAGAAGCGCACCGCCATGGGATCCCAGAGCGGCGCCAGCGCTGCCGCCTCGACCTTGCGTTCAACAAGGCGCCGCAGGATGACGGTTGAATCGGAGGGCGCACCCCCGCCCGCGTTGTCGGACGGATCGGCGATCACCACGGGCCGGTCGCCAAGACTCGCCAGCGCCGTGTCGATGGCTTCATCGGGTGTCAGGAAGGGCGGCGTGGTGCGGCCGCGCATGCCCCACAGCTCCATGCCGAGCTCGCGGGCCAGCGCGTCGCCGTCCGCCTTACGGTTGTCGGTGATGACCAGGATCTTGGCGCCCAGCTCGGGTACGTCGGCATAGGGAAAGCAATGCGTGACCGAAATCGACAGCACGCCGTTCTTGCCTTCCAGCGCCTTGATCTTGTCGACGAAGCCGCGCATCGGCTGCATCGTCGTGGGAAAGCTGGCGATCATCCGGCAGTCGAACACTGATTTCACCGGTTTGATCTCGCCGCGGATCTGACGCAGGGTGAGCTCCACCAGCTCCTCGGCACGCTCGACAAAATCGGTATGCGGGAATTCCTTGAACGAAATGATCAGGTCGGCGCCGGCGAGCCGGGCTTGCGTCAGGTGGCTATGCGGGTCGTGCTCGTAAGCGATCGGCACGGACGGGCCGACGATCCGGCGCACCCGGCCGATCAGATCGCCCTCGCAGTCGTCGTAGCCGTCGGCGACCATGGCACCGTGCAGGCCGAGCAGCACCCCGTCGAGCGGCAGGGCCGCCTCGAGCTGCCCCAGGATCTCGTCGCGCATCGCCTCGTACGCGGCGCGCGCGACGGTGCCGGCCGGCTCAGCCCAGAAACACGAGCCTTCGACCAGGGTCCAGCCCTCCGCCCGTGCGCGCCGGCGTGCCACCACCAGCGGGGCGGTGCAGAGCGTCGCGCGGTCCGGGTGCTCGCCGGGGCGGGCGAACAGGCCTTCCTTGAAACTCTCGAGAGATGTCGGGATCGGCGAGAAGGTATTGGTCTCGGTCGCAACCGAGGCAACGAATAACCGCATGGGCACCCCTCAGTGACAGGCCTGCCACTATAGACGAATGCCCACACGATATGGATCCCGTGTCCCCCGTAAGCTTGCCCGTAACGCGCCCTATGGTGTCGATGGCGCTCCAGATGCAACTGCGGAGCATACTGGGTCGCAAAGCTCAGCGCTGTCCTCGCGGCTCATAGGGACGTTCCATTCTCTCGGTAGCAGGGCGACGGCCGCACCGTCGCCCTGCGCCGGCACGCGACCGTTCTAGCTCTCGCTGCTGCGGCGTCGTCCCGATGAGCTACGGCCGCGATTGCCGCCACCGCTCGACTGTCCGCCTTTGCTGCCAGCCTCTGACGCACGTTCGCGATCGTTGGCGAAGTTGCCTCCGCTCGAGCGGCCGCCCTTGCTCGCGATCTCCCGCTTCTTCTCCTCGTCCATCGAAGCAAAACCTCGTTTCGATTGTCCGGCCATAGTGCGGGCTCCTGGTTCCAGTTGCACTGACCGGCCAACGTGATGCGGCACGGAAAGTTCAAACATTTTTCTCGCCTCACGTTACGGCGAAGACTCACTCACTCCGGGAGTAGGAACGAGGCGGCGCCAAGTCTCGTTGCCCCACCGTCCAACACCAGCAAGGAGAGTGGATCATGGCCGAGCAGCGCAATCAGAACCAGGGCGGCTCCAATCAGGGTTCGTCCAACCAGGGTTCGAGTCAGGGAACATCGAATCGCGGATTCGCTTCGATGGACGAGGACAAGCAGCGCGAGATCGCCAGCCAGGGCGGTCAGAGCGTGCCGGACGAGAAGCGCAGCTTCTCACAGGACCCCGATCTGGCGTCCGAGGCCGGCAGCAAGGGTGGCCAGAGCGTGCCGGACGAGAAGCGCAGCTTCTCACAGGACCGCGATCTGGCATCCGAGGCCGGCCGCAAGGGCGGCCAGGCGAGCGGCGGCGGCAACCGCTAGCTTCGGTTCGCTGGAGCATCGCCCCGGCTCGGCGTCCTCCCCGAGCCGGGGCAAGCCTCTGCCGCCAGCCGCGCATCGAGCAGCCCGTTATTGGACGGGCTTCCGTGTCCCGATGCCTTGCATGAAGCGTTCGCGGATCTGGACCGGATCGCGATCGGTTGTGGCCACCGCCGGCTGCTCGTCGATCCGCGCGGCGATCAGCGTCGGCCCTCCCTTGGCCAGGGCTTCATCGACCAGCCGCTCGAAATCCTCCTCATCCGCTGCCCAGGCGCTCCGCGCGATGCCGCAGCCCTGGGCTATAGCCACCAGATCGGCGCCGCGCTGTGCCGGCGTCGGTTGCGAGCCGGTGATCTGATAGACCCCATTGTCCATTACGACGATGGTCAGGTTTTTCTGGGCGAGCGTCGCCACGGTGGTAAGGCAGCCGAGCTGCATCAGCAGCGAGCCGTCGCCTTCCAGCGCGATGACTGGCCGCGTGGGCTGCCCCAGCGCCACACCGACGGCAATCGGGATGGCCAGGCCCATGCTGCCCAGCATGTAGAAATTCTGCGGCCGGCGGCCGGCGGCCCAGAGGTCGAAATTGGTGTTGCCGATGCCGCCGATGACGGCCTCGTCGTTCTTCAGCCGGCTGACGAGCCGCTTGGTGAGGTCGAAGCGGTTCATCACCTTCGTGTTGCCGCGAGCGGCCGATCGTTGGCCGGTTTTCATCTTGCGTCCCTCACTTCGCGAAGACTTTGCCGCCGGTGAGCAGCGGCGACAGGATCAGGGCCACGGGCGCCTGGGTAGCGACTGCCTGCTTGATCGAACGGTCGATCGTGAACTCCAGCTCGTCATGGCGGGTGATCGTGTGGTTCTCCATTGCCAGTGAATCGAGCACCGGTCTCATCGTCCGGCAGACCAGCGTCTGTCCGAGATTGAACTCGCCCAGCGTGCCGCGCTCCGAGACGAACATGATCAGGGGAATCTGGCAGGGTACCGCCAGCGAGGCGAGGACGTTCGGCAGGGTGGCAAAGCCGCTGGTCTGCATCAGCAGGGCGCCGCGCATCCCGGCCATCCAGGCGCCGGTCAGGATGCCGACCGCCTCTTCCTCGCGCGCCGTCACGAACGCCGTGAAGAACGAATCGGCGTGGATCGCCTTGATCAGCGGCGTGAGGATCCGGTCCGGCACATAGGTGACGAGCCGTACGTCGTTCGCCTTCAGCGTCGCGCGAACGACCTCATACCACGGCTGAGTCGTGGCTCCCTCGACAGTGTCCATCGCTCTTCCTTTACTAGACGGGGTGGCCGGTGCCGCCCGGAATTCTGCCTCGTCCCAGCGTTCAGCGAAATGAGCTGGGTCGGCGTGCTGCCGCAGGTGTTGACCCGAGTTTTTATTTGGTCGATTGTATAAATATCGTGATCAATAGAGTCAAACCAGCCAAATCGCGGGGGTCGCGGCGACAGGACAGCACGCGCGCGGCAATTCTGGACGCGGCTGAGGAGCTGTTCGCGGCGAGCGGCTTCACCGCTGTGTCCATCCGCGATATCGCCCGCGCGGCGGGCGCCAACCCCGGCAGCATCAGCTATCATTTCGGCAGCAAGGACGGCTTGCTCCTCGAGATCTATCGCCGGCATTGCGGGCCGATGAACCGCCGGCGCGGCGAGCTGCTGAGCGAAGCCTTGCGCATCCACGACGCCGAGAACCGGCTCGAGGCGATCGTCCGCGCCTACGTCGTTCCCGCCTGCTATTCGAGCGCGGACCTGGCCGGCGGCGGCGCCCGCTTCACCCGCCTGCGCGCGGTCATGTCGGCCGAAGGCAACGAGATCGCCCGCCGGGTCATTGCCGATACCTTCGACGACACGAGCCACGCCTTCATAGACGCAGTCCACCGGGAGCTGCCTTATCTGTCCCGCGCCACCATCGTCTGGCGGAGCCAGTTCCTGCTTGGCGCCCTCTACTACTCGCTGGTGATGCAGGACCGGGTGACGCGGCTGTCGCGCGGCGAGGCCGATGGCAGCGATCAGGCCGCCGCCATCGAGGAGATCGTCCGAGCCACCGTGGCGGCCTTCAAAGCGCCCGCGGTGGACCCGGCCTGGATCAGCCGGCCGCCGGCCGCGCCGGCAAAAAGGCCGGCACGAAGCAAACTACGAACATAGGGGGAGGAACCATGTCTGAGATCTCGGGCGAACCACGGCTTTTGTTCCCGCAGCTCCAGCCGTTCTACGACAAGGTCAGGCCGCTCTCGTGGCTGCTAGTCCGGCTTACCGCCGGCCTGATGATCATCCCGCATGGCTGGCCCAAGCTGATGGCGGGCATCGAGGCGACAGCCGCCAACGCCCTGGTGCGCCGCGGCATCGAGCCCGCCTGGCCGCTCGCGGCCGGGCTTATCACCCTGGAGACGATCGGCGGGCTGTGCGTGGCCCTGGGCCTGTTCACCCGCTTCTGGGCGGCGGCCATCGCCATCGAGATGGCGGTGATCGTCTATCACCATCTCGGCGGCGGCTTCGGCTGGACCAACCGCGGCTACGAATACCCGCTGATGTGGGGGCTGATCATGCTGGCCATCGCCTTGCGCGGCGGCGGCCCCTATTCGCTCGATCGCCGTATCGGCACCCAGCTCTAGCGTCTCTGCCGCTAGGCGGATTCGGCCTGGGGCAGCGGCGGCTCGGCGATCACCCGCCACGCCGGCAGGGTGACGGTCGCCGTCGTGCCGTCGCCCGGCGCGCTGTCGAGCGTCAGCGTGCCGCCGTGCAGCTCGACGATCGACTTGGTCAGGGTGAGACCGAGGCCGGTGCCCTCGTGGCGCTTGTCCCAGGCGGAATCGATCTGCTGGAACGGCAGGAAGGCGGTCGGGATGTCCTCCTTGCGCATGCCGATACCGGTGTCGCTGACCGTCAGGATGGCAGCACCGTCGCGCGCCAGATGCGCGCCGACCGTCACCCGGCCGCCGGCCGGCGTGAACTTGATGGCGTTCCACAGCAGGTTGAAGAGCACCTGCTTGAGCCGCGTGGGGTCGACCGTCACCACCAGCGGCGCCTCGACCGGCTCGACGGCGAGGGTGAGCGCACGCTTGACCGCCTCGCTGGCGACGATGCGCTCGCAGGTGGCGATCAGGTTGGCGACGTCGACGGCCTGCTCGTCGAGCACCAGGTGCCCGGCCTCGATCTTGGTCAGGTCGAGGATGTTGTTGATCACGTCGAGCAGGTGCCGGCCGCTGGCCCGGATGTCGCGGGCGTATTCCTGGTACTTGTGGTCGCCGATCGGCCCGAAGAGCTCCATGTCGAAGATTTCGGCGAAGCCGATGATGGCGTTGAGCGGCGTGCGCAGCTCGTGGCTCATATTGGCGAGGAAGGCGGATTTGGCGCGGCTCGCCGTCTCGGCCTCCTCCTTGGCCTCGCGCAGGTCGCGCTCGGCCTGCTTGCGCGCCGTGACATCCTCGACCGAGCCCTCGTAGTAGAGCAGCGTGCCGTCGCTGTCGCGCACCTCGCGGCAGGTCTCGGAGATCCAGATGATCGCCCCGTCGTGGCGGTAGACCCGGGATTCGAAGCCGGTGACGGCGCCGCTGGCGGTCATCTGGCGCACGAACTCGTCGCGCCGCCGCGGATCGACATAGAGCTGCCGGCCGATATCGGTGATCGCCGCGAGCATGGAATCGGGCGTCTCGTAGCCGTAGATGCGGGCGAGCGCCGGGTTGGCGAGGAGATAGTGGCCGTCGGGCGTGGTCTGGAAGATGCCCCAGATGGCGTTCTCGAACATGCCGCGGTAGGGCTGGCTGATATCGGCACGCGCCCGCACGGGCGCACGGGGGCCCCGCGCGGGGAGCGCCGCGCGCAGCATCGACCCCTTGGCTGCAGGCTGTGTGGTCATGGAGTACGCCCCCGCCCCCGACTGTCGCTCTCGCAGGTAAATTTACCGACTGTGGATATCTCTGTACATAATTGTTATTTAACCTTAATTAACATTAATTCGATGACAGTACGGCCGTCTGGCAGGGTTTTTTCGCGCCATATGCCGTTTCGGCATTGCTGCGCTGCAGCATTAAGGGCCCTCCCGGAACCGCCCCTGGCCTTATTCTGTTACGCAGTCGATTCGACCTTCTGCCAGCGCCAGGGACCCCATGAGACCGACCAAATTCCGCGGCAATATCTTCGTCGCCAACCTGCCGCACGGTTACACCGACGAGCAGCTTGCCCAGGCCTTCGACTCCTATGGTCTGGTGCTCGGCGCCTACATCGCGCGCGACCCGCTGACCGGCACGACCAAGGGCTACGGCCTGGTCAACCTGGCGCCGGAGAAGGTCGCGGCCAAGGCCGCCGCCGAGTTGAACGGCAAGGTCATCGACGGCCGCACGGTGGAAGCCCGCCTCGCCGACCCCGAGATGGCGATCACCCTGCCCTCGCCGGGCCGCCGCCCGCCGATGTCGATGCCCGAGCCGCTGCCGGCCCCGACGCGCACCGCGTTCCCCGCCGTCGCCCACGCGCCGCGCAAGCCGGTGGTCGTCGAGTATCGCACCCGCCGTTCATTCGGCTGAGCGGCGCCCCAGCAGCCAGAGCGCCGCGCCGACCAGCAACGTCGCCGCCAGCACGAAGAGCGAGGCCAGCGCGTTGATCTGCGGCGACAGGCCGAGGCGCACGCTCGAGAACACCACCATCGGCAAGGTCGTGGCCCCCGGGCCCGAGGTGAAGCTGGCGATCACCAGATCGTCCAGCGACAGGGTGAAGGCCAGCAGCCAGCCCGCCGCCAGCCCCGGGGCCAGCATCGGCAGGGTCACGCCGACGAAGGCCCGCCACGGCGGCGCGCCGAGATCGTGCGCCGCTTCCTCCAGCGCCGGATCAAGCAGCTTGAGCCGCGCCTGGACGATCACCGCCACGTAGGCGGTGGTGAAGGTCGCGTGCGCGATGACGATCGTGGCGAAGCCGCGCTCGCCCGGCCAGCCGACCAGCTGATCGAGCGACACGAAGAGCAGCAGCAGCGACAGGCCGCTCAGCACCTCGGGCATGACCAGCGGCGCGGCGAGCAGCCCCGCCAGCAGCGCGCGCCCGCGGAATCCACCGAATCGCCGCAGGGCCATGCCGCCCATCAGGCCCAGCGCCGTGGCCACGGTGGCGCTCACCGCCGCGACCGTCACGCTCAACCAGGCCGCGTCGAGGATGCGCTCGTTGCGCGCGAGTTCGCCGTACCATTTGGCCGAGAACCCGGACCATACCGTCACCAGCCGTGACTCGTTGAACGAGAACAGGATCAGCAGAAGCACGGGCAGGTAGAGAAAGGCGTAGCCCGCACCCAGCGCGGTCAGCAGGAAGGCCGAGTTGCGCCTCATGCCCGCACCGGCGCTTTCCGCTCGACAGCCTGGAACGCCAGGATCGGCGTCACCAGCAGGACGAGCAAGCCGATGGCCAGCGCCGACGCCGTCGGCCAGTCCCGGTTGTTGAAGAACTCGGTCCACAGAATCTTGCCGATCATCGGACTGTCCGGGCCGCCGAGCAGGTCGGGAATGATGAACTCGCCCGCCGCCGGGATGAAGACGAGCAGGCAGCCGGCGACAATGCCGGGCAGCGACAGCGGCAGGGTCACGCGCCAGAAGGCGCTGTACGGCCGAGCACCCAGATCGTGCGCCGCCTCGAGCAGCGCCGGATCGAGCCGCTCGAGCGCGGCGTAGAGCGGCAGCACCATGAACGGCAGGTAGGAGTAGACGAGGCCGAGATGCACGGCGAACTCGTTGGCCATCAGCGGCAGCGGCTCGGCGATCACCCCCACGCCCATCAGCGCCGAGTTGATCAGCCCGCTCGGCTGAAGCAGCTGCATCCAGGCGTAGACGCGGATAAGGAACGAGGTCCAGAACGGAATCACCACCAGCATGACCAGCACGCCGCGCCGCCGCGGTTCGGCGCGCGCCATCGCGTAGGCCATGGGGTAGCCGATGAGCAGGGCGATCAGCGTCGAGGTGAAGGCGATGCGCAGCGCGTTGCCGAAAGCGGCGATGTAGAGATCGTCCGAAATCAGCAGGCGATACGAGTCCAGGGTCCACTTCGCCGGATCGAGCGGCGATTCGAAAGGCGGGCTGGCGTTGATCGCCGGCACGATGCTGATCGCCGCCACGATCAGGAACGGTGCGGCAAAGAACAGCAGCAGCCAGACCAGCGGCAGGCCGATGAACCAGCGGCGCATCACGGCGCGGCCTCCGGTTGCAGCCAGGCGCCGACGATCTGCCGGCAGGATATCGACAGCGGCCGATCCGGAGCCGCGTCGCTCATCGCGTCAGCACGATGCCGGCTTCGGCCGGCCAGCTCAGGGTGATGGCCGCTCCGCGTTCGGCGCGGGGAGCGGGGTCGCCGGCCCGGTTGGGAGCGCTCACGCGCAGGGTGACGCCGTCCGCGATCTCCACGGCATAGCGCGACAGGTCGCCGGCATAGGCGGCGTCACGCACGATGCCGCTGAAGGTATTGGCCTGTCCCCGCCCATCGAGGGCGAGATTCTCCGGCCGGACCGCCAGCGCCACCGCCATGCCGACGATCAGACCGGGATCGTCGCGGACGCGCAGGCGCAAGGAAGGCACCTCCGTCTCGATCACCAGCAGGCCGCTCTCCCGGCCCGCCACGCGGCCTTCGATCAGGTTGGCGCGGCCGAGGAAATCGGCGACGTAGCGCGAGGCCGGCTTTTCATAGACCTGCCGGGGCGCGCCGATCTGCTCGATGCGCCCGTCGCGCATCACGGCGAGCCGGCTGGCCAGGCTCATCGCCTCGTCCTGGTCGTGGGTGACGAAGATGAAGGCGATGCCGAGCTGCGCCTGCAGCGCGGTGAGCTCGCTGCGCATCTCGTCGCGCAGCTTGCGGTCGAGGGCGGCCAACGGCTCGTCGAGCAGCAAGGCACGCGGCCGCTTGGCCAGCGCCCGGGCCAGCGCCACGCGCTGACGCTGGCCGCCGGAGAGCTGATGCGGCTTGCGCCCCGCCTCGCCTTCGAGCCGCACAAGCGCCAGCATCTCCGCCACACGCGCCTGGATCTCGGATTTGGGCATGCCGTCCTGGCGCAGGCCGAAGGCGATGTTGGCGGCGACGCTCAGATGCGGGAACAGCGCGTAGGACTGGAACACGGTATTGACTGGCCGCTGCCACGGCGGCACGTCCGTCACATCCGCGCCGTCAAGCCAGACGCGGCCGCTATCCGGCGTCTCGAACCCGGCGATCAACCGCAGCAGCGTCGTCTTGCCGCAGCCCGACGGCCCCAGCAGCGCGAAGAACTCGCCGGCCGCGATGTCGAGGCTGACATCGCGAGCGGCGGTGACGCTGCCGAACGCCTTCGAGACGCCAACGAGACGGAGGAGGGGTTGCACGGTCATAGGCGCTCCTCACCCTTCGAGACGCGTGCCGAAGCGGCCCGCTCCTCAGGGTGAGGCCTCTTATTGAAAAGCCTCATGGTGAGGAGGCCGCGCCAGCGGCCGTCTCGAACCATGACAACCTCCTCACCGCCCCGTCGTGATGCGCGTCCAGTGGCGGGTGCGCTGGCGCTCGTAGGCCAGGTCCGCCGGCGAGATGGTGTAGAAGCGCTTGCGCAGCTCCTCCGGCGGATAGATCGTCGGGTCGTCACGCACCTCGGCGTCGAGCATCGGCAGCGAGGCCGGCACCGCGTTGGCGTAGCCGATGAAGTTGCTGTTCTTCGCCACCACATCCGGGCGCAGCACGAAATCGAGAAAGCGGTGCGCGGCATCGACGTTCATGGAATTCGCCGGGATGGCCCAGGTGTCGATCCACACCAGCGTGCCTTCCTGGGGGATGGCGTATTCAACCTTGAAGCCCTTCTTCGCCTCGGCGGCACGCCTGCCGGCCTGCTTGATGTCGCCGGAATAGCCGAAGGCGAGACAGACATCGCCGTTGGCCAGACCGTTGATGTATTCCGAGGAATGCCATTTGCG
>Ga0196963_10001330_pt1 | contig 17136 bp, 15 predicted proteins | sample S1_5metaG_FD_148600 | JGI IMG/M metagenome (GOLD analysis project Ga0196963, IMG submission 148600) | Soil microbial communities from Anza Borrego desert, Southern California, United States - S1_5 | ecosystem: Environmental > Terrestrial > Soil > Desert | place: USA: California | collected... | reverse complement strand
CTGGCAGTAACGCATGAATTCATCGGCCACGTCACGGGGCAGGATGACGAGATTGCCCTGCACGTGGGCGGTGGCCAGTCCGCTGGTGTGGCTGTCCAGCCAGCCGGCGCGTGCCGCCAGGCGCACCTCGCGGCCGCTGCTGGCGGCCGTCAGCACGTCGGCGCCGCGGCCGGTGCCTGCGGCGCCCAGCCGCTGCTCCGCGGCATGCGCGGCCGGGAAGGTTGACGATGATCCGATGCGGTCTGCCACGCTGCTGTGCTCCTGTCCCGGGACCCCGCCGAATGTGACGGGGCGATGTCGATGGGGCGGATTCTGCGCAGCGGGCGCTACGTTCGCTAACGCGAAATCTTTCGCTCAGCTCATCGATTTTTTCGATAACGACCTGGTGCGCCGGGCACCAGCTTGGGGACTTGTTTCGGTGGGCGCCCCGGCATCGCGCACCGGCACGCGCGCGGCCCCGGCACTTGTGGCATCGGCCACGTTTTTCCGCGGCTTGCCCGCCTTCAGTCCCGCGAAGGCCGCGGCCGCATCCAGCGCCGCGCCGGTGATGGTCGAGGTCGGGTCGTCGCGGTAGCTGGCATGCAGCGGCAGGGGCGCCAGCACCTCCGTGACATTCAGCACGCGCAGCGGCTGGCGCTGGGCCAGCCGCTCGGCCGCCACCCGCGGCAGCGTGGCAATGCCGAAGCCGCTTTCCACCAGCTGCACCATCGCCGAGATCGACGAGATCGCATGCACCCGCGGCGGCTCGATGCCCCCCGACCGGAACAGGTCCAGCAGGGCGACGTAAGGCTGCGAGGCACGCTGGAAGGTCAGCAGCTCGAAGCGCGCCAAGTCCGCCAGCGCGAAGCGCTTGCGCGGGTGCAGCACCGCGTGGCCGACGAAGACCATCTCCATTGGCTGCAGCGCGCGGGTGCGCACGCCTTCGCCACCCGCGGGCAGCGCGGCGAACACCAGGTCCAGCGTGCCGCGGCGCAACTGCTCGATCAGGAGCGGCGTGGTTTCCACCGTCAGCTCCAGCTCGAAGGCGGGATGGTTGGCACGCATCTGTTGCAGCCAGTCGGACAGCCAGCTGTGCACCACCGACTCGATGGCGCCGATGCGCAGCAGCAGTGAGCGCGTCGCGTCCGCGCCGAGCTCGGACTTGATCTGGCGCTGCATCTCCAGCAGCCGCTGCGCATAGCCGAAGAAGCGCGTGCCGACGATGGTCACGCGGAACTGCTTGTCGCGCCGGTCCAGCAGCAGCACGCCCAGTTCTTCTTCCAGCGCCGCGATGCGGCTGGACAGCGCCGACTGGGTGATGAAGAGCTTCTCGGCCGCGCGCGTCACGCTCTTCAGCGACACCGCCCAGTAGAAGGCCTCGACGAAGCGCAGGTTCATGCGGTGGACCCGGGGGCCGGGGAGGCGTCCAGCACGGCGAAGCGGGCCAGCACCGGATCGTCGAGCAGGCCGTGCAGCCGCCAGCCGGTGGCCGTGCGCAAGGCCGCGGCATGCGGCGGCATGTTGGTGCATTCCAGCACCACGCTGCGCAGTGCCGGCGCGCGCTGCTGCAGGCGCCGGGCGGCGGCCACCAGGTCCGCCTCGGCAGCGTCGAAGTCGCGCTGGGGGCTGTTGGCCAGCAGCGGCGCCGCGAATGCGCCGGCGCGGTCGACGCCTTCGACCAGCACGTCGGCCAGGCGCGCCACCGGAACGCCGGCGGCCAGCAGGTGCGGCGGTCCCAGGCTTTGGGCATCCACCGTCAGCACGCCCACCTGTCCTTCATCGGTCAGCAGGCGCGGCAGTTGCAGCAGGGCCGAGCTGACCATCGGCACCCCCAGCGCCGCCTGCAGCGGGGCCTGCAGCAGCACCAGGAAGCCGCAGCTGGTGGTGATGGCCGCGGCGCCTTGCGCCTGCAGCCGCAAGGCCGCCTGCACGAAGGCGCCGGCCCAGTCGCTGCGGCGCAGCGCAACGCCATCGGTCACCACCTCGGCCGGCACGGCGCCCGCGACACATTCGCGCAGCGGCGGCTCGATGAAGCTGCCGTCATGGCCGACGTCACCGCGCCAGCGCGGGAAGCGGGTGTCCAGCATCAGCACGCCCAGCCGCGGCGCGTGGGTGGGCAGGCGCTGGCCGGCGGCTTGCTTGGTGGCTTGCGTAGTCGGATCAATCCCCATGGCTCGGCCTGTGCTGCTGCCGCTATTCTCGCGGCTGAACTTTCGAACGGAGAACGACATGCGCCTGCCCGCCTTCATCACCGCCGTGCTGCTGGGCGGCCTCACGTCCATCACCGTCGCGCAGACCAAGTGGGACCTGCCGGCCGCCTACCCCGCGACCAACTTCCACACCGAGAACCTGACGCAGTTCGCCGCCGAGGTCGACAAGGCCACCGGCGGCAAGCTGAAGATCCAGGTGCACGCCAACGCGTCGCTGTTCAAGGCCAACGAGATCAAGCGCGCAGTCCAGGGCGGCCAGGCGCAGATCGGCGAGATCCTGCTCGCCAACTTCGCGAACGAGGCGCCCATCTACGCGCTGGACGGCATCCCCTTCCTCGCCAGCTCCTACGACGAGGCCAAGGTGCTGTACGACCTGCAGCGCCCGGTGCTGGACAAACACCTCGGCACCCAGGGCATGAAGCTGCTGTTCTCGGTACCCTGGCCGCCGCAGGGCATCTACACGAAGAAGCTGATCAACTCGGTGGCCGACATGCGCGGCATCAAGTGGCGCGCGTACAGCCCGGCCACGGCCAAGATCGCCGAACTGATCGGTGCGCAGCCGGTCACCATCCAGGCGGCCGAGCTGTCGCAGGCGCTGGCCACCGGCGTGGTGGAGAGCTACATGTCGTCAGGCTCGACCGGCTACGACTCCAAGACCTACGAGCACATCAAGAACTGGTACGACACCCAGGCCTGGCTGCCGAAGAACGCGGTACTGGTCAACAAGAAGGCCTTCGATGCGCTGGACAAGCCGACACAGGACGCGGTGCTGAAGGCGGCTGCCGACGCGGAAGTGCGCGGCTGGAAGATCAGCAGCGAGAAGAACGACTGGTACAAGAAGGCGCTGACCGAGAAGGGCATGAACATCCACCGCCCGCACGTCAAGCTGAAGCAGGACCTGAAGCAGGTCGGCGAGATCATGCTGGCCGACTGGGCCAAGACCGCGGGCGCGGAGAACCTCGCGGTCGTGGACGCCTTCAAGAAGGCTGCCGCCGCGAAGTCCGCGGCCAAGCCTTGATCGACAGCGCGCCGTTCCCCTGACGTGATGCGCCGCTTCCTGGATGCGCTGTACAACGGCGCCGCCGTCGTCGCCGCCCTCTGCCTGGTGGGGCTGCTCATCACGGTGATGCTCTCCATCGTCGGCCGGCAGCTGGACTTCCATGTGCGCGGCACGGATGCCTATGCCGGCTACCTCATGGCCGGCGCCGGCTTCCTGGCACTGGCGCACACGCTCAAGCGCGGCGAACACATCCGCGTCACGCTGCTGCTCGGCCGCCTGGGCCGGCGCGCACGGCACTGGATGGAAGTGTGGGCACTGGCCGCAGCCACCCTGCTGGCGGGACTGTTTGCGGTCTACAGCGTGCGCTTGGTCCTGCTCTCGCACGAGCTGAACGACATCTCGACCTCGGCCGACGCCGCACCCTTGTGGATACCGCAGTTGCCGATGGCGGCCGGCACCATCGTGCTGCTGATCGCATTCGTCGATGAACTCGTGCTGCAGCTGCTCGGACGGCGCACCGACGCCGCCGATGGCGAAGCACTGCACAACGAATGAGCGAGCACCCCTCGTTCGCGGGAGACCCGTCGCGATGAACGACCTCGCCATCACTGCGCTGCTCATCGCGGCGCTGTTCATCATCCTCGGCAGCGGGGTCTGGATCGGCCTCACCCTGTCAGGCGTGGCATGGATCGGCATGCAGTTGTTCAGCTCGCGGCCGGCCGGTGACGCGATGGCGGTCACGGTGTGGGGCTCGTCGTCGAGCTGGACGCTGACCGCCCTGCCGTTGTTCATCTGGATGGGCGAGATCCTTTTCCGCACACGCCTGTCACAGGACATGTTCCGTGGCCTCGCACCCTGGGTGCAGCCGCTGCCGGGCCGCTTGCTGCACACGAACGTGATCGGCTGCGGCATCTTCGCGGCAGTCTCCGGATCCAGCGCTGCCACCTGCGCCACCATCGGCAAGATGACGCTGCCTGAACTGGCGCGGCGCGGTTACCCCGACGACATCGCCATCGGCTCGCTCGCCGGCGCTGGAACGCTCGGGCTGCTGATCCCGCCCTCGATCATCATGATCGTCTACGGTGTCAGCGCGGACGTGTCGATCGCCCAGCTCTTCATGGCCGGGGTCGTTCCCGGCATCTTGCTGGCCGCGCTTTTCTCAGGATATCTCGCGGTGTGGGCACTGCTGAATCCTTCCCGCATTCCGCCCCGCGACGCGCCGATGCCGCTGCTGCGCAAGCTGTACGAGTCACGCCACCTGTTGCCCGTGATCCTGCTGATCACGGCGGTACTGGGATCGATCTACATGGGCGTCGCCACCGCGACGGAGGCAGCGGCCGTGGGCGTCATCGGCGCACTGATCCTTTCCGCTGCGCAAGGATCACTGGACTGGAAGACGTTCCGCGCGGCGCTGATGGGTGGCACGCGGCTGTACTGCATGATCGCGCTCATCCTCGCCGGCGCCTCGTTCCTGACGCTGACCATGGGCTACATCGGCTTGCCCCGCCACTTGGCCGAATGGATTGGCTCGCTCGGCCTGTCACCCTTCGCGCTGCTGCTGGCGCTGATGGTGTTCTACGTCGTGCTCGGCTGCTTCCTAGACGGCATCTCGATGGTCGTGCTGACGATGGGCGTCATCCTGCCCACCGTGCAAAAGGCGGGCATCGATCTGCTGTGGTTCGGCATCTTCATCGTGTTGGTGGTCGAGATGGCGCAGATCACTCCGCCGGTGGGCTTCAACCTGTTCGTGCTCCAAGGCATGACGCGGCGCGAGATCGGCTGGATCGCCCGCGTCACGACGCCCTTCTTCGTGCTGATGCTGGTCGCCGTGCTGCTGATCTGGTACTTCCCCGGCATCGTCAAGGCGCTGCCCGAACAAATGACGGGGTGAGCCCAGAGGCGCTTTCCAGTTGCGCGCCTGGATCGACTTTCCGCCCCCTGCTGCTAGGCACCCGCCGCATACGTCACCGGCTCCGAGCCCGGAAAACAGGGTGGCAGCCGCCTCGTTGTTCGTGCCATTGCGGCGCTGGCAGCCCCGAGAGAATCGGCGGATGACAGACCTGTCCGACCAGCGCCGCCTGGCCTCCCAGTCCCCGGGGGCTTCAGCCATGACGTTGGCACTGGCCGAATTGGCGTGCATCGACAGCCCGGCACAGTTGATCGATGCCATCGACCAGCAGGCACGCCGGCCGCCGGTGCGCATCGGCGAAGCGCTGCTCGCGCTGGGCCTGATCGACGAACGCACGCTGGGCGACGCGCTGCAGCAGCAGACGCAGGACCGCACGCGGCCGCTGGGCGAGCTGCTGGTGCAGCGCGGCATCGTCAGCCGCGGCGACCTGCAGGCCGCGCTGGCGCACCGCATGGGCTTTCCGATCGTCGACGCCGCGGCCTTCCCGGTGGCGCCGGAAGCGGTCGCGCGCATCCCCGAGGCCGTTGCACGCCGCCTGCGCGCCCTGCCGCTGCTGCTGCGCGACGACCGGCTGGTGATCGCGCTCGAAGACCCCTCCGCCCGCATCGTGGTCGATGAATTGGAAGCCACGGCCGACTGCGACGTGCTGCCGGTGCTGGCCTGCGCCGGCTCGCTGGACCCCGCGCTCGACCGCCTGTACGCCGCGGTGCCCGCCCCGCCCGGCCCCTCCTGCGCCATGGACGCCGGCGGTGGCCTGCACGACGAGCCGCCCACGGCCGCACCGGCCCACGCCATGGCCGGCCAGCCCGGCTCCGCCGACGCGCCACCGCAAGCGCTGCAGGAACTGCTGGCCACGCTGCTGCGCGACGCCCATGCCGCGGGCGCAACGGCGCTCCACCTGGAGGGCCCCGGCGCCCTGCACCCGCTGCGCGTGCGCCAGCGCTGCGCGGGGCGCCTGCGGCTCGCCACCGAGCTGCCCGCCCACTGGCATGGCCCGCTGAGCGCAAAGCTCAAGAGCCTGGCCGGCCTGGACGCGGCCGAGCAGCGCCGGCCGCAAAGCGCCCGCGTCGACCTGCCCGGCCTGCTGGCCGGCCTGTCGCCCGACGAAACGCTGCGCCTGCAGGTCACGACGCTGCCGACCGCCGACGGGCCGGAAGACCTGGTGCTGCGCCTGTCGACGCCACCGCGCGCGCGCCGGCTGCAGGACCTGGGCCTGCCCCAGCCGGTGTTGGCCCGCTTCATCGCCGCGATCGAAGCGCCGCATGGCCTGGTGCTGTGCGCCGGCCCGCGCGGCAGCGGCCTGAGCACGCTGCTGCATGCCGCGCTCGCCCACCTGAATACGCCGCAGCGCCGGCTGTGGACGGTCGAGCCGGCGCTGGAGATCCGCCAGCCCGGGCTGCGCCAGCTGCAGCCCCAGCCGCGCATCGACCACACCGCCGCGAAGGCCTTGCGCGCGCTGCAGGAGGCCGATGCCGACGTCGTGATGCTCGATGCCCCGGCCGATGCGCAGGCGCTGCGCGAAGCCTGCGCCCTGGCACAGGCCGGGCCGCTGGTGATCGCCGCGGTGCAGGCCGCCGATGCCGCGCAGGCCCGGGCGCAGCTGCTGGCCGCCGGGGCGGATGCAAGGGCGCTGCAGCAGGTGCTGCGCGGCACGCTGGCGCTGGCGCCAGGCGGCGCCGCGCTGTTCTCGGCCATCGACGAGCAGGCGGCAGCGCCGTAATCCTTGAGTAAGCTGCCGCTCCCACATTCGCGCACGCCGCGCTCGCGCAGGCCTCTGTTGGAATATGTCGCTTCGACGCAATGCCGCAGGGCGTCTTTGCTATCTTGCGTACCAAACCGCCGTCGCCTGAACGGTCCCAAGGGAGTCTGATGACACCATTTCGCCAGACTGGCAACGAGGGCGGCCGTTCATGAGCCGCCTCTACATCGTTGACGACCAGCTGCTGCTGCGCGACGGGCTGCATGCGCTGCTCGAAGCCGCAGGCCACACGGTGGTTGGCGAGGGTGCGGAGCCGACCCAGGTCGTGGCGGAGGCCCAGCAGCGCCAGGCGGAAGTGATGCTGCTGGACCTGGGCCTGGGCGAGCGTTCCGGGTTCGAGGTGCTGCAGGAACTCAAGCGCCGCGGCTCCTCGGTGCGCGCGATCATCGTCACGATGTCCTCGCAGCCGCGCCACGTGGCCGAGGCGGTGCGGCTGGGGGCCGCGGGCTACGTGCTGAAGGACTCGGGCGCCGCCGAGCTGCTGCAGGCCATCGATGCGGTCACCGCCGGCCGCCGCTTCTTCGGCCCGCAGGTGGCCGACCTGGCGCTGCAGGCGCTGGCGGACGACGCGCCGCCGGACCCGTTCTCCACGCTGTCCCCGCGCGAGCGGCAGATCGTCACGATGGTCGTCAACGGCATGAGCAGCGCCGCCATCGGCACCGAGCTGCACCTGTCGCCGAAGACGGTGGACACCTACCGCAGCCGCATCATGACCAAGCTGGGCGTCAACGGCGTCACCGCGCTGGTGCGGCTGGCGGTGCGCGAAGGGCTCATCGAGAGCTGACGGACCGGGCGGTCCTGCCAGCGAATGACCCGACCCGCCGGGCGGATGTCCGATCGGCCGGGATCCAGGCCTGGCGCGGCCAGCACGGGCCTTGCGCGCTACAGCGCGCAGCTGCGGAAGCCGCAGAACCCGGTGTCGTCGTCTGCCCGCACGTAGCGGCGCGAAGCGGGGTGCCGCTGCCGCGCCGGCGTCGCGACGGAGGCCCCGCGCTGCACGCGCCACGGCACGTCGGCACTGAACACGTCCAGCCGGGCAGGGCCCGGCACGAAGCCGGGGTAAGCGCGCGCCGTGCCGGCCAGCCATTCCCAGACGTCACCCCAGGCCATCGAGCGCCCGCCGCGGCCGGCCAGCGCCGCGGTCCACTCGGCCTCGGTCGGCAGGCGGCGGCCGGCCCAGTTGCACCAGGCGTCGGCCTCGTACCAGCTCAGGTGCACGGCGGTCTGCGACGAGGGCACGCGCATCAGCCGCCCCATGCGGTGCAGCAGCACCCCGCCGGCGAACAGCTCCACGTAGCGCGGCGCGCGCCGGCCTTGGGCCTGCACCCAGGCCCAACCGTCCTCGGTCCACCAGCGCGGGTCGTCGTAACCGCCGTCGTCGACGAATTCGGCGTACTGCGCCCAACTCACCGGCTGGGCATCGATGTCGAACGCCGGCACCGCGACGTCGTAGGCCCACTTCTCAGTGTCCGGCACGAAGCCGCCGCGCGCGCTGCCGACGCTGACCCGCTGCGCCGGGTGGCTGATCACGTCGCAGAAGGTGCGCGCCGGCAACGGCAGGCCCGCTTCTTCCATGCCCCGGCCATGGCCGATGGCCTGCGCCAGCACCATCAGCTGCTCGGCGATGCGGTCTTCGTGCCACAGGCCCAGGCGGTAGAAATACAGCCCGGCGTCGCTGAGCTCGGCCTTGTCCAGCAGTTCCAGCGTGGCTTCCAGCGTCTCGACCAGGTAGGCGCGGATCGCCTCGCCTCCCGGCCCCACGCCGGCCCAGCGCTGCGCGCGTGCGCCGGCGTGGGGATCGAGCCACCAGTCCAGCATCGGATCGATCGAGGCCAGGCGCGCCGAGTCGGCATCCGCCGACTCGCCGCGGCCGCGCTGCATGAAGCGCAGCAGCCATTGCTCCTGGAAGCGCCCGGCCTGCCCCGCCAGCCACGCCGGCGGATCGAATTCCGACGGCGGCTTGACGAGGTCCAGCCCGTCGAACAGCGACAGCGCCTGCAGCGTGCGGTTGCGCGCGTCCATCAGCGCCAGGCTCAGCGCCTCCGGTCCGGCGCGGCGCATGGCCACCGGATCATGGATGTCAGCCGCGAGGAAGTGCGCTGTGCTCACTGGGGGAAGCTTCGGGCTGCGCCCTTCGGTATTCGCCGTTGCGGCGGCCCGGCGGGCTCATCGGCGCTAGCGTAGCGTGTCCGGCCGGTGCGCGGAACCATGGCAGCGCCCCGGCTCGGCGGGCGCCGGGCCGCCCTAACGCTCGATGCGCGCGTAGGCGCTGTGGTTGTGGATGGACTCGAAGTTCTCCACCTCGAGCACATAACGGCCGATGCGTGCGTCCTCGTTCAGGCGCAGCGCGACGTCGCGCACCAGGTCCTCGACGAACTTGGGGTTTTCGTAGGCCCGCTCGGTCACCCACTTCTCGTCGGCGCGCTTGAGCAGCGGCCACAGCTCGGACGAGGCCGAGTCCTCGGCGAAGCGCACCAGCTCGTGCCACTCGACCGGCTGCAGCAGCTCGGCGCGGATGGTCACCAGCGAGCGCTGGTTGTGCGCCCCGTAGTCGGAAATCTCCTTAGAGCACGGGCACAGGCTCTTCACTGGCACGCCCACCTCGGCCCACACCGCCGTGGCGCCGGCGCGGGTCTCGGCGATCCAGCGGCCCTGGTAGTCCAGCAGGCTCTGCACGCCCGACACCGGCGCGCGCTTGCGCAGGAAGAAGGAGAAGCGCGCCTCGATGCGGCCTTCGTGCGCGCCCAGCTTGTCGAGCATCGCGGCCAGCTGCTGCTTCAGGCGCGCCGCGTCGATGGCCTCGTCCTGCGCATCGAGCCAGGCCACGAAGCGCGACATGTGCGTGCCCTTCTGGTCGGCCGGCAGCGCGACGTCCAGGTCCCACTGCCCGACCGTGGCCTGCTCATGGCCGGCGACCCGCAGCGTCAGCGGCCAGCGCACGTCCTTGATGCCGACGCGCTGGATGACCAGGTGGCGCTCGTCACGCTCGCTTTGCGTGTCGGGGATGTGCAGGGCGTCGGTCAGGTTGGTCATGGTGAAACTAAAGGTACGGCCGCGAGCATGACATCGATTCTGTGGCCCCGGCGGCGCGGGGCCTTGTCACGGGCGTGTCAGGCTGTGGGCCGCGCGGCGCCTCGGACGATTGACTGCGGTCAGTGGTTGGCGGCCGGCCGCACCAGGCTCAGCGGCTTGCCGAAGCGTTGCCGCACCGATTGCTCGATGCCGGCGGCGTCCAGCCCCTGCAGGGCCAGCAGCTTCGCCGGATCGCCGTGCTCGATGAAGTGGTCCGGCAGGCCGAGCGACAGCAGCGGCGTGGCGATGCCGGCGGCATGCAGGAACTCACCCACCGCGGCGCCGGCACCGCCGGGCAGGCAGCCCTCCTCAATCGTCACCAGCGCATCGTGGGTGCGCGCCAGCTCGGCGATCAGCCCGGTGTCGAGCGGCTTCGCGAAGCGCATGTTGGCCACCGCGGCGTCGAGCTTCTCGGCCGCTTCCAGCGCCGGGTACAGCAGCGTGCCGAAGGCCAGCAGCGCGATGCGCTTGCCGGTGCCCGCCGGCAGGGTGGATTCGCGGCGCAGTTCGCCCTTGCCCCAGGGCAACTCGTCCAGCAGCGCTTCCGGCTGGCGGCCGGCGCCGGCGCCGCGCGGGTAACGCACCGCCGCCGGCTGGTTGGCCTTGAACGCAGTGGTCAGCGCGCGGCGGCACTCGGCCTCGTCGGCCGGCGTCAGCAGCGCCAGGTTCGGGATGCAGCGCAGGTAGGCGATGTCGAAGGCGCCGCAGTGGGTCGCGCCATCGGCGCCGACAATGCCGGCCCGGTCGAGCGCGAAGGTGACGGGCAGGTTCTGGATCGCGACGTCGTGGATCAGCTGGTCGTAGCCGCGCTGCAAAAAGGTGGAGTAGATCGCCACCACCGGCTTCAGCCCCTCGCAGGCGAGGCCGGCGGCGAAGGTGACGGCATGCTGCTCGGCGATGCCGACGTCGTAGTAGCGCGTCGGAAAGCGCTTTTCGAACTCGACCATGCCTGAGCCTTCGCGCATCGCCGGCGTGATGGCGACCAGGCGCGGGTCGGCCGCGGCCATGTCGCACAGCCAGTTGCCGAACACCTGCGTGAAGGTGGGCTTGGGCGCGATGGCGGGCTTCTTGAAGCCGACGGCGGGGTCGAACTTGCCGGAAGCCGCGTGGTATTGCACCGGATCGGCCTCGGCCAGCTTGTAGCCGTAGCCCTTCTTGGTGACCACGTGCAGGAACTGCGGCCCCTTGGCCTGGCGCAGGTTCTCCAGCGTGGGGATCAGCGAATCGAGGTCGTGGCCGTCGATCGGGCCGACGTAGGTGAAGCCCAGCTCCTCGAAGATCGCGCCGGGCACCACCATGCCCTTGGTGTGCTCCTCGAAGCGCTTGGCGAACTCGTACAGCGGCGTGCCCTTGAGCACGCTCTTGGCCCCCTCGCGCACCGAGTTGTAGGCCTTGCCGCTCATCAGCCGCGCCAGGTGCTTGTTCAGCGCGCCCACCGGCGGCGAGATCGACATGTCGTTGTCGTTCAGCACCACCAGCAGGTCGGCCGGGCCCACGCCGTGCGGCGCGCCGCCGTGGTTCAGCGCCTCGAAGGCCATGCCGCCGGTGAGTGCGCTGTCGCCGATGACGGCCACGGCCCGGCGGCTCTCGCCCTTCAGCTTGGCGGCCTGCGCCATGCCCAGCGCAGCGGAGATCGAGGTGGACGAGTGCCCGGTGCCGAAGGTGTCGTAGGCGCTTTCGTCGCGCCGCGGAAAGCCCGACAGCCCGCCCAGCTGGCGCAGCGAGGCCATGCGCTCGCGCCGGCCGGTGAGGATCTTGTGCGGGTAGGTCTGGTGGCCGACGTCCCAGACGATGCGGTCGTTGGGCGTGTCGTAGACGTAGTGCAGCGCAATCGTCAGCTCGACCGTGCCGAGGTTGGACGACAGGTGGCCGCCGGTCTTGCTGACGCTGTCCAGCACGAACTGGCGCAGCTCCACCGCCAGCTGGCGCAGTTCGGCGCGGGTCAGCCGGCGCAGGTCGGCCGGGCTGTCGATCATGTTCAGCAAGGAGTTGCTCACTGGGGTCCCTCCGGGCTTCGCCGTGCCAGGCACGCGCCGCGCGGCGGGGCCGCGCGGCTGGGCGACGCCGATCTCAATGTTCGCGGTCGACGACCATGTCGGCCAGTTGCTTCAGGTGCTCGCGGTCGGGCAGGCCGCTGCGTTGCAGGGCGGCCAGCGCTTGCGCATGCAGCCGCTTCGCCTCGGCGCGCGCGGCTTCCAGGCCGAGCACGGTGACGTAGGTGGGCTTGTCCTGCTCCAGGTCCTTGCCCGCGGTCTTGCCGAGCTTGTCCGAGCCCTGCGTGACGTCGAGGATGTCGTCGACGACCTGGAAGGCGACGCCGATCGCATCGCCATAGTCGGCCAGCGCGGCCCATTGCGCGGCCGTGGTGCTGCCGGTGGCCGCGCCCATCAGCACGCTGCACTGCAGCAGCGCGCCGGTCTTGCGGCGGTGCATGTCGCGCAGCTGCGCCTCGTCCAGCGAGCGGCCGATGCTGGCCAGGTCGATGGCCTGGCCGCCGGCCATGCCGGCATGGCCCGCGGCGCGCGCCAGCAAGGCGCACAAGCGGGCCTGCAGCGCGGGCGCCATCTCTTGCGCACCGTCGGCACCAGGCTCGGGCGTCAGCACCTCGAAGGCCAGGGCCTGCATCGCATCGCCGGCGAGCATCGCGCCGGCCTCGCCGTAGCGCACGTGCACCGTGGGCTTGCCGCGCCGCAGCACGTCGTTGTCCATGCAGGGCATGTCATCGTGCACCAGCGAATAGGCATGGATCAGCTCGACCGCGACGCCGGCGCGCAAGGCGGCGATGGGCGCGCCGTGCACGGCTTCGGCCGCGGCGCGGACCAGCAGCGGCCGCAGGCGCTTGCCGCCGTCGAGCACGCCATACCGCATGGCCTCGCCGAGGCCCGCGGGTGCATCGGCCGGCACCCAGCGCTCGAGCGCGGCTTCCGCGTCGGCCAGCGCCTGCCGCATCCAGGCCGTGAAATCCGCCGGCAGGTTCATGCCGTCCCCTGCCCGGACCAGCGCGTCCGCCAATGCCACGATCGCACGCTCATTCCGGTGCCCAATCCTTCAACTGTCCCTGCTCCAGCACCTGCACCTGGTTCTCCACGGCCTGCAGGCGGTCGCGGCAGAGGTTCAGCAGCTCGAGCCCGCGGCGGTGGCTGTCCAGCAGCTGGTCCAGCGGCAACTGGCCGCCTTCCATCGCCTGCACCAGGCGTTCCAGCTCGGCCAGGGCGTCTTCGTAGCGGGTCGGTTCGGTGGCCGGGGTGGGTAGGGGTGTCGTCATCGGGAGGCCGCGCGAAAGGCCGGTGGCACGGCGTCGGGCAGGCAGGAGGCGGAGCGCGGATTTTAGTCGCGCGGAATACCCACGACCCGGCCCGGACGGCCCCCCCGGGTACACTCCGCCCTTCGGCCAGCCCTCGGGTTGGCCGATTTCATCATTGGACAAACCCATCCGCGGGGCCACCGGGTGGGGGGTTGACATCCTTTCTGGAGATCCTGGGGATCATGTCGGACCTGAGCATCAGTCTCGAAGCTCTGGCGTCGCGCTCGCGACCGCCCAGCAAGCAGAACTCTCAGCTTTCAGTCAGCACCTATTTCTCGGACGAACTCTTTCGCCGCGAGTTGGAGCTGATCTACCAGCACGGTCCGCGCTACCTCGGGCACGAGCTCGCCGTGCCCGAGGTCGGCGACTACTACGCCCTGCCCCAGGAAGGCGAAGGCCGCGCGCTGGTGCGCACCAAGGACGGCGTGGAGCTGGTCTCCAACGTCTGCCGCCACCGCCAGGCCGTGATGCTGAAAGGCCGCGGCCACACGCGCAGCAACATCGTCTGCCCGCTGCACCGCTGGACCTACAACCTGCACGGCGAGCTGGTCGGCGCACCGCACTTCAAGCAGGACCCCTGCCTGCACCTGAACAACTACCGGGTGCGCACCTGGAACGGGCTGGTGTTCGAGGACAACGGGCGCGACGTGGCGGCGGACCTGGGCGGGGTGGGGCCGCGCGCGCTGCTGGACTTCTCGGGCTACGTGCTCGACAAGGTCCAGATGCACGAGTGCAACTACAACTGGAAGACCTTCATCGAGGTCTACCTGGAGGACTACCACGTCGGCCCCTTCCATCCGGGCCTGGGCCAGTTCGTCAGCTGCGACGACCTGGCCTGGGAATTCGGCGCCCACCACTCGGTGCAGACGGTGGGCACGCACAAGGCGCTGGAGCGGCCGGGCTCGCCCACCTACAAGCGCTGGCACGACGCGGTGCTGGCCTTCAACGGCGGCGAGGCGCCCAAGCACGGCGCCATCTGGCTCACGTACTACCCGAACATCATGATCGAGTGGTACCCGCACGTGCTGGTGGTCTCCACGCTGTACCCCAAGGGCCCGCAGAAGACGCTCAACGTCGTCGAGTTCTACTACCCCGAGGAGGTCGCGGCCTTCGAGCGCGAGCTGGTCGAAGCCGAGCAGGCGGCCTACATGGAGACCTGCGTCGAGGACGACGAGATCGCCGAGCGCATGGACGCCGGCCGCAAGGCACTGCTGGAGCGCGGCGACGACGAGGCCGGCCCCTACCAGAGCCCGATGGAGGACGGCATGCGGCACTTCCACGAGTGGTACCGCCGCGTCATGGGCATGGGGGCCATGGCGGGCTTGGGCGGGTCGGGGATGGGCCGGGCGCCCTGGTGATGGACGCCGTGCGCCCGAAGCGGGTGCAGATGGCCGACCTGGCACGCGCCGCCGGCGTGTCGACGTCCACCGTGTCGCGCGCGCTGGCCGGCAGCCCGTTGATCAATGCGGAAACGCGCGAGCGCATCCATGCGCTCGCGCGTGAACTCAACTACAGCATCAACGTCGGCGCCCAGAACCTGCGGCTGAAGCAGAACCGCACCATCGCGGTCATCGTGCCCTACGACGCCCAGACGCGGCAGCACCTGTCCGACCCCTTCTTCCTGAGCCTGATCGGGAGCCTGGCCGATGCGCTGACCGAGCGCGGCCACGACATGCTGCTGACGCGGGTGGATGCGCAGCGCCTGGACCTGGCGAGCCAGGCGTGGCACACCGGCCGGGCGGCGGGCATCGTGCTGGTCGGGCAATGGCACCACCACGACCAGCTGAACGCGATGGCCGACGCCGGCCTGCCCTTCGTGGTCTGGGGCGCGCGCCTGGCGGGCCAGCAGTACGCCACGGTGGGCAGCGACAACGCCGAGGGCGGGCGCCTCGCCACCGCGCACCTGCTGGCGCAGGGCGCGCGGCGGGTGCTGTTCTTCGGCGACCCGGCGCTGCCGGAGATCGGCCAGCGCTGCCAGGGCTGGCGCGCCGCGCACCGCGCGGCGCGGCGCCCGGTGGATGCAGCGGCGCTGCGGCCGGTGCCCTTCGTCACCGAGGCGATCGAGCGCGAGGTGGAGCGCCTGCTGCACGAGCGTGATCCCTTCGACGCCATCTTCGCGGCCAGCGACCTGATGGCGATGACCATCGTCGGCACGCTGCGGCGCCTGGGGCGCCGCGTGCCCGAGGACGTGCACATCGTCGGTTATGACGACATCACGCTGTCGGCGCACTTCGTGCCGCCGCTGTCGACCGTGCGCCAGCCGATCGAGGCGGCCGGGGAGGCCCTGGTCGAGCTGCTGCTGGAGCAGATGGCGGGAGAGCCGCGCCGGTCGACGCTGCTGGCCACCGAGCTGATCGTGCGGCAGAGCAGCGGCGGCTGACGCTGCCAGGTCACACGGCCGTGCGCTGGTGCAGCGCCGGCGGGCCACCGCCATGCTGGCGGTTCAGCAGCGCATCTTCCATGGCGCTGCGGCTCGGTTGTTCGGCGCAGGCAACCGGTGCAACTGCAGCTGCGGCGCCCCACGTGGCACCCGTTGACGACGGCAAGGCAGCCGGCGGACCGGTCAGCGCCGCGGCCACCGCGGCGTGGTCGATCGCCGACGCTTCGGCCAGGCCCTGGTTCAGGCCAGCGGCAAAGACGCCGGTGAAGACCTCGAACGCGGCCGCTGCGTACGCCCTCGACGGCACGAACCCCGCGCGCCGCCGGCAGCCGCCCTGCGGGTCGGCGACGATCACGCCGGCTTCCGCCCGGTAGAGCAGCGCGCGCGCGTGTAGGGTCGCGGCCAGCCGGCACAGCGCATCGCCCGCCTCCATCGTTTCGGCGGCAATGTGCAGCTCGGCGCAGGCGCGGCGCAGCGACGGCGTGTCGATGACGACCCAGTCGAAGATGCCGCGTGGCGGCTGCGAGCCATGCGCCCACGGTGACGCGTGCAGCAGCGTGCGGCAGCCGGCCTGCCGTGCCCGGCTGGCCAGCGCCAGGCACTGGGCGATCGGCACCTCGCCATGCGTCAGCAGGCTGCGGCAGGCGGCGAGTTCATCGTCGCTGACCCAGTGCGCGCGCAGCGCCGCATTGGCGCCGGGCGCGACCACTTCCGCCGATGGGCTTCCGGCCACGGCCGTGACACAGGCCAGGCCGGTGGCCTGGCCGCTGAGGTGCCGCACGCGGCGGATGTCCACGCCGGCCAGGCGCAGGCGGTCGAGCGCCACATCGGCGAAGTCATCGTCGCCGACGGCGCCCACCAGCTGCGTGGGCACGCCGAAGCGCCGCACCGCCAGCGCCAGGTCGGCCCCGCGGCCGCCGGAGCGCACGTGCCGGTTGGCGCCGCCAAGCACCTCGCCCGGCCGCGGCAGCCGCGGCGCGTCGACGGTGACGGTCATGTGGATGGATCCGAACACCATGATCATGGGGCGCCTCCTGCAGCTGGTGCGGCGTCGGGAGGACCGGGCCGTGCCCGACCGACCCGAGAACGCCGTCAGAGCTCGTAGCTCAGGGTCACCTTCGCGGTGCGGCCGTTGATCGACCGCGCAGCACCCCGGTCCGAATTGGATTCGGTGTAGCCGACGACGTTGGTCAGGTTGTTGACGCCGAACTGCACCGAAGCCTTCGGCGACAGTTCATAACGCGCAAACGCATTGACCACGGTATAGGCCGGCAGCGTCACCGACACCTTCCCCGCGGTCGAGTCGTCGAGCGAGCGGGTCGTGCCCTGGATGCTGGCGCCGAGCTCGAAGTCGCCGAAGGCGACCGTCGGGCTGAACTGGTAGATCAGCTTGGCGGTGCGGCGGGGTGTCTTGCCGACGATGGAGGCGTCCGTCGACGACTTGACCGTGGCATCGGTGTAGGTGATGCCGCCGGTCAGCCGCAGCGGGCCGATGCCATAGGCCCCTTCCAGCTCCAGGCCCA
>Ga0196963_10001329_pt1 | contig 17167 bp, 20 predicted proteins | sample S1_5metaG_FD_148600 | JGI IMG/M metagenome (GOLD analysis project Ga0196963, IMG submission 148600) | Soil microbial communities from Anza Borrego desert, Southern California, United States - S1_5 | ecosystem: Environmental > Terrestrial > Soil > Desert | place: USA: California | collected... | reverse complement strand
GCGCTATGGCGATGAAGGCGGACGAGCGAACGACGGTGCCGGTCGGCTGGCTAGCCGGCCGGAGCTGCGTTACCGCTCGAAGCGCGGAGGAGGCGCGAGCACTTGCCCGAACATCGTATCCACTTCCCTTAAGGACACCGGCCCACTGTCGACCGGCTCGACCGAAAAGGACGCGTACACGTCGTTGCTTGACCCGGATGGGAGGCCTTGGGCACGTGCGATTGGCGTCGGCGCGCTACATGGGCCCTCGCGACCGCCGTTGCAAGGGATTTCTGTACAGTCGAGCGACATGAAGGCGTCATGCGGGCTCGGAGACGCTTCGCCGGCCCTCAAGGCAATCGACGAGTGCGGCGCGCACGCGTCTTGCCACGGTATCCCAGCCATTGCCGAGCGTTCGCGAGAAGTACTCAACGTTCGGGAGCAAAGGGTGCCTTGGGAGATTGGGAAACATCCAGTCACGGCCGAAGCTGCAGTACCAGCTTGGCCGTCCGAGTGCGGCTGCCTGGCTCAGGATGGCGGTCCCCGGCGCAACGACGATGTCGCAATTTGCCAGCAGCGCGGAAACATCGTCCAAATCGTCTTTCAGATCGATCGACGGCAAGTAGAGATCGGTGAGGCCGACGCGAAGCTCGTCCAGTTCGGCTTCGGTCGCCGCGTACTGAAGATTGACTACCGTGACCGGAAGTTCGCGAAACATCGAGACCATCGTCGCGGCGGTCATGTAGTAAATGTTGCGGCTGCCGTTGAGAACGCCACTTCGCCAAGAAATACCGATCCGCAGATGTCCGGCGGTCGAGGCGAGTTCGGCTTTCCAGCTTTTGACCCGGATCGGATCGGCGCGAAGATAGGGTTGGGCCGATTGCAGCTCCCCGCGACGGGCGGCGGCGAACGTCGACTCCGTTTCTTTAAGGAAGACCAGCGGCAGGCTGCCGAGAGGAATCTGGATGTCCACGGGTTTGCCCTCAACGGTTTCCTCTGTAGTTGGCGGCTCGGGGACGACGCGAATGCGCGGAAAGGATCGCTGGTAGAGTTCGACAAGGCGCGAATCGCATTCGAGAAAGATCGCGCCGCGTTCCGGCCGAACCATCTCGATCCATCGCATGTAGTAAAACTGGTCGGCCAGACCCCGCTCCGACCATATCAACAAAGACCTGCCACCCAGCGACTCGCCGTTCCAGCGCGGCCGCATGATGCGGGTCCGCGCCCTTGCCGCGTTGGCCAAATCGAGAAGTCGGTACTCTTCGTATGTGATGCCGGGATCGGCGAGGCCGTGAGCCAGGAAGACCTGCCCGAGATTCCAAAGGACCGCTGGAATCGGTGGCTCGACTGCCAAGGCACGACGAGCCCAACGCAGCGCCTCGCCGGTACGCATGTCGAGGAGGAGGAGCTGAGGCAGGTTCACGAAGGCTGGTAGGTAGCCGGGCGCGATCACCAGCGCGCGTCGCCAGTGCGTCTCGACCGTGGCAAATTTCTGCGCGGTCCTGCTCGCCATCGCGAGGGTGCCGTGTGCCTCGGCCGCAAACGGAGCGAGAGCGACCGAACGCCGAGCCAGCAGCAAGGCACGCTCAGGATCCTCATTGCGCAACGCCTCGCTTATGAAGCCGTGGGCGCCGGCGTAGCCCGGCGCTACCGCTTCGCGACGCTTCAATGCGAGGACAGCCAAATCGCCCCCGGCTTCGATGGCGAACCGTGCCGCCTGCTCTAGCAGGATGGGCGTAGCAGCATGATCGGATGCTCTCTCCGCGATGGCGATCAAGGCGGCGGCAGCGGCTGTCGCCTCCATCGCGCGCGCAAGGAACGCAATGAATGTCTGTAACACGGTGGCATTGCCGGAAGAGATCATCAGGCCGCGCTCGTAGACGATCCGCGCTGCCTCTTTGCGACCGCGGTGTTCTTCGCCTTCGGCCAAGAGCATCCACGGTGCGAGTTCCGACGGAGTCTCGGCAATAGCTTTCCGGAGGACTGTTAACGCCTCTTCGTAGGCTCCGTCCCTAAGGAGCGCGAGCGCGAACTGGGTACGGGTGAGAGGATCAGACTGCAGACCCAGCCGGCGCTCCGACCAGGCGACAAGCTGAGACCAAGCCTCCAAGCGCGCCAGAAGGTCGCAAAACGCGGCATGGCCTATTGCAGAGCTAGGCGAGAGCGCGAGCGCTCGGCGAAAGGACTGGCCGGCTGCCTGCAGATCGCCCGACGCCAGACACGCGATGCCATCGAGGCGCAGCTGCTCCTCGTCGGTCGGTCGTATTGGGGACGGCGACGTCGTCAATCAGGATCCGAGTGCTTGAAGGTTCAACCTTCCCGTATCCCGAAGATGTCGTCCAGCACCTCGAACATCTCGATCAGATTCGCGCCCTTCATCTGGCGGTTCTTGTGGCGGGAGGACATCTCGTTCCACACGAGGATTGCATGGCTGACCTCGTTGAGGCAGGCGCCGAGATTGTTGAAGTTCTGGCTCGAGCGCCCGAGGAAGGTGCCGAATTTCTGGCCGCCCTTCCGGCGCACGAAGAGCTCGTCATAGCTGTCCTGGTAGTCCGACAGGATCAGCGCGATGTCGGCGAGGTTGCGCTTGACCTTGCTGCGGATGGATTCGCGGAGCTTGTCGATGGTGGCGCGGTCGGTGCGGTGAATGGTGTCGACGGGCTGCGAGCCGTCCTTGATCCAAAGGCCGAACTGCTGGACCTTCGGCGTCAGCTCGCCATACTCGATCTCGTAGAAGGTGATGCCCTTCCAGGCCTGCATGATCTCGGCGGTCTTATCGGTCGGCAGGTTCATCGCCTTGAAGAACGGCGCGAACTCCTCGAGACCGGTCGAGTCCCACAGCTTGTCGAGCAGAACCTGCACCTTGGCCTCGACATCGGACTGGCCTTGCGCCGCCATCAACACCATCGGACGGATCTTGGCGCGGATGCGGCGCGAGATCCGGTCCCACTCCGCCGGCGAGATGGCGAAATAGCTGGGATCGACCTCGCTCGAATAGGCCATCAGCCGGTCCTTGAGCAGGAACGGGTCGAGCGAGGGCAGTTTCGCCATCGCCTCCAGGATGCCCATGTCGCGCTTGAATACCTCCTCGCCGAGGCCGCGGTTGAGGCCGGCGAGGTCGGCCAGCGCCTGCTCGCGATCCGGATGATCGAACTGGACCGCCGCACCGCCCTTGGTGATGTCCTCGTCGTCGAAGGAGAGATGGACCTTGGTCTTGATCGCGCGGGACTGCACGCGTCCGGGCGGCGGCTTGTCGCGCGCCTGCGCCGGATCGACGACCTTGATGATGACCGCCTTGTTGAGTCCGATGCAGCTGAACAGGTATTTCGGCGTCGTGCCGTCCTTCGCCGCCGCCTTGTCGACCGCCTGCGTCACCTTGTGGCAGTTGTAGACCTTGGCCGATCCCGACTGGATCGTGAAGCGGAAGTACTTCTCGCGCATGGCGTGACGTTAGCTTTGGATCAGCATCTCCGCCAGCAACAGGATGTCCTCCTCCATCTGCTGCTTGACGCTGCGATAGAGGTCCCGAATGGAAATGATGCCGTAGAGCTTGCCGTCGTCGATCACCGGCAGATGGCGATAGCCGCGCTCGGCCATCAGGTCGAGCGCGGTCTGCACCGACTCCGTCGGCTGGATCGTGTCCGGGTTGCGCGTCATCACCTTGCCGACCGCGGTCGCGGCCGGATCGACACCCTTGGCGAGCACGCGGGTGAGTGCGTCGCGCTCGGTGAAGATGCCGGCGAGCTTGCCCTTCTCGAGCACGAGGATGGCGCCGATGCGACGGTCGGTCATCAGCGCCGAGACCTCGGCCACCGAGATATCGGGCGTCACCGTCGCCAGGTCCTGCGGCGACTTGATCACGTCGGGAACGATCTTGCGGTCGGTCGGGAGCATCAGAAGAACAGCTTCTGCAGGTCGATCGAGGACTCGGTGCCGAGCTTGTCGTAGTTCTCCTTGAGCCAGGCATCGGCGGTCCGCGAGCCGAGCTGGAAAAGGATGTCGATGAAGTCGCGGTGCACGTTGAACTTCGACGAGGCGCCGTAGGCCGACATCTCCTTCTCGGCCTGCACCATGTGGAAGAAGATGCGGCGTAGATGCGAGCGCCCGGTCAGCCGGTGCTGCTCGAGCATCTGGGTGACGAAGGCGATGGTGCGCATCTCGCGCATCATCGTCGCGTTGAAGCTGATCGAGTTCATGCGGTCGACGATGCCGCGCGCCGTCTGCGGCACCTCGTCGATGCGGATCGGGTTGATCTCGACCAGCATGATGTCGTTGGCCTTGCACTGGTAGAGCAGCGGGAACATGGCGGGATTGCCCATGTAGCCGCCGTCCCAGTAATGCTCGCCCTCGATCTCGACCGCCTGGAAGAGATGCGGCAGGCAGGCCGAGGCGAGCAGCACGTCGGCGGTGATCTCCTGGATCGGGAAGACGCGGATCTTCCCCGAGCGAACGTTGGTGGTCGAGATGAACAGGCGGACGTGCTTGACCTTGCGCAGCGCCTCGAAGTCGATGAGGTCGTCGAGCAGGTCGCGCACCGGATGATAGCCAGTCGGATTGAGCTGATAGGGCGACAAGAGCCGCGTGATGAAGTCGAAGGCCTGATAGGCCGGCGAGTAGTCGAGGTTGTGGTTACCGGCCCAGCGGTCGAAGACGGAGGGCTGGAAGGGCGAGTACTTGCTGGCCTCGCTGGTGCGCTCCCAGAACTCGCGGAGGATCCGGCGGGCGCCATCGCGGCCCGAATGCGCCATGCCATAGGCGAGGAGTGCGCCGTTCATCGCGCCGGCGGAGGTCCCGCTGATGCCTTCGATGAAGATGCGCTTGTCGGCAAGCAGGCGGTCGAGGACGCCCCAGGTGAAAGCGCCATGCGCGCCGCCGCCCTGAAGCGCCAGATTGATGACGCGATAATCCGACGGCGGCGGCGTGTCCGCATTCCAGGGCTGCGCGCCCGAGACAACCGGTTTCGCTTTGGCCTTAGTCATTCCCCCGACTTTCGCCCCGGGGAAGTTATCTCACGGTAAATAAAATGCGCAATAAAATTACGGAATTAACCTGAACTGCAGCAGCAAGCTGCGCTGAAGCGCGACGCGATTGTCGTCGGAAATCAAGAAGACGAAGGTCCCGCCGCCAGGCGCGGCTTCGACGGCGAGGCCCTCGAAATTGTCGGCGGTCAGCGGCGCGCCGAGCTCGGCGATGTCGCGGCCGTCGAGGATCGCGCCCGGACGGACCGTGCTCGCAGGCACCAGAACAAGCCGCGAGGCGAAGCCGCCGAGCAGGTTGAAGGCGCGCTCGAGCACCAGGAGGTCGCCGTTAGGCAAGGCCTTGGCATCGACGGGGCGGTAGTCGCCGCGGCGCCTATATGTCGCCTCGCGCCAGGTCCCTCCGCCGCCGATCCACGCCTTCAGCGTCCCGGCGGAGCGTTCGTCGGTCTCGCTGACGAGCACGATGCGACCGTCGGGCAGCCGCGCCATGGTTTCGATCCCGCCATTGGCGGGCTGGCGCGAAATCTCGCGCGGTGCCGTCTGCGGCTCGGCGCGCGCGCGCCAGGGCTCGGGTCCGGCGTAACGGGCGAAGCGATGGACCTGTTCGAAGGCGACGAGGAAGCCGCCATCCGGCAGCTTGTCGAGAGCCTCGGCGTCGCCGGCGCGCTTTACCGTGAAGGGACTGCCGTTGCGGTCGAGGATCGGATGGATCTCTGCATCGGAGATGCCACGCAGCCGGCCAGCCTCGTCGCGCTGGAGGCGCGCCACGATCCACTGTCCGAGATCGGAGACGGCGACGAGACGCTGTCCCCTGTCGTCGATGACGAGGCCGGAGAAGCCGCCGAAACGCGCATGTCCGCTCGAGAGCTCGAAGCCGGCGACGAAGTCGAGCTGACCGATGCGCGTGACCTTGGCGTCCCGCGGATGGAGATCGACGGGCTTGGCGGTTAGGCGAAGCGGCTCGGCCGCCGCCGGAGAGGCCAGCAGCAGGGCGACGAGGAGGACGCGACGAAGGATCAGGGGGCGGTCTCGGCGAGCTGGCGCCGGACCCTTGCGGCCAGGCGCCGCATCGCGCGGTCCTCGATGCCGAGCTGGTCCAGGTGATCGACGGTGTTCAGCAGGTAGTCGCGGCACGGGCCGATACGCCCGGCGGCGCGGGCGATCACGTCGGCGGCACGCTCCTCCGACATCTTCTCGGCATAGCGTTCATGCTCGCGGTTGATGGTGAAGGCGATCGCCGCGATCCTGCCCTTATCCGTCGAGGCGCTGACCCAGGTCGGCACATAGGCATTGCTGACCATCTCGCGCCGCCACAGCACGTCGGTCTCGCTCTCGACCAGCTCGGGCGCGATCCGCAGAAGAACACCGCGGCACGAGCCGCCGCGATCGAGGCCGAGCATCAGGCCCGGGCAATCCGGCGAGCCGCGGCCGAGCGTCGTCCACAGGCAAAAACGCCGATGCCAGCCATGCACGGTGCCGATGCTGCGCTCGACGAAGTGGAAGGCCGGGTTCCAGATCAGCGAGCCATAGCCGAAGATCCAGATGTCGCTGCTCGGCGCCTTGGCGAGAACGGCGCGCCGCGAGGCGAGCAGCTGCTCGACGGAAAGCGCGACGAAGCTGCCACCCGCCTCTCGCGCCATCTGCTGGACCCAGCCGCTTTGGATCTGCTCGCGCGTCAGGCTCATCAGATCGTGCCTATGCCGGGAAGCTTGAGCGCCGGCGGGAAGGCCGAGATACCGAAGGTGAAGCCGAGGAAGTTGATCTCGACGCCCTCGGTCTTCGCCAAGGTCAGTCCCGCGAGGCCGAAGAGCGAGAGCTGCAGGCCGGTGCCGCTCGGCGCCGATCCGAACAGCGCACCGCCGGGGAGATAGTCCTTGCCGATCGCGGTCGGCGGCAACGAGAGGCCGAGCTCGGGCACTTCGCGGCCGACGAAGGCGACGAAGGTGTTGCTGTTCGGCCCCGGCCAGGTGATGTAGCTCTGCGGATAGGGATAGCGCTCGACCGCTGCCTTGACCTTCTCGATTACGGCATCGACGCCGGCGCCGCGCAGGTCGACGAGAAGCTCGGGATGGGCGCCGAACCAGTAATTATCCGGACCGGTGCGGTCGACACGGACCGCCGGCGCGCCGTTGTTCACGCCCCAGCCCATGACCTCGTAGCGCGAATAGCGTTCCGCACCGCTCGGCTTGACCACGATCCAGGTATGGACCGCGAGCGCCCGGCGCCAGCCGACGGCGCGCGCCGCATAGACCTGGAGGACAGCCTCGCGGGTGATCTTGGGATCGGGCGCCTGGCCGGAAGAGTCGCGGCGCGCCGCATACCAGGGCACATCGGCCGGCCGCCCGGACTGGCCGGCGGCGAAGGCGATCGGCAGCAGGAGCAGGAGCGCGAAAGCGACGAGGAGGACCTTCATCGAGGCCGGAGCATAGCATAGGGGGTCGAGACTTCGGGAAGGAGCTGTGGCGCCGCCGAACCGGGCTCTGGCCTCGGCTCGCAGAGCCGCTATAAAAGACGCCGGATCAAGACTCGGGAGGGGTGGTTCCGGATGTACAAGCTCTTCTATTCGCCGGGTTCGGCAGCAATGGCCCCGCATGCTCTGCTCGAGGAGATCGGCGCGCCGTTCGAGCTCGTCCGCGTCGATACCAAGGGAGGCGAGCACAAGAAGCCCGAATACCTGAAGATGAATCCGAATGGTCGCGTGCCGACGCTCCTCGACGGCGATCAGGCGATCTACGAGACGGCCGCGATCATGCTGCACCTTGCCGACAAGCACCCGGGATCGGGCTTGGCCCCAGCCGTCGGGACCGCCGACCGCGCCCGCTATTACCAGTGGCTGGTCTACATGACCAACACGGTGCAGGAAGCCTATATCGAGTATTTCCACCCCGACTATTACGCCAAGACCGAGTCGGGGCAGGCCGAGGTGAAGGCGGCCTCCGAGGCGCGGCTACAGCCGATGTTCGCGATCCTCGACAAGGCGCTGGAGAAGGGTCCATATCTGCTCGGCTCCGCCTTCAGCGCCGCCGACATTTTCCTGATGATGATGGCGCGCTGGAGCCGGAATATGGCGAAGCCGGCCGTCACCTATCCCAACATCAAGCGGTGCGTCGATCAGGTGCTGGCGCGGCCCGCGATCCAGCGCATGATGAAGGCGCAGGGCCTCACCTGAGTTTCGTGCGCGCCCGCTTGATTGGAGATCTCGCATGGCGTGGATGAGCCGCGTCGTTTTTCTTCTTCTGTTCGGAGTGTCCGTCGCGATGGCTGCTGATCTCGTCGATTTCGATGCGAAAGACTCCAAGGTCGTGGTCGCGGCGCCGGAATTCGCCGGGATCGCCGCGAACACGGCCAAGCGCCGCCCCCCCTCGGCCGGCCAAGCCGGGCTCGAATACCTGGTCTTCTCCGATGCGGTTCGAGTCGCGGTGGTCAATCATCAATGGAGCGAGACGCCGGTCCCATGGCCCGAGATCGACCTCGTGCAGTATATCGGCACGGTCAATCCCGGCGGCGCCCTCGACAAGAAGATCGGCGACTCGGCGCCCTATGCGCGCGGCGGCGCCACCGGCCGGATCACGCAGTTCAGCGTGCAGGAAGGAACCGAGGGACTGGCCTGCGTCGCCTACGACATCAAGGCCACGCGCGACCGGCTGACCGGCTTTATCTGCCTGCCCGGAACCGCCGCGATGAGCGCGGAGGATGCGCGTCGGCTGGTCAACAGCGTCGGTGTCACCGGCGCGCTGCCCCCGGCGTAGCGAACTCGGCCAGGACCGAGGCGTCGCGTTCGACGCCTCGTCGCTTCTCGATCGCGGCACCCGCGTGGGCGCTGGCGAATTGCCGGAGAGCCCAGATCGCCGCGCCGCGAACTACCGGCGCTTCGTCGTCTAGGAGGTTCGACGCGACCTCGGCAAGCGACGGATCTCCACTGTTGCCGATCGCGATCAGAACGTTCCGCACGAAGCGGTCGCGGCCGAGGCGCTTGACCGCCGATCCCGAAAACAACGTGCGAAAGGCCTTGTCGTCGAGCTTGGCGAGCTCGGCGAGACGGGGCGCGGTGAGCGCGCCTCGCGGCAGCAGTCCGGGCTCGGCCGTCGCGCGCGCGAATTTGTTCCACGGGCAGGCGGCGAGGCAGTCGTCGCAGCCATAGATGCGGTTGCCGAGCAGAGGACGAAGCTCGACCGGGATCGGCCCCTTGTGCTCGATCGTCAGGTAGGAGATGCAGCGCCGGGCATCGAGCCGATAGGGTGCGGGAAATGCCGCGGTCGGGCAGGCATCGAGGCAGGCGCGGCAGGCGCCGCAATGGTCGGCATGCGGTGGATCAGGTTCGAGCGCGAGGTCGGTGAAGACCTCGCCGAGGAAGAGCCAGGATCCGAAGTCGCGCGAGACGAGGTTGGTATGCTTGCCCTGCCAGCCGACACCGGCGGCTTCGGCCAGGGGCTTCTCCATGACCGGCGCGGTGTCGACGAAGACTTTCACTTGGCAGTCGCGGCTCTCGGCGAGCCATCGCGCCAGCGCCTTCAGGCGGCTCTTGACGATGTCGTGGTAGTCGCGGCCGCGCGCATAGACCGAGACAACACCGGTTTCGCTCTCGCCGAGATGCGCGTTCGGCGTCTCGGTCGAGCCGTAATTCATACCAAGCACGATGACGCTCTTTGCCTCCGGCCACAGCGTCTTCGGGTCGCCGCGGCGATCGGCCTTGACGGCAAGCCAGCCCATGTCGCCGTGCAACCCTTGGCCGAGATACTGCGCGAGATTCTCGCGCGCCTCGCCGGAGAGCGCTGCCGGAGCGAATCCGACCGCGTCGAAGCCGAGAGCGAGTGCTTTCTCCCGGATCGCCGCCTTCGCCTGCATGGCTATCCGCGGCCCCGATAGGGCTGAACCTCTTGCGGCGGTATCCACAAAGTCTTCGGCGGCGACCCCGACTGATAGAAGACGTCGATCGGCATGCCGCCGCGCGGATACCAGTAGCCGCCGATGCGAAGCCAGAGCGGCTTCAACCGGTCGCGAAGCCTTGTTGCGATCTCGACCGTGGTCGCCTCGTGGAAGCCGGCATGGTTGCGGTACGAGCCGAGATAGAGCTTGAGCGCCTTGCTCTCGACCAGCCAGGCCTTCGGCACGTAGTCGATCACCAGATGCGCGAAATCCGGCTGGCCGGTGAAGGGGCACATGCAGGTGAATTCGGGCGCGGTGAAGCGCACGACGTAGCGCTCCTTCGGATGCGCGTTCGGAACGCGGTCGAGCACCGCCTCGTCCGGGGAGGCCGGCGCCGGCGTCGGCTTGCCGAGATAGGTCAGCGTCGTCTTCGTCATCCCGGTTCTTCCGGCTGATCGGCGGCTTCCCAATTGCGCGCCACCTCCTCGAAGCGGCCGGCTTCGATCGCCTGGCGCAGCGCCGCCATGAGGTCCTGATAGTGCTGGAGGTTATGCCAGGTCAACAGCATCGGCCCCAGCATCTCGTTGGCCTTGAACAAATGATGCAGATAGGCGCGGCTGTGGCCGCGGCAGGCGGGGCAGCGGCAGGCCGGATCGAGCGGCTCGTCGGCGCTCGCGTGGCGGGCATTGCGGATATTGAGCGTGCCGCCGCGGACGAAAGCCTGGCCGGTGCGGCCCGAGCGAGTCGGCATGACGCAATCGAACATGTCGATACCGCGGCGGACGGCGCCGACGATGTCGGAAGGCCGGCCGACGCCCATCAGATAGCGCGGCCGATCCTTGGGCAGGCCCGGCACGGTCGCCTCGAGCACCTCGAACATGGCGCTCTGGCCTTCGCCGACGGCGAGCCCGCCGACGGCATAACCGTCGAAGCCGATGGTGGCGAGCTGGGTCACCGAACGCTGGCGGAGCTTCGGATAGACGCTGCCCTGGACGATGCCGAAGAGCCCATAGCCGGGACGCACGACAAAGGCCTGCTTGCAGCGCTCGGCCCAGCGCATCGAGCGCATCATCGACTGCTCGGCCTCGTCCTCGGTGGCCGGGAAGGGCGTGCACTCGTCCAGAACCATGGTGATCGTCGCATCGAGGAGATGCTGGATCTCGATTGCGCGCTCCGGTGTGAGGCTGTGCTTCGATCCGTCGAGATGCGATTTGAATATGACGCCCTGCTCCTCAATCGTGCGGAGATCGGAGAGCGACATCACCTGGAAGCCGCCGGAGTCGGTGAGGATCGGCCCCGGCCAGTTCATGAATTTGTGCAGGCCGCCCAGCGCCGCCACCTGCTCCGCGCCCGGACGCAGCATCAGGTGATAGGTGTTGCCGAGAATGATCTGCGCGCCGGTCAGCGCCACCGAATCCGGATGCATGGCCTTGACCGTGCCGGCGGTGCCGACCGGCATGAAGGCCGGCGTATTGATCATGCCGTGCGCCGTCGAGATCTTGCCGCGCCGGGCCGCGCCGTCGGTTGCCTTGAGCTCGAAGCTGACCGTCACTTAAGCGCGCTCCAGCAGGCAGGCATCGCCATAGGAATAGAAGCGATAGCGGTCGGCGATCGCGTGCGCATAGGCCGACTTCATGCGTTCGAGTCCGGCGAAGGCCGATACCAGCATGAACAGCGTCGAACGCGGCAGATGGAAGTTGGTCAGCATGCGGTCGACGAGCTTGAAGGCGTAACCCGGCGTGATGAAGATGTCCGTCTCGCCGGCGAAGGGGCGCAGCCGGCCGCCGATGCCGGCCGCGGTTTCGAGCAGACGCACGCAGGTGGTGCCGATGGCGAGCAGGCGGCCGCCGGCGTCGCGCGCGGCATTGACCGTTTCGGCCGTCCTGGCCGTGACCTCGCCCCATTCGGCGTGCATCGGATGCTCGTCGGTGTCTTCTACCTTGACCGGCAGGAAGGTGCCGGCGCCGACATGGAGCGTGACGCTCACGATCGGGATGCCGCGCGCGATCACGGCGTCGCGCAGCTCCGGAGTGAAGTGCAAGCCCGCCGTCGGGGCGGCGATGGCGCCGTCCCTCGCCGCGAAGAGCGTCTGGTAGTCACTGACGTCCTCGGCGGTATCGGCGCGCTTGATATAGGGCGGCAGCGGCACATGGCCATGGCGGGCCATCAGCGCCATGACCTCGGTATCGCTCGCGGCGAAGTCGACGACGACTTCGCCGCCCTCGTGCTTCTCGGCGACGAGAAGCGTTGCCTCGCCGAGGGCGAGACGGTCGCCGGGCTTGAGCTTTTTCGCCGGCCGCGCGAAAGCGAGCCAGAGGCCGCGAGCGACGCGCTTGTGCAGCAGTACCTCGATCTTGGCCTCGCCCCGTTTGCAGAACAGGCGTGCCGGAATCACCCGCGTGTCGTTGACGACGACGACGTCGCGCGGATTGAGCAGCGATGGCAGATCGCGCACGACGCAATCCTGAAGCGTCTCGCCGACCACCAGCATGCGCGCCGCGTCGCGCGGTCGCGCCGGGCGGTCGGCGATCAACGCCTCGGGCAGGTCGAAGTCGAAGGTGTCGACCCGCATCAGGCCGTGACGTTGTCGAACGGCCAGACCGGGCGGCGGACCTTCTTGAACATGTCCTTCGAGAAGCGCTCGGAACACAGCGACTTCGAGTCGACCAGGACCACCTCGCGCGCGATCGGCTCGAAGGCGGCGCGGAAATGATGCATCGACTTGACCACGACCGTGTCCTTGCGTGTCGGGTCGATGCCCATCGAGGTGAAATTGCCGAGATCGTTGCCCTGGCCGTTGTTGGTGATGACGATGATCTCGATGCCGTTGAGGCCGCCGACGCGGAGCACCATGCAGGGTCCGTAGTCGCGGCGCACGCCGCCGCCCATCGGTCCCCAGGCAATGAACCTGCCGTCGGTCAGCGCCGCGACCTCGGCCTCGAGGTCGATCGGACCGCCGCCGAAATTCGGATCGGTCTTGCCGCCGAGCTTGAGCTTCACCGTCTTGCCGACTCCCGCCTTGATGCCCTGCTGCACGGCTTCCGGATCGCAGATCGCATGGAAGCCGACATTCTTGCAGCCGGCGTCGATCAGGCCCTTGAGCACCGCGGTCGAGTCGCCATAGCCGCCGCCGCCTGGATTGTCGGTGTAATCGGCGATCACCAGCGGCTTCTTCGAGCCTTCGCCGGCCTTAGCCATCTGCACCACCTTGGCGACCGGAAGAAGCTCGATGCCGATATAGTCGCGCTGCTCCCAGGCGTAATCCATGAACTCCTCGGCGATCTTCTTTCCGTCCGGATCGTTGCCGTCGACGGTGACGGTCACGGTCGGCCCGACATCGCGGATGTCGGAATGGGTGAAGCCGGAGCAGATGGAAATCAGGTGGATCTTGCCCTTGGCCTCGATCGCGTCGGCGCGGTCGAGCAGCACCCGCATCGGGCCCTTCTGCGTGCGGCCCATATCGAGGCCGTGGATCATCGGCCGCGTGGCGATGAAGGTCTTGGGCTTGGCCTTGCCCTCGAAGGTCTTCTGCAGCAGGTCGCAAGCCTGCCAGGAGCGCTCATAGGCGTCGATATGCGGATAAGTGCGGAAAGCGATCAGCGCATTGGCGAGATCGGCCATCTGCTGGGTGACGTTGGCGTGCAGGTCGAGCGTCGCCATGATCGGCACCTCGTTGCCGACCTTGGCGCGGATGCGCCGCAGCAGCTCGCCCTCACCGTCCTCGTAGGAGTCGACGACCATGGCGCCATGCAGGTGCAAGACCATGCCGTCGACCTTGGGCCCGTCGAGCGCCTTGAGGATCATGTCGGCGACCGCGTCGAAGGCCTTGTCGGTGACGAGACCCGACGGATTGGCCGAGGCGCTGACCGGATGCACCAAGGTCCAGTCGTATTTCTCCGCCGCCTCGAACATCGCACCCATCGCCGAGCGCGTGCCCTTGTAGACCTCCGGGATCTCGTTCTCGCGATAGAAGGCACGCTTCTGGAAGGCTTCGAGCGGCGTCGGCACCTTCGAGAAGGTGTTGGTCTCGTGCATGAAATAGGCGGTGAGCACGCGCTTGGTCATCAGGGGCTCCAGGAAACGGGGGCGAAATAGCTGCCGCTATGGCCAGAAGCGATCCAGCGCGAACGACAGCTGGCGATGATGTTTGATAGAGAGAAGATACACGGTCTTCTCGATGACCGCATAGAGGATGAGGTAATCTCCAAACAGGTACTCGCGGACGATCTTGGTACCACCCCGCTCGGAAAGCCGGGCGATGCGATCGCGTCCTTCAATCGAAAGCGATTCATAATCGAGGAACGGCCGCCCGATCTCCGGGAAGCGCTCCAGGTTGGCGACGACCGTGTTCTCCAGCTCGTCGATCAGTCGCCGATAAGCAGGCAACGCGCCGGCGTCTGCCAGGAATGCCTCGATCGCGTCGAGGCTGGTCTCGAAGTTCTCGGTAGCGACGACAGCGGCACGTCGGCTCACAGCTCAGCGGCGCTGGCGGGCGGCGAGGGCTTTTCGGGCATCCTTGGTCCGGCCTGCCGCGACATCGGAGAGTCCTTTTTCGACCTCTTCCAACAGCACCAAGTGGATCCGCTCGCGCTCCAGCCGATGATAGTGATCCAGCCGGTCGGCATCGATCAGGGCAACGTAGCTCTCGCCGTTCTTGGTGATGATTTTCTCGGCGCCGGCCTTTACCTCTTCGGCAAGCTCGGAGAGCGTCGCGCGCGCCTGAGTGAATGGAACCACGTCGCGAGCCTTGATAGCCATCTCGCCCTCCCTGAACTGTACGTTATTCTGTACAGAAAAATGTAATCGCCGACGCGAATGGGTTCAAGTGCTACCCCTGAAGATGAAAAAGGTCGCGGCCACCAGGCAGCCGAAGCCGGCCAAGTGGTTCCAACGGATGCCTTCGCCCAGATAGAGGATCGAGAAGACGGCGAAGACCAGGAGCGTGATCACCTCCTGGATCGTCTTGAGCTCGACCGCCGAGAAGGTGCCGTAGCCCCAGCGGTTGGCCGGTACCTGCAGACAGTACTCGAAAAAGGCGATGCCCCAGCTCGCGAGGATCACGATCCAGAGCGGACGGTCGGTGAATTTGAGATGGCCGTACCAGGCGAAGGTCATGAAGACGTTCGAGGCGATCAGCAGCCCGATCGTGGTCATCGCCGTAGTCATGCGATTTCTCCCCGGGCGAGCTTGGCGATCCCGGCGCCGTCCATGCGATAGGGCAGCCACTGGTCCATGTGGCGGAATCCCAGCCGGTGATAGAAGTCGCGCGTCGGGTTCCAGTGCAGAACCCAGAAGTCGAGACGGCGGCAGCGGCGCGCCTCGGCGATCTCGGCGAGCTTCCGCATGAGGGCGAGCCCCAGGCCCTGCCCGCGGGCGCTCTCGCGCACGAACAGATCCTCGAGATAGATCCCCGACCGCCCTTCCCAGGTCGAGTAGTTGTGAAAGAAGAGGGCGAGCCCGTCGGCGCGGCCGTCCCTGCCGGCGATCAGGGCTTCGAAGCGCGGCCGCTCGCCGAAGCCGTCGCGGAGCACATCGGCCTCGGTGATCTTCACCGAGCTCGGCGGCTCCTTCTCATAGGCGGCGAGTTCCTGAATCAGCTGGACGATGGCGCCGGCATCTGCGGGCGTCGCCATGCGCACGAGGTCGGATGTCATGGAGGCTCCGGCGGGAATGACCGATGCAGCGATACAGCATCGGCGGCCGGAGACAAGAGATCAGCGGAACTCCTCGATCTGCGGGCAGCGCTTGATCAGGTTCTTGAGCGTGCTGCGGGCGGCGAGCACCTGAGCGTCGAGCTCGGCCGGCCGTGACGGGACCTGTTCGGCCAGGCGGTCGAGCTGCGCGAGATCGCGCGCGAAGATGACTGCGCCGAAGAGCGGCACGCTGGTCACCTGCTCGAGGCGGGCGACGTGCGCGGCTTCGTAGCCGAGCGAGCGCATCAGGATCTGCTTGGCCATGCCGCCGACGATCTCGCGCACAAAGGCGCCGCCTTCGCGGGTCTGCGACAACGCCTTTTCGAGCACCGTCATCAGCGACTGGAACTCGAGAACTTTGTTGCGGAGCTGGACCAGCTGCATCTCGGTCGGTGCCCCGCCCAGACGGTCGATGCGGGCCATGTCCGCCTTGATCTCAGCGGCGAGCCCCTGCAGCGCCTCGAACAGCGTCGCCGATGTCAGCTCGATCCGGTCCAGGCTCGTCGCCAACTCTACCTCTTAAATTTCTCGTGAATATCTATGCAAAAAAGAATAAAATACAAGTTAAATTTAGCATGCAACTAAAGTCTTGTTTATGTAATTTTTGTAACCGCTTCGCCCGTCATGGTCGCTATGCCCTTGGTGGATAAGCGGTTTAAGATTGCAGCAATGTACCGGAATGGGAGCGCGGCCGAGCACCGCGGCGCGTCGCGGCGGCGCTGGGCCTATGTCCTGCTGCTGACTGCGCCGGCCATGTTCGCCGGCAACCAGGTGACGGCGCGGGCGCTGGAGGGGAGCATTCCCGCCAATGCCCTGGCCTTCTGGCGCTGGGCCATCGCGGCCCTCATCATGGTCCTGATCACCGGACGCGAGCTGTGGGCGGAGCGGAAGGCGCTGGCCGAGGAGTGGCCGGTCCTGGCGGTCCTCGGATTCCTCGGCGTAGTCGTCTGCGGGCCCCCCGTCTACATCGCCGGCGCAACCACCTCGGCCACCAACATCGCGCTGATCTATGCGATGTCGCCAATCCTGATTGTGCTGGCCTCGACGGTCGGTTTCCGCGAGCGCATGACCTTGAAGCGGGCGTTCGGCATCGCGCTCGCGGTTGCCGGCGTCCTCGTCGTCGTCGCCAAGGGTGATCCGGGCATCGTCGCTCGGCTCGCCTTCGTCCCGGGCGATCTCTGGGTCGCCTTCGCCGTGCTCGGCTGGTCAATCTATGTGCTGATCCTGCAGCACCGGTCGAGCCGGCTGTCGGCGCCGGCCCGCTTCACCGCGATTTGCGTTTTCGGTGTCCTGGCCCTGCTGCCCTTCTATCTCTGGGAGGCCGCGACCGGGCCGACGATCGCCTTCGACGGCCGCAGCATCGCCGCCGTCCTCTTCCTCGCCCTGGTGCCTGCCGTCGGCGCCTATCAGGCCTATGGCTATGCCCAGCGCGTGCTAGGACCGGGGCCGACGAGCCTCGGCATGTATCTCGGTCCCATTTATGTCGCGCTGATCGCCTATCTCACCATCGGCGAGCCGATCCGTGCCTATCATTGGATCGGCGGCGCGCTGATCCTGACCGGTCTCTGGCACGCCGTCGGTACGCCCTCCCGCCGCTAGGATCTCCCATGAGCCGTTTCACGCTCGCCGATACGCCGGCCCATCTGCAAC
>Ga0196963_10001327_pt1 | contig 17204 bp, 14 predicted proteins | sample S1_5metaG_FD_148600 | JGI IMG/M metagenome (GOLD analysis project Ga0196963, IMG submission 148600) | Soil microbial communities from Anza Borrego desert, Southern California, United States - S1_5 | ecosystem: Environmental > Terrestrial > Soil > Desert | place: USA: California | collected... | reverse complement strand
CCGATCCGCCAGCCAGGACGCGGGCATGCGGAGCGCGATTGCGCCAATCTGCACATCTGGCGGCAGCGGCGACACGGTGTCGCTGAAATGCGCGGTCAGCGGCTTGCCGGTTTCGAAGTAGACCTCAAGGGCGCGGATCAGCCGTTTGCGGTCGCGCGACTGTATTCGGGTGGCGGATTCAGGATCGACATGCGACAGCATGCGATGCAGCTTCTCGACGCCTTTGCGTGCGGCGACCCGTTCGAGCCGCGCGCGCAGCTCGGCGTTCTTGCCCGGTCCAGGAAACAGACCGCGCGTCAGCGCCCGGTAATAGAAACCGGTGCCACCGACGAGAATCGGCAGCTTCCCACGCCCGTGGATGTCGGCGATCACCGCCGCCGCATCACGGGCAAACTGTGCGGCCGTGTATTCGTCAGTCGGGTCGACGATGTCGATCAGATGATGGGGAATACCGCGACGCTCCGCCATCGGCACCTTGTCGGTCCCGATATCAAATCCGCGATACACGGCCGTCGAGTCGCAATTGATGATCTCGCCATTAAAGCGTTCGGCGATGGCAATGCCCAGCGCACTCTTGCCCGTCGCCGTCGGCCCGAGAATCGCAATCAATGGACGCAAGCGTTCCTTGGTGCTTGGCACCCTGGCACCTTGGCACCCCTTTGGCACCTAGTTAGCGAGCTGGCGGCGATTCGTTGTAGTAGAACGTCACCGTGAAAAACGCCTTGTCGTCCGGATACTCCGGCGGCAACGGCGTCGTCGGATTCGAAGCGAGCAGCGCATTCACCGCGGCGGTGTTGAATGAATCGATGTCGGACGGCTTGATCACGGTGACATCGGTCAGCGCGCCGGTCTTGTGCACGTAAAACGTGATCACCACATGGCCGCGCATCGTCATCGCTGCCATCGGCACGAACCAGTTGCGGCGAACCTGCGAGATGAACCGGCGAATCCACGGCCCGAACTCGACGCCCTTGGTGTCGAATTGCAGTGGCCCGAAGTCCTGCGTTTGTCCCTTCTGGTTGCTGAAGGATTCCTTCTGCACGTACTTCTGCAGGTTACGCAGCGCGTCACCCAACGCCCCGCCGGGCGGCGGCGCCACCTGCGGTTTCTGCATGAGCGAAGCGTCGGCTGCGCGTTGCTCGATGACGGATGGCGTTTGTACTTGCGGCGGCGCTGGCGGGGCTGGTTGTTCCGCAGGGCCTTCGCCCTTCATGCGCTCGTCGGGCTGTGACTCGGTGCGTTCGCTTGAATTGCCACGCGCCATCGGCAGCGGATTGTCCAGCCCTGGCACGTTCAACGGCGAACGCGCGCTGCGGTCGAGATCCGACATCTCGACGCGATCGGGCTGTCGCAATGGCGGCAGTTCCGTGCGCGGCTGCACGAAAACGAACGTCGGCCGCTCTTGGGGCTGCGTTCGCTGCTCGGGCGGTGGCTGCTGCGCTTCGAGCGGAAGGATCTGATTGATGTACTGCGGCGCGAGTACCAAGATCGCCAGAATGGCGGCATGGACGACGATCGACACGGCCACGCCATCGCGACGGTTGATCGCCCGTCCTACCGGTTCGATATCGCGGTAGCGATCGTCGAAGTCGAAGTACATCAGGGACTTACGGAATTATACCGGTGCTTGGGGGTCGCGCCCCCAACTCTCAGTACTTTTTGCCGGTATAGAGATAGACGGCGCCGAACATAAATGGCCGGGCCTGCAGGTCGGAAAACCCGGCGGCACGCAGCATCGCCAGGAATTCAGAGCCGTAGGCAAAGGTCCCGATGGATTGAGGCAGGTAGGTGTAGGCGGCGTCATGCCGGGACACCGCGCGCCCGATACGCGGCAGGATGTTGTGGGAATACCAGTGATAGACGGGGCCGAACAGTTTCGATTCCGGTGTTCCGAATTCGAGGATCGCGAGACGGCCGCCGGAGGCGAGGACGCGAAACAGTTCACGGCACGCCGCGTCGGGCTGCATGACGTTACGAATGCCGAACGCGATGGTCGCCGCTTGCACCGAACCGCTCGCGACCGGCAAATTCATCGCATCGCCGCGAACCAGCCGGATGCGCGCGGCATGTGCAGAAGCCCGGACCTTGTCGAGGCCGTGAACCAGCATCGAGCCGGAAAAATCGATGCCGACGACCTGGGCGGCGCCCTGCCCGGCCGCGCCCAGCGCGACGTCCGCGGTGCCGGTGCAGACATCGAGCAGCCGCTCTTCCCCGGTCAGCCGCAGCGAGGCGATCGCGCACCGGCGCCAATAGCGATCGAGGCCACCCGACAGCACCATGTTGAGCATGTCGTAACGGCCTGCGATGGCGTCGAACATCCCGGCGATTTTCGCCGGCGACTTGTCGACGCCGCGGTTCGCGATCGCCGACTCGACTGCGTGGCCCCCGGCTCCCCGCTCCCCGCTCCCGGCTCCCGGCTCCCCGCTCCCGGTTCTCGGCTCCCCGCTCCCGGCTCCCGGCTCCCCGCTCCCGGCACTACCTGACATACAGCGCGATTCCGGTAGCCATGAAATACAGGATGCCGACCCAGCCGTTGAGGTCAAAGGCTTTCTTGACCTGCGACAAATCGTGCTCCGAAACCAGCGACTGCTCGTAGATCAGCAACACGGCAACCAACGCGACACCGGCAAGGTAGATCGGACCGAGCGGCGCGAGCCACGCCAGCGCGGCCATACAGATCACCGTACCGACGTGCATCGCTCTGGAGATGAGCAGCGATCGCGGCACGCCAAATCGAACGGGAATCGAATTGAGGCCGTGCGCGCGATCGAACTCGAGATCCTGACAGGCATAGAGAATGTCGAAACCGCCGACCCATAACCCGATCGCGAGCCCGAGCAGCCAGGGCTGCGGCGCGCCCGGCGCTCCGCCCGCGGCGAGCCAGCCGCCGACCGGTGCGACCGCCATCGCGAGTCCGAGGAAGGCTTGCGTGTATGACGTGTAGCGTTTGGCGAGCGAATACCAGAACACAATCGCGAGCGCCACCGGCGACAGCCAGCCGCAGATCGCATTCAGCTGAAACGACGCGAACACGAACAGCACCGACATCACGACGACGAAGACGGTCGCGGCTCGTCGAGTCAGGACTCCTCGCGGAATCTCGCGCATCGCGGTACGCGGATTCAGGGCGTCAATTCGCGCATCGACCAGGCGGTTGAAGCCCATCGCGGCACTGCGCGCCGTCACCATCGCGACGATGACCCAGGCGATTTGCCGCCATGCGAACGGATGCTCCTGCCACGCGAGCAACGCGCCGGTCAGCGCAAACGGCAGCGCGAACACCGAATGGCTGAAGCGGATGAACGAGAGATATATCGCGAGCGTGGACATCGATCGGTTGTCAGCCTTCAGCTTTCAGCGTTCAACTTCAACCTTCAGCCTTCGGCTTTCAGCTCTCAGCTTTCAGCTCTCAGCTCTCAGCTCTCAGCTTTCAGCTTTCAGCTTTCAGCTTTCAGCCAAGATATCTGTGACGGGTTAATTCCGCTCACCAAGTATTCTTCAATATCGGCCACGCGGCCAGTCAGCGCCACGGCAATGACGCTGGCGCGCTTGCCCGTGGTCAACGATCCGAGCTCCGCTGCCAGGCCCAGCGCGCGGGCGCCGGACAACGTCGCGCTTTCCAGGAGGGTCGCGGCAGCCACACCGGGCGCCAGCCACCGCATCGCCTTCAATTCCGCGAACACATTCAAGTCGTCGACGCTCGCCAGGCTGTCGGTGCCCACAGCGACCTGCACGCCCGAGCGATAGAACCGCTCGACCGGCGGATAGCCCACGCCCACCCACGCGTTGCTGCGCGGGCATGCCACCACCGTCGCGCCAATCGATGCGAGCCTCGCCAGCGCCGCATCGGTCAGCTGCACACCGTGGACGATCAGCGTGCGCGCATCGATGACGCCGGCCCGATCGAGATAGGTCACCGGGTCGCAGTGCGGCACCGTCCAGTCGTCGCGCCAGGCGCCAATCAACTCGAGCATGCGGCGCCAGGGGCCGCTGCCCTTCTCGAGAAACTCGACCTCTTCCTGCGACTCGCCAAGGTGCACGCTCATGATCGGACAGGCCTGTTCGTCCACCGCGGCGCGGATCGCACGGAACAATTCAAGCGAGGTCGAATACGGAGCGTGCGGCGCCAGCGATACGCGAGCGCCGCTGGCCAGTGCCGACTCGCGAAGAAAACGCGTGCGCTCGATCAACGAACCGTCGCGTTCCGTAAACCCGAGCAGTTCGTGAAACACCACGCCATCGACGCCGGCCCGGCGCAGGGGCTCCACCGAGGCGAGCGAGTTGCTGATGTCCCCGACGGCGGCCGTGCCGGCCGCGCGCGCTTCGGCGATCGCATCATGGATGGCGGCGATCTGCGACGTCGTCATCGCGCTGTCAGGCCGGCCCCGGATCGCGAACAGCGTCTTCACCCAGTCGGTGAATTTCGAGGCAGGTGGGACACGGCCGCGCAGCCACGACAATTCCAGATGCGTATGAGCGTTGATGAGCCCGGGCAGCAGCGCCACCTCGCCGAGATCCGTGATCCCGCCCGGCTCCCTGGTCCCCGTTCCTGGCTCGCGGCTCCCCGCTCCCGGCTCCCGACTGCCCGCTCCTGGCTCCCGGCTCCCCGCTCCCGGCTCCCGGACCCCGATGATCCGCCCGCCGTCGACGTCGAGAATGCCGTCCTGAATCGGCGCGCGGTCGATGGGGACTACCCATGCCGCGCGATAGCTCGTCATGAAGCGGGAGAAATCGGACGGCTGCGCTGCTTCTTCCCGGCGGCACTTCGCGCCGGATAGTTGATCAGCTCGACGGGCACCGACGTATCACCGGCCGTGCGCGCCGTCGACAGTTCGAGCATGCGCTTGACGTCATGGCTGCGGAAAAACGGATCGCCGAGGATGTCGTAATGCATGTTGCGCCGCTTGGCGATGAACCCCGCATCCTCGACGTTGCGGACGATCTCGATTTCGTCCATGCAATACGAGGCGCCGGCCGCGCGCACGACGTTCTCTTCGATCATCACGCTGCCCATGTCGTTGGCGCCGAACGCCAGGCTCAACTGGCCGACCTTGCCGCCCTGCGTCACCCACGACGATTGCAGGTTGTCGAAGTTGTCGAGAACCAGACGCGCGATCGCCAGCGTCCGCAGATATTCAATGCCCGAGGCTTCGACCACGTCGTGAGCGGCGCCGAGTTCGGTATGAGCCGGCTGAAAGCTCCAGGTGATGAACGCGGTGAAGCCCCCGGTTTCGTCCTGGAGATCGCGCAGCCGCAGCATGTGTTCGAGGCGCTCTTCATCGGTCTCGACCGTTCCGTACATCATGGTGGCCGTCGTGCGCAGGCCGGCGCGGTGCGCCTGACGCATGACGTCCAGCCATTCGTCGGCAGACGCCTTGTTGTAGCAGTTGAGCAGCTTGCGCACGCGGTCGACGAGAATCTCGGCGCCGCCGCCAGGGATGCTGTCGAGACCGGCGGCCATCAGGCGGCGGATCACGTCCTGCACCGGCAGCTTCGACATCCGCGACAGGTGCAGCACTTCCGGCGGTGACAGCGCGTGCAGCTTGAAGTCCGGGAACTTCTGCTTGACGGCGCGGAACAGATCTTCGTACCACGCAATCGGCAGGTCCGGGTTATGGCCGCCCTGCAACAGCAGCTGCACGCCGCCCAGCTCGCGCGTCTCCTCGATCTTGCGGAAGATCTCTTCGAAGCCGAGCACGTAGCCGTCGCTGTGCCCGACCTCCCGGTAAAACGCGCAGAAGTTGCAGCGCGCGACGCACACGTTCGTGTAATTGACGTTGCGATCGATGATGTAGGTGACGATGTTTTCGGGATGCTTGCGCCGTCGAACGGCGTCGGCCATCCGCCCGAGCCAATACGTCGGCGCATGACGATACAGCGCCAGCGCCTCGTCCCCGCCCAGCCGCTCCCCGGCCAATATCCGCCGCTCTGTCGCGTCTAGTTGCATTTTGCTAGCAGGAGAAAGAAGGCAAGGACTCTGAATAAAACCGTAACGGCTTCAACTGGGGCACGGCCGCGATCTCGGCTGCGAGTTCGTGAAACTTCCGCAAACCTGCCTGCTCAGCGTCGCCCAACCCGTATTTCAGATTATCACGCAGGTAGGTCAACGCTCGCCGCTCGACAGTCGCGTCACCGCCTCCGGCTTCCTTGGCGATGGCGTCGAGATGAGCGACGCCGCGATCGCGCGCCTGTTGCAGCGCGCGGCACTGGTCCGGCGAGGCGGCGCCTGGACGGCCGACCCACATCGCATACACGAACGGCAGCCCGGTCAACGCCTTCCACTCGGCGCCCAGATCGATCTTGGTCACGCCATGCTTGGCGGGATCGATCTCGAACGCCGGATCGCCGATCACCAGAGCGGCATCGGCGCGCGCCAACATCGCCTGCAGGTCCGGCTCCGCCGGCGTGAACTTCGGCGCGATCTGCCAGCGCTTCGCGCAGAGCACACGCGTCAGCGCAACCGAGGTCCGCGAACTGAGATCGACCGCGAGCGTCTTGACCTCGCCGATCGGTGTGCGCGTGAACACCGCCACCGTCGCGACGTCGCCATCAGAGGCGATCGACACGTCGGGGATGATCGCGTAATCGCCGCGCAGGTACTCGATCGCCGGAATCAGCCCGAGATCGACGCGGCCCTCGTGCAGCAGCTCCGCGCACTTGGCGGGCACGTCGAAGCGCACGTCGAATTGGTCGGGGTGGGCATCGAGGCCGTAGACCAACGGTTTCGTATTGAGATAGGAAACCGCTCCGAGACGAAGCGGCGTCACGGCGCGTCAGACCCGCCCGGCACGGCCTCAACCGGCTTGAACCCCGCGGCGACGATGTTCCGGCGGACGTCTTCCGCGGCGGTGCGTCGGCGGCCGAGCGATTCATCGTCCACCGTCGAAACGCGGTCGAGATGATTGGCGCCGAACGTCAGCGCCACTTGCGCCAGCTTCGGGCCGTACTGCGTCCAATCGACCTGGATGATCTTGACGGACGGCAATCCCACACGCGCCAGGGCCACCGAACGCACATCGTGATAGCCGGTCGTCGGGACGGCGATCGATTGCTCTCTGGGCAACGGCGCGACAGCATCGATCGACGGTACGGCTTGCACTATCGCGCGAACCGTCAGGATGTACACGGTCCGGCCGGTCGTGAGCGGCTTTTGTAGCGACAGGCACCGAATCGGCAGTCCGGCCTCGTGGGCAGCCCTGAACACTGCGATATCTGCGACGCGATCGACCGGCGCTTCGACCAGCGCGTCGAGGCCGGCATACTTCAAATGCGCGAGCACCTTGTCGAGATCGCCCCAGTTTCGATCGATGATGTCGGCAAGCGAGAAGCCCGTCAGCAGCTGTGGGCCCGCGAGCATCCTGGCTTCGGCGACCAGTGCCTCGGCTTCCTCCAACGTCGCCGGCAAGCGCGACAGGCGACATTCGGCGCCCGCCGTACCCGAGCTGCCCGGTGCCGCAGGATCCAGTTCGACCACGCGTGTGAACGTCACCTCGTCGCCGAACCGCGCACGCCGCACCTCGTCCGCCAACATGCCCAGCGACAACACGTCGGCGGCTGCCAGCTCGTCGAGCTCCGCCGCCGTGAGCAGCTCACCGGCTTTTGCCCGCTCCGCCAGTGTGGGATCGATATTCACTGCCGCATCAACTCCACGATTCGAACCGCCAGAGCCAGCGCCGCGCGGCCCTGTTCTCCGGCGACCGCCGGGGCGCGTCCTTCGCGAATTGCCGCGATGAAATCCTCGAGCTCCCGCTTCAGCGGCTCGTCGCCCGGCACCGCCTGCTTGCCGCCGCCGATGGTCGGTAGCGCTCCCGGCTGCGGGATGAGGTGATACATCTCGACTTCTTTCGAGGCCGTGTCAATCGACACGTAGCTTTCGCGCTGGAAGAACCGCACTTTGCGCACTTGTTCCCTGCTGATCCGGCTCGCCGTCAAGTTGGCGATACAACCATTCTTGAACCGCAGGCGGGCGTTGGCAATATCCACTTTCGGTGTCAATACCGGCACGCCCACCGCTTCGACACTGTCGATCTCGCTCGGCACCGCGCTCAGGATCAGATCGAGATCGTGAATCATCAGGTCGAGCACGACGTCGATATCGAGGCTGCGCCCGGGCATGGTCCCGAGCCGGTGCACCTCGATGAATCGCGGATCCTTGATGTAGGCCCGCGCCGCCATCACCGCGGGATTGAAGCGTTCGCTATGGCCGACGGCAAGCACCGCGCCGGACCGCAGTGCCGCCGCGATCACGCGGTCGGCCTCCTCCACCGTTTGCGTGATCGGCTTCTCGATCAGCATGTGCACGCCGGCGTCGAGCAGCCGTTCGGCAATCGCCGCGTGGCTCTCGGTCGGCGTCGCGATCACCACCGCCTCGACGCGGCCGTCAATGTCGCGCGCGTCGCCGTAGGCCGTGGCGCCGAACTCGGCGGCGATCTCCGCCGCCCGCGCCCGGTTGGTATCGACCACCGCCGCCAACGTGACATCGGGCAGCGAGGCGAGAATGCGCGCGTGATGCCGGCCGAGGTGGCCGACGCCGATGACCGCGACCCTCATGAGCGGCCCCCGCCCGTCGCGGCAGCGGCGATGGTTCTGCCGACGACAGCGATGCCGGCTTCGTTCGCGGACTGGAAAAACGCCTCGCGATCGAAAATCAGGGTGCGGCCCGCGTCGAGCGACAGGCAGGTAGCGCCTGCGACGCGCATCGCCTGGATGGTCGCCAGACCGACAATCGGCACGTCGAACCGCATGTCCTGATTCGGCTTCGCGACTTTGATGATCGTCACGCCGCGGCCGGCAAGATGACCGGCACGCGCGATCGTTTCATCGGTGCCTTCCATGGCCTCGACCGCCACCACCGCCTGATGCTTGACGGCAATGGTCTGGCCGATGTCGAGACCGGCAACGGTGTCCGCGATGCGGTAGCCGAAGTCGAGATCCTTGCGCTCTTGTTCGTTCGGCACTCGATCGGCCAGCTGACCGCCGCCTGCCAGTAACGGTTCGAGGAAGGCCGCCGAGTTGAGCAGTTCGACACCGCGCTCGCGCATCAGATCCGCCACCGCACCGATCAGCGCGTCCGTGTTCATGCCCTTCAACTTGCCGAGCAGCGACATCGCCGTCATGTCCGGGACGAAGCCGCCAAAGATCTTGACGTGTTTGACCTGACCGGCCATCACCGCCGTCTTGATGTCGCGATCCTTCAGAATCTGCAGGAACGTCCCGAGCTGGCCGATCGAAATCCAGTGAACCGCTGCGCCCGCGGCCGCGGCCGCCGCCTCGATCTCCTTCGACGCTTCTTCCTTCAGGGCGATCACGGTGATGTCGTGACCCATCGAGCGCGCCGCATCCAGAACCAGGAATGGGAATTTCCCATTGCCGGCGATGATGCCCAGATTCACTGTGAACCCTCGCGGCCGACCGTCGCGATGCACGGCCGCGATGAACCGTCGCCGTAAACCATCGCGCTACTCTTCGCCGTCGTCGGATTTCCTGGAGCTGCGGCGCAGGATCACGCCGCGCGAGGCGGTCCGGATGAAGTCGACGAGGTTGTCGACCTCGGGACATTTGAGGGACGCGTCGCTGTCGATCTTGGCCGTCGCCTGCGAGGTATTGAGTCTGGACTGCGTGAGGTAACGGTAGGCGGTGCGCAGCTTCTTGAGCGTGTCGTCGGTGAAGCCGCGCCGCTTCAGGCCAATCAGGTTGAGCCCAAAGACGCGTGCCGGACGGCTGCCGACCGTGCGTCCATACGGCAGCGCATCCTTCGTGATCACCGAATAGCCGCCGATGAAGGCATACGCGCCCACCCGGCAGAATTGATGAACCGCCGAACCCGCGCTGACATTGACGAAATCCGAAATCGTCACGTGACCGCCCAGTGTCGCGTGCGGTCCGAAAATCGTCTGGTTGCCGACGTGGCAGTCGTGCGCGACATGCACGTAGTTCATGAACAGGTTGCGGTCGCCGATGGTGGTCACGCCGCCGCCGCCAGCGGTGCCACGGTGAATGGTGACGAACTCACGGAAAATATTGCCGGCGCCGATGTCGAGCCGGGTCGGCTCGCCTTTGTATTTGAGGTCCTGCGGCGCCAGACCGATCGACGCATACGGAAACACTTCGGTGCCGTCGCCGATCGAGGTGTGGCCCTCGATCACTGCCGCCGCACCAATCTGACAATTGCGGCCGATGCGGACGTGCGGGCCGACCACGGCGAATGCGGCTACGGTCGTGCCCGGCCCGATCACCGCATCCGGATGGACGCGCGCCAGCGGATCGATGGTCGCCACCGGCGCGACCGCCAGCAGCAGTTCCGCCTCCACGACGACCTGCCCGCCGACTTCAGCAATGCCGAGGGCCTTGACCAGCGGACCGCGGCTCTGTCCGATCGTCACCATCAGCTTCAACTGATCGCCCGGCACGACGTGTTTGCGGAATTTGGCGCCGTCGACGCCACGGAGGTGGACACCGCAGCCGGCGTGCTGTTCGAGCAGCAGCATTGCCGCCGCCTGCGACAACGCTTCGATCATGAGCACCGCCGGCATCAGCGGCTTGCTCGGAAAGTGTCCCTGGAAAAAGTCTTCGTTGACGGTGACGTTCTTGAACGCGACCAGCCGCTTCCCCGGCTCGTGCTCGGCGACGCTGTCGACGAGGAGCGAAGGAAAGCGGTGGGCCAGGCGATCGAGAACCCGCGGCGAACCGCTCACTGACCGGGGGGCTTGGTCGGCGCCGCCGGTTTCGGAGCGGGCTTGCCGGACGAGGAATCCAGCTTCTTGATCACCTCACCGGAAATGTCGAGCGCCGAGTCCGCCCATACCAGGCCAGCATCCGGACCGTTGAAGACGAACTGCAGCCCCATGTCTTCAGCGACCTGCGCCAGCACCGGCTCCAGCCGCTGCTGGAACTCACCTTGGAGCTGCTGCTGCAGCTCCTGGACTTCGGCCTGCGCGTCCTGCGTGAAACGCTGCACGTCGACGTTCAGCTTCTCGATCTGCTTCTGCAGGTCGGCGGCGGCGTTCGCGCTCATCACCGACCCCTCCTTCTCGAGCCGCTGCTGCAGCGCCGTCAGCTGCTTGTTCTTTTCGGTCAGCTCCGCCGCCTTCTTCTGCTGAAGCGCCTGGATGCGGGTCGTCGCCACACGGCCGTCGGCGGATTCATTCGCGATCCGCTGCAACACCACGTAGGCCACCTTCGCGCCCTGCGGGAACGGCTTCGGGGCGGGCGGCTGCGCCGGCGCCTGCGTCGGTGCCGGGGCGGGCGCGGTCGGCGCCGGCTTGGCCGGCGGCTGGCCTGCCGGGGCCTGGGCGAACGATGGTGAGGCCGCGAGCGAAATGCTCAACGCCACAACGACAATAAGCGCTTTCATTACAAAATTCCTTTCAGGGGATGAACCGAAGTCCCTGATTTTATACCAGTTACGGATGCGAGACCGTGATCGTGTAGTCCACCGGCCCGGTCAGTTTGCCGACGTCGAATATGCGCACGCACAGGCTGCCGGCCAGCGTCGAGACGCTGCCGCTCAAGTAGCTGGTGACGACGGCGTTGTCGTTGTGCAGCACGACGGTGCACGTCGCGCCGGCCAGCGTCCCCATGCTCAGGCCGACTTTCTCGGGAGGGTTTTCGCCCAGCGATGTCAGTGTCGCGGTCACCGTCCCGGTCGCCGACAGGAACACGTTGTGGGTCTGCGCGCCATTGACCGTCAGCGTGCCGGTGAACGTTTCGGTCACGATCACCGGATCCGGGGTCGTCGGCAGCTTGTCGAGCTCACCGGAGCAGCCGAATGCCGCCACGGCCAGCGGCACCACGAGAAGACGAAGCATCAGTGATCGCATCAGAAAGTGGACCCCACCGCGAATTTGAAGGTGAACCTCTTCGCTGGCTGGAGGTTGTTGTCGAGTACGCCGAAGCGTTGCGGGTTATGCGCGAAGATCAGACGGAACGGCACGTTCAGCACGGGCATGAAGAACCGGATCTCGGCGCCGGTTGACGTCTTGAAGGCGTTGGTCTCACCCACCTTGCGCAGGAACGGCTGCGGCGCATTCGGATCGACCAGGCGGGTCGTCGTGAACGGGTCGAGGATCGCCGGCAGGCTCGGGTCGACGCGCTCGTTGACATCTTCCTTCCAGCCGAAGGACTGGCCGATGTCGCGCACCTGGCCGGTGTCGTAGAACAACACCAGGCGCACCGGGCCCGCGATGTTGATCAGGAACTCGCCGTTGAACAGCATCGTCTTGTTGCCGCCCAGCACCAGGCCGGTCGCCAGATCGCGCGGACCGATCGAGCGGATGTCGAAGCCGCGAATCGTGTACTCGCCGCCGAGATACAACGTCTCGGTGATCGGCAAGGTCGTCGTGTCGGCGTAGGGCCGGATGTATTCGAGCTGGGCGCGATAGCCGATCGACATGCGCCGGTTGAGCGGCTTGAATTGCGCCAGCTCAAAACGCGGCTTCAGGAAGCTGGTATTGCCGCCGAGGCCGGCGAAGTCCATCGAACCGGTCAGGCGCATGCCCGAGTTCGGGAAAATCGGGTTGTCGACGGTGTTGTGCACGAAGCTCGGCACGATCTTGCTGACCGTGCGCCGCCCGCCTTCGCCGAGCAGCAACGAGTCACGCAGATACGGGTTGCGCTGGACGATCTCGGGCGCGTAATACACCGGGTTGAGATCCGACACCTTGACCGCTTCGTAGCTGTAGGTGAGGAACATGCGCGAGAAGCCGGCGAGCGGAAAGCCGCTCGTGATGTTGCCGCCGGTCGCGTTCTGCGTGAACTGATCGATGTAGCGCAGCGTCCGCTTGTAGACGTCGACGCCGCCGGTGATGTTGCGATCGAACAGAAAGGGCTCCGAGAACGCGAGCTGGTAATTCTCGGAACGCGAACCGGCCTGCAACGACACCGTCAGCGCCTCACCACGGCCGAGGAAGTTCGAGGTCTGGAACGACAGCTGGCCGAAGAAGCCTTCGAACTGCGATACGCCGGCGCCGAACGTCAGCTGGTTGCGGTTCTGCTCTTCGAGTTTGAGGGTGACGTCGACCTGGTTCTTCTCGCCGGGCGTTTTCTGAACATCGACGCCCTGGCCTTCTTCGAGCGGCTTGAAGTAGCCCAGCTGATTGAGGCGCTTGATGCTGTACTTCAGCGCTTCGGTGTTGAACGGCGCCCCTTCGAGCACCCGCACCTCACGCCGAATGACGTTGTCGCGTGTCGTGGTATTGCCGGCGAACGTCAGCCGGTTGACGAAGTACTGCTCGCCTTCCGTCAAGCGCATCGTCACGTTCACCGTCGGCGTGGCCGGCCCGGCCAGGGGACCTTTGGCCGCATCGAGCGGCTCGAGGTCGGGAAACCCGGTGAACTCGAAGTAGCCGAGGCTGCCGTAGATCTCCCGCGCCTTGACCAGGCCGTTGCGAATCGGCTTGTCGGAATACCAGTCGCCGGGCTTCAGCTTGAAATTCGGCTCGATGAATTCCGTTTTGATGATCTTGTTGCCGTCGAACGTGAACGTCCCGACTTTGTAGCGCGGGCCTTCGTCGATCGGAATGTTCAGCTGCACCCAGCGCGTCCCTTTGTCGGCGCTGTCTTCGAGCACCTTGATCTCGGGCTGGCCGACACGCGCGGTGATGTAGCCCTTGTTCCGGTAATACTCGATGACCTTTTCGGCGTCTTCGTCGAACTTGTTCTCGTTATAGGTCCCCTTGCCGGTGATCCACGAGAACATCCCGGTCGACTTGGTGTCTTTCATCTGCCGCTTCAGCGCGCGATCGCTCACGGCGACGTTGCCGGTGAAGTCGATGGTGCGGACCTTGACCTTCGGTCCTTCCTGCACGTCGAACACCACCTTCACCAGCTTCGGGCCTGCAGGCAACGGCTCGACCGACGACGTCACCTCGGCAAACTCGTAGCCCTTCTCCGCCATGAACGATTTGACGATGCCCTGGACGCGGCGGACGACGGATTGATCGAGGAAGGAATCGAGACGCAGCTGGATGCCGAGTTCCTTCATCTTCTCGTCGATTTTGGTGCGCTCGACCTTGGTGGATCCGGTGTAGTCGACGATCTTGACGCGCGGGCGCTCCTCCATGTGGTAGATGATGCGGTGGCCCATCACCCCGTTGGGGAACGGCTCGTCGAGCTTTTCAATCCACAGGTTGTCGAGGAACTGCGTCGCCCACAGCCGTTTGAAATCCTCCTGCAGCGATCGCTCGGTTTCTTCGTTGTACGGCGTCCAGATGCCCTCGGCCGGACGGCTCAGCGGCGTCTGGATGTAATAGAGATACGTCTGCGCTTCGATGATCGATTCGTTGACCGGATGGAAGCGAAGCTCGGTGGTGCGGATGACCGGCCCGCTGCCGGCGGGCGGCTGCCGGACAGGTGCCTGGGCGGCCGGCGCGGCCGGAGTCTGCCCAGCCGCAGCCGCGACTGCCGACCAGCCAACAAATGCAAGAACGCTAAGAATTCGAGACATCAGGACGTACAAACTCGTGGGGCGCTGGCGCAAACAACCCTTAATGCTACCCCACTTCAGACGTTCGAGGTGAGTCGGCGGCCTGCGACGACCGGTTGACCGGCCGGCCGATAGGCCAGCTGGCCGCCCTCGAGGTACACCTCGATCTCGCCGCCCTGCAGGTGGCCGCGAATCAGCTCCTCGGCCAGCGGATCCTCGATGTAGCGTTGAATCGCGCGGCGCAAGGGGCGCGCCCCGTACGACCGATCCTTGCACGTGATGTCGATGATCCAGTCGGCGACATCCGGCGACACCAGCACCTTCATGCGCCGGTCCTGCAGGTTGATGTTGAGCTGATCGACGAGCAGCGACAGGATCTTGCGCAGCTCGTCGTCGTTGAGCGCGTCGAACACGATCAGCTCGTCGACACGATTGATGAACTCGGGGTTGAAGGTGCGCTTCACCTCGCCGAGCACCATTTCCTGCACGCCCTTTTGATCGGCGGCCTCGCTGGTCTGGAAACCGAGCGACGCTTTCTTCTGAATGAAGCGCGCGCCGATGTTCGACGTCATGATCAGGATCGCGTTCTTGAAGTTGACGCGATTGCCAAGGCCGTCGGTGAGGTGGCCATCTTCGAAGACCTGCAGCAGGATGTTGAAGATGTCCGGGTGCGCCTTCTCGATCTCGTCGAGCAGCACCACCGAATACGGATTGCGCTTGACCTTCTCGGTCAGCTGGCCGCCCTCTTCGTGGCCGACGTATCCCGGCGGCGAGCCGATCAGCTTCGAGACCGAATGCTTCTCCATGTATTCCGACATGTCGAAGCGAATCAGCGCGCTTTCGCTGCCGAACAGGAACTGCGCCAGCGCCCGCGCCAGCTCGGTCTTGCCGACGCCGGTGGGGCCGAGGAACATGAAGCTGCCGACCGGGCGATTCGGGCTCTTCAAGCCGGCGCGCGAGCGGCGGATCGCGCGCGAGACGGCGGAGATAGCGCGCTCCTGGCTGATCACGCGCTTATGGAGATCCGCCTCCATGCGAATCAGCTTGTCGCTTTCGTCCTGGTTGATCGACGCGAGCGGCACGCCGGTCCACTTCGAGACGACCTCGTCGATTTCCGCGCGCGACACCACCACCCGGCGGGCGCTCGATCGCACGTCGAACTTCTCGCGCACGAACTGCAGGTTCTCGCGCGCCACCTGCTCCTGCTCGCGGTAGAACTGCGCCTTGTCGAAGTCCTTCGCCGAGACCGCGCTTTCCATCTGCTCGACGGCGACGCGGATGCTCTTGTTGATCTCGCCGAATTCCTCGCTGTAGCCGGCCTCGCGCAGCTTGGCGCGCGCCCCGGCTTCGTCCACGAGATCGATCGCCTTGTCCGGTAGAAAGCGATCGGTGATGTAGCGGCTCGACTGATAGACGGCGGCCTCGACGGCTTCGCGCGTGTATTCGACGTGGTGGAACTGCTCGTAGCGATCCTTGACGCCCATCAGGATCGAGATGGTCTCGCTCTCTGACGGCGGGTCGACCTTGATCGCCTGGAAGCGGCGCTCGAGCGAGCGATCCTTCTCGATGTACTTGCGGTACTCGGCGGGCGTCGTCGCGCCAATGCAGCGGATCTCGCCGCGCGACAGCGCCGGCTTCAGGATGTTGGCGGCGTCCAGCGACCCTTCGGCGGAACCGGCGCCGACCAGCGTGTGCAGCTCGTCGATGAACACGATGATGTTCGGGTTGTCGACGAGCTCCTTCATGATCGCTTTGAGGCGCTCTTCGAACTGGCCGCGATATTTCGTGCCGGCGACGATCAACGAGATGTCGAGCGCCAGCAGCCGCTTGTCCGCGAGAAAGTGCGGCACGTCGCCGTAGACGATCTTCTGCGCCAGACCTTCGACAATGGCCGTCTTGCCGACCCCGGGCTCGCCGATCAGCACGGCGTTGTTCTTGGTGCGGCGGCACAGCACTTGTTGGACGCGTTCGAGCTCGTAATCGCGGCCGACCAGCGGATCCAGCTGGTTCTTCATCGCCGCTTCGGTGAGGTCGCGGCTGAACTCGGCCAGCAGCGGCGTCTCCTTGACGCGCGTCAGCGACGTCTTTTCGTTCAGCAACTGGACGATGTCTTCGCGCACCTGGTGGAGGCGCATCCCTTTTTCCATCAGGATGGTCGCGGCCACGGAGCGCTCTTCGCGCAGGATGCCGAGCAGCAGGTGCTCGGTGCCGATGTAGTTGTGGAGCAGCCGATCGGCTTCTTCGGCCGCGTACTGCAGCACCCGCTTGGTCTCGGCACTGAACGGAATCTCGACCGACGTCGAAACTTTCTCGCGGAAGACCGTGCGGCCTTCGATATCTTTGCGGATATTTTCGAGCGACAGGTGGGATCGGGCAAAGATCCGGCTGGTCAAGCCCTTGCCCTCACGAATCAGGCCGAGCAACAGGTGCTCGGTCTCGATCGAAATGCTTCCGAGCTGACTAGCCTCGTAACGGGCGAAGAAAAGCACTCGCCTGGCTCGTTCGGTATATCTCTCGAACATCCGCCTCCGCCTTCGGCTCCGGCGAGACACGTCCGCCTTACGCCTTGACTGGCGCCGGCGCGACAGGTCCGCCGCCGCCTCTATAAGGATTATACGGCCAAACGGACTCTTTGGACGGGAGCGATTCCGCTAAGTTGCAGAAAGACCAAGACTTCGGATCGGCCGGGCGCCGAACGACCTCCGGCCAGACGGCCGCCCCCGGTCCTTCGGGTTGCATCCGGTTTCGCCACTCGGCGACCGGCTATGATTCGGGGCCATGT
>Ga0196963_10001326_pt1 | contig 17212 bp, 15 predicted proteins | sample S1_5metaG_FD_148600 | JGI IMG/M metagenome (GOLD analysis project Ga0196963, IMG submission 148600) | Soil microbial communities from Anza Borrego desert, Southern California, United States - S1_5 | ecosystem: Environmental > Terrestrial > Soil > Desert | place: USA: California | collected... | reverse complement strand
CTTGCGACAAGGCGTCTCAATTCCGCCCTGAAGTGTTAACGGCCGCTTGTGTCCGGAAGCCGTGTCATTACAAGGCAATGGTGTGGTGCCGGGGCATCAGATCGGTCACCAAAGCTTTGCAATCGGGCGCTATTTGGGCGGCCAAATCCGCACATCGGGGGTCCAAAATCGGGCGCTCGTCGGGATGACAAGGGGATACTCAATGAGAACGTTCAAGCTCGCCGCCGTGGCGTCCACCGCCCTGGTCGGCAGCCTGCTGGCCGCCACCGGCGCCTTCGCGCAGTCCACCGGCACCAACGAGGTCGAAGAGGTCGAGATCGTCGCGACCGCCGGCCAGCCGACCATCGACGGTGTGATCACCGCCGAGACCGCGCCCAAGGCCAAGGCCTCCATCGACCAGGAGTTCATCTCCACCCAGGCCGCCGGCCAGACGGTCATCCAGAGCCTGAACCTGACGCCGGGCCTGAACTTCACCAACAGCGACCCCTACGGCTCGTCGGGCGGCAACCTCCGCATCCGCGGCTTCGACGGCAACCGCATCAGCCTGACCTTCGACGGCATCCCGCTGAACGACACCGGCAACTACGCCATCTACACCAACCAGCAGCTCGACCCGGAGCTGGTCGCCCGCGCCAGCGTCAACATGGGCACCACCGACGTCGACAGCCCGACCGCTTCGGCCACCGGCGGCACCATCAACTACATCAGCCTGCGTCCGCGCTCGGAGTTCGGCGGCCGCGTGTCCGGCTCGGTCGGCGAGTTCAACTACGGCCGCATCTTCGGCATGATCGACACGGGCGAGATCGGCCCGATGGGCACCGCCGCCTACGTCGGTGGTTCGTACCAGAAGTACGACAAGTTCAAAGGCCCGGGCGAACTTGAAAAGTGGCAGGTCAACGGCAAGATCTACCAGCCGATCGGCGACAACGGCGACTTCGTTTCGCTGGCCGTCCACTACAATGAGAACCGCAACGCCTTCTATCGGACGGCCACGATCGCGACGTTCAAGACCAACGGCATGGATTTTGACAACAATCCGACCTACCTGCCGCTCACCACCACCAACCCGGGTGACTTCGACACCGATCCTTCGGCCAACAGCGACTACTACGGCCTCCGGATCAACCCGTCCAACACCGGCAACATTCGAGCCCAGTCCAAGTTCAGCCTCGTCCCGGATCGCCTGACCCTGACGGTCGACTCCGCGGTGCAGTACACCCTGGCCAACGGCGGGGGCACCACCGTGCTGCCCGAGCGCATCGACCTGCCGGGCATCAACAACCTGGACCGCAACCTTGCCCGCCTGGCGACAGGCGATCTGAACTCGTTCGACCTCAACGGGGACGGCGACGTCAACGACCGCATTCGCTACTACACCCCGAACACCACCAACACCCGCCGCTACACCACCCTGGCGTCGCTGATCTGGAACATCAACGACACCAACACCCTGCGCGTCGCCTACACCTACGACTACGGCGATCACCGCCAGACCGGCCATTACGGCTTCCTGAGCGCCAACGGCACGCCACAGGACGTGTTCGGCGGCAAAGATGGCAACGGCCGCAAGGTGTTCAATGCCGAGGATTACGCGATCCGGACTCGTGATCGCCAGTCGTTCGCCATCCTCAACCAGTTTTCGCTGGAGTACCGTGGCGAGTTCCTCGACGAAAACCTGGTGGTCAATGTCGGCCTGCGGGCGCCGTTCTTCAAGCGCGAGCTGAATCAGTTCTGCTACACCGCGCGCGGTAGCTCCAACGTCCGCTGCACCAGCCAGACCCCGACCGCCGTCGCCGGCAGCGCCAATCTGGTAACTTTCGCTGACGTCCGCGTCAGCAACACCAACAACGCGCTGCAGCAGTTCGTTCGCCCGTTCGAGGCGGACGTCGAATACGAAGACGTCCTGCCGAACGTCGGCGTCTCCTGGCAGTTCATCGAGGGCCACACGGTCTTCGCGAGCTACGCCGAGGGTCTGTCAGCGCCGCGGACCGACAACCTCTACACCGCCGGCGTCAACGCCGCCGACGAAATCGTCCTGACGGATGTGGAGCCGGAAACCAGCAAGGCCTGGGATCTCGGCTATCGCTACCGCTCGCCGACCATCATTTTCTCGAGCGCTTTGTGGTACAACTCATTCGAGAACCGCATCGTCTCCTCCTTCGATCCCGACCTCGGCTTCAACGTCGACCGGAACGTCGGTGAGGTGAAGCTGTGGGGTGTTGACGCCCAGGCGGGTTGGACGCCGAACGAGAAGTTCAGCCTGTACGGCTCGCTCTCCTACACCCACAGCGAGCTGCAGGATAACGTCCAGCTCGGCGCTACGACCGAACTGCCCACCAAGGGCATGGCTCTGGTCGAAACGCCGGAATGGATGGCGGCCTTCCGCGCCCAGTACAACATCTCCGAGCGCCTCAGTGTCGCCGTTCAGGGCAAGCATGTTGGCAACCGCTTCACTACTGACGTGAACGATGAAGAGACTCCGGCCTACCAGGTGTTCGATGCGGATCTCCGCTACGACCTGCCCTGGTTCGGCGACAAGGGTTCCTACATTCAGCTGAACGTCACCAACCTGTTTGACGAAGAGTACTTCGCCAACATCAGTTCCGGCACGAACAACAAGGCCGTCGACGTCGATCCCGGCCCGGGCGTGACGATCCGGAACCCCTTCACGGCCTTCGTCTCGGTCGGCGCCCCGCGCACCATCCAGGCGACCCTCAACATCCGGTTCTAAGACCCGGACGAGAAACGGTTGAGGTAAAGGGAAGGGCGGTCCTCGCGGGCCGCCCTTTTCCTTTGGGCGTTTCGCCACGGCCCTTGACGCCGCCCCCGGTCGGAGCCACTTGCCCCTCCCCATGAGCGCCCCTGTGAACCCCTCGGGAGTCATCCCCGCCGAATGGTCCCCGCACCGCGCGATGTGGCTCGGCTATCCCAGCCACGGCGACCTTTGGGAGGAGGACCTCGAGCCGGCCCGCGAGGAGGTCGCCGCCCTGGCCCGGGCCCTGGCCGGGCCCGGGGCGGAGCGGGTTCGGCTGATGGTCTGCGGCGACGAGGCCGAGGCCAGCGCCCGAGCCCGCCTGGGCGACGTCGCCGGCGTGGAGATCGTTCGCGGCCAGTTCGGCGACATCTGGCTGCGGGACACCGGCCCGATCTTCTCGGGCGATGGCCGGGCGCTGGGCTTCGGGTTCAACGGCTGGGGCGGCAAGTACGAGCTGGAGGGCGACGACACGGTCAGCGCCCAGATCGCCGCGGCGGCGGGCGCGCCGCTGGTCATGAACGACTTCATCCTGGAAGGCGGGGCGCTGGACCACGACGGCCACGGCACCGTGCTGACCACCCGCCAATGCCTGACCAATCCCAATCGCAACCCCGGTTGGGGCGAGGCGGAGGCTGAAGCCGCCCTGACGGCGGCGCTGGGCGCGAAGAAGGTGCTGTGGCTCGGCGAGGGCCTGAACCGGGACCATACCGACGGCCATGTCGACAACCTGGCCCGGTTCGTGGCGCCCGGGGTGGTCGCCTGCCCGATCGCCTGGGGGCGGCGCGATCCCAACGCCGACCTCTACGACCAGACCGCCGGGATGCTGCGCAACATGACCGACGCCCGCGGCCAGAAACTTCAGGTCATGCGCATTCCCTCGCCGGGCTGGACGGTCGACGCCGAGGGCGAGATGGTCCCGGCCAGCCACATGAACTTCATCGTCGCCAACCAGGCGGTGATCGTGCCGACCTACGACGACGAGAAGGCGGCCGCCTTCGCCCTCGACGCCCTGGCCAGCCTGTTCCCCGAGCGGAAGGTCATCGGCCTGCCGTCCAAGGCCATCCTGACCGGCGGCGGATCCTTCCACTGCATCACCCAGCAGGAGCCCGCATGAGCCGGACCCTGACCCTCGCCGCCCTCCAGACCCACTACGGAATGGACCTGGACGACAACATTGCCAGGACCAAGGACCTGATCCGCCAGGCCGCCGCCGCCGGCGCCCAGGTGATCCTGCCCTCCGAGCTGTTCCAGGGGCCCTACTTCTGCATCGCCCAGGAGGAGCGCTGGTTCGCTACCGCCAGGCCCTGGCGGGAGCATCCCTGCGTCACAGCCCTGGCGCCACTGGCCCAGGAGCTGGGCGTGGTGCTGCCGATCTCGATCTTCGAGCGCGAGGGGCCGCACTACTTCAACAGCCTGGTGATGGCCGACGCGGACGGCAGCCTGATGGGCGTCTACCGCAAGAGCCACATCCCCGACGGGCCGGGCTACCAGGAGAAGTACTACTTCCGCCCCGGCGACACGGGCTTCAAGGTCTGGGACACCCGTCAAGGGCGGATCGGCGTCGGCATCTGCTGGGACCAATGGTACCCGGAGGCGGCGCGCGCCATGACCCTGATGGGCGCCCAGGCGCTGCTCTATCCCACCGCCATCGGCAGCGAGCCGCACGACCCCAGCCTCGACACCGCCCTGCCCTGGCGGCGGGCGATGCAAGGCCATGCGGTCAGCAACGTCATCCCGGTGGTCGGGGCCAACCGCATCGGTTTCGAGCCCTGGGAGGGCTATCCCAACGGCGGCCAGCGGTTCTACGGCTCCAGCTTCATCGCCGACCACCGCGGCGACCTGATCGGCGACATGGGCCGCGATGAGGAAGGCTTCACGTCCGCGACGGTCGACCTCGACTTCCTCGACACCCACCGCGCCGCCTGGGGTTTCTTCCGCGACCGGCGGCCGGACCTCTACGGGACCCTCAGCGCCGGGCGGCCGGCCTGATGATCGACACCGACCGCCTGATCCTGCGATCCTGGCGGGTGGAGGATCTCGCTCCCTGGGCGGCGCTGAACGCCGACCCCGAAGTGATGCGTTTCTTCCCGTCGGTGCTGACGCCGGAGGACAGCGAGGCGATGCTGGCCCGCAACCAGGACCACATCGACCGGCACGGCTTCGGCCTCTGGGCGGTCGAGCGGCGCGAGGACGGCGCCTTCCTGGGCTTCACCGGCCTGATGATGCTGAAACCCGACAATCCGCTGGCCCCCGGCGTCGAGGCCGGCTGGCGGCTCGCCCGCCACGCCTGGGGCCAGGGCTACGCCTCCGAGGCGGCGGCCGCGGCGATCCGCGACGGTTTCGAGCGGGTGGGCCTGGACCGCATCGTCGCCTTCACCGCCACCACCAACCTGCCCTCCCAGGCGGTGATGCGCCGCCTCGGCATGACCCGCCGCGAAGACCTCGACTTCGACCATCCCTCCCTGCCCAAGGGCCATCCGCTGGAGCGGCATGTGGTCTGGGAATCCACCAAACCCTCGTCATCCCGGCCGTAGCGCGCAGCGCGGAGAGCCGGGACCCAGGGGTGCATCCCGCATCGTGGCCGCCGCGAACTCCCGCACTCCGTCACCCCTGGGTCCCGGATCAGGCCTGCGGCCTGTCCGGGATGACGGCTATTGTTGAGCGGCGCATCCCTCCGCCGCCGGGGCCTTGGCCAGTTCCGCCTTGGCCGCGGCCATGTCGGCGGCGAAGGCCGGGTCGGCGTGCAGGCGGGCCACGGTCGCGGCCCCCATGGTGCGGCCGGCCTCGACGTCGGTGGGGAAGTGGAGTCCGCAGACGGCCCGGCTGTCGCCGAACTCGCGGGCCCGCAGGGTGATCTGGCTGGCCCGCTCGGGGACCAGCTCGGTCAGCACCAGGCCCCAGGCCCATCCCGCCGCCGCATGGCCCGAGGGGTAGGAGCCGTTGGTCTTCATCCACGCCTCGCGCGGCACGCAGATCGGCGCGGCGTCGTGGCCGATCAATGGCCGGGTCCGCGCGTACCTGGCCTTGGCCCTGTTGGTGCTGGCGCCGGCATCGATCACCACCCGGTCGAGCAGTTTCGAGAGGGTCGGGGTGGCTTCCGGGGTGATCGCCTTGCCGGCGGCGCAGGCGAAGCTCCTGTGAGCCTTGGGGCCGAACAGCTCGACGTCCTCGATCGCCTGGGCCCATCGGGGCGAGCCGGCCAGTGAGCGGCTGGCCTCGAAGGCGGCGCGGTCGGCCCTCGCCAAGTCGGAGCCATCGGCCGGCGGGGGGGCGAGGATGGCCAGGCTGTCAGGCCACTGGTCAGGGGCCAGATAGCCGGCCGGCCGCGGCTGCTGGGCCAGCGCCAGGCCCGCAACCGCCGCCAGCGCCGCGCCGGCCAGGGCGACCTGGCCCGTCTTCGATCCGATCATCCGATGCCTCCCACAGCTCCTGAGGTGACAGACCCCGGCCCGCGCGGGCCGTCAAGCCGGAAGCACTTGACGAGTGGATATGTTATTTCATAACACTCGCGCCGTCCAATTCCGGAGGCGCCGATGCGCATGTCTATCCTGCTGGCCGGCGCCAGCTTCGCCGTTCTCGCCGCGACCTCGGCCGCGGCCCAGGAGGCCGGCGATGTCGCCGAGGTGGTTGTCACCGCGGCGCCCTACGCCATCTCGGAGGACTCCGCCACGACCAGCGTCGCCATCGTTGACCGCGACGCCTTGGACGAAGCGCCGGCCGGCGGGCTCGGCGGCCTATTGGGCGGCATGCCCGGCCTGCGCTCGACCAGCTTCGGTCCCGGCGCCAGCAGGCCGGTGGTGCGGGGCCTGGCGGGCCCGCGCGTATCGGTGCTGACCAACGGCGTCGGAATGATCGACGCCAGCGCCCTGTCGCCCGATCATCAGGTGGCCTCCGACCCCGGCGAAGCGTCGCGGGTCGAGGTGCTGCGCGGTCCGGCGGCCCTGCTCTACGGCGGCTCGGCGATCGGCGGGGTGGTCAACATCTTCGACGACCGCATCGCCCGCAGCCTGCCGGACCGCCCGGTCAGCGGCCGGTTCAACGCCTCGGTCAGTTCGGTGGACGACGGCCGGTCAGTCTCCGGCGCCTTGCGCCTGACGAGCGGGCCCCTGGTCTTCTCCTTCGATGTGCTGAGCCGCGAGAGCGACGACTACCGCATCCCGGCCTATCCGGAATCGCGCCAGCTGCTCGACGCCGAGGGCGAGGATCCGGAGAAACCCTTCCCCGAGCGGCTGGAAAACTCAGCGGTGCGGCTCGACACCTTCGGCGCCGGCGTCTCCTTCGTCGGCGACGAGGGCTACTTCGGGGTCGCGGTGAAGACCGTCGACACCCTCTATGGCGTTCCCGGCCACGCTCATGAGGAGCCCGCGGTTCCGCCGCCGGTTCCCGAGCCGGAAGAGCACGTCACCATCGGCCTGAAGCAGACCCGGCTCGATGTCCGGGGCGAGCGTAACGCCGCCCTGGGCCCCTTCCAGACCCTGCGCTTCACCGGCGGATATGCCGACTACACCCACACAGAGTTCGAAGGCGCCGAGACCGGCACGGTGTTCACCTCGGACGGGATCGAGGGCCGGCTGGAGCTGGTCCAGGCCGAGCGAGGCGGCTGGAACGGCGCGGTGGGCGTCCAGGCCCTGCGGCGCGACTTCGACGCCGAAGGGGACGAGGCCTACGTGCCGCGCACCCGCATCGAGGAGTTCGGGGTCTTCACCCTGCAACGGGTCGACAACGGGGGCTGGGGCTACGAGGGAGGGCTGCGGTTCGACCGCCGCTCGCTCGACAGCGTCGCCGGCCAGCGTGAGTTCGACAACGTCTCGGCCTCCGCCGGCCTTTTCTTCCGCCCGACGGACGCCTGGTTCCTGGGGCTGAGCGTGTCGCGCACCGGCCGCGCCCCGACGGAGGCCGAGCTGTTCGCCGACGGCCCGCACGTGGCCACCCGCGGCTACGAGATCGGCGATGCGGACCTCGAGAAGGAGGTCGCTACCTCCCTCGAACTGACCGCCCACTACGGGTCCGAGCGGCTCGACGCCGACCTGCATGTCTACGGCGTCCGCTACGACGGCTTCATCGACCTGACCCCGACGGGCGCCGTGATCGACGACCTGGATGTCTTCCAGTACGTCCAGACCGACGCGACCTTCTACGGCTTCGAGGCGGAAGCGGCCTGGACCGCCTGGCGCGACGGCGACCGCAAGCTCAAGCTCGAAGCCGGCGCCGACTATGTCCGCGCCGACACCGACCTCGGCGCCCCGGCCCGCATCCCGCCCTGGTCGCTGACCGGCCGGCTAGTCTGGGAGGATTCGCAGTGGACGGCGAGGCTGGAGGTGCGCCATGTGGCCGAGCAGGACCGTATCGCCACCTACGAACTGCCGACCGACAGCTACACCCAGGTCAACCTTGGCGGCAGCTGGAGCCCGCCGGCGCTGAAAGGGGTGAAGCTCTACGCCGAGATCCGCAACCTGACCGACACGGAGATCCGCGAGCACGCCTCGTTCCTCAAGGACCTGGCGCCGCAGCCGGGGCGGAACTTCCGCGCCGGGATCGCCTGGCGGTTCTGAGGAACTCCTCAAGATCCGCTCACGCCCCCTCCAAGGCAGGGCGATCGCTTATGGCAAATGCCCCGTCATCCCGGAAAGCGCGGAGCGCTTATCCGGGACCCAGGGGTTGCAGCGCGCCGGCCGCAAAGCTGCATGCGACAGCCAGATCATGCGCCCCCTGGGTCCCGGCTCTCCGCGCTTCGCGCTCCGGCCGGGATGACGGGTAAAGGCTGTGAGGTCATATGCGATGGCCCTGCCCGAAGGGGGAGGGGTAGCGCGTCCTACCCCAAGACCGTCTTGCCGTTCTTCACGACCGTCACGCCGCGCTCCTTCACCCGCGCTTCGAACGACACGACATCCCCGTCCTGCCAGAGGTCGACGGCGATGGTCTCGCCGGGGAACACCGGCGAGGAGAACCGCACCTGGTGGCTCTTGATCCGCGCCGGATCGAAGCCGGCGTATTCCTGCAGCACGGCCCGGCAGGTGATCCCGTAGGTGCACAGCCCATGCAGGATCGGCCGCGGGAAGCCGGCCATCCTGGCGATCTTCGGGTCCGAGTGCAGGGGGTTGCGGTCGCCCGACAGCCGGTAGATCAGCGCCTGGTCCGGCCGGGTGGTGAACTCCACCGTCCTGTCCGGCGACCGCGACGGGACCTCGTGCGGCTCCGGCGCGCCCTCCGAGGGCCCGCCGAAGCCGCCGTCGCCGCGCGCGAAGGTGGAGCCGATCAGGGTGGCGATCTTCTCGCCGGTCCTGGCGTCCTTGAGGACGGTCTCGTTGTAGATCACCGCCCCCTTCTCGCCCTTGTCATAGGCGCCCAGGACCCGGCCCTCGGCGGTGATCTCCGCCTCGGTGGGGAAGGGCTTGTGGAACTCGACCTTCTGCTCGCCGTGGACCACCATCAGGTAGTTGATCCCCATGCTGCCGACGGCCGGCCCGGCGCCCCAGGCCACCACCGTGGCCATGGTCGGCACCGCCTTCAGCCCGCTCTCGTAGACGAACGGCAGCTCGTCCTCGTTCATCGGGTCGGCGCCCAGGCCGATGCCGAGCGCGTAGAGCATGGTCTCGCGGTCGCCCCACTTGAAGGGCTGCGGCTCGCTGGTCAGCGACAGGATCTCCGGATAGCGGATCGGCATGGTCTCTCTCCCGTTCGGCGGCGATCAAAGCGCCTTGACGCGGCGGCGGGCAAGAGGCCGCAGGCCGCAATATCGCCCCACAGGGGCGGTTGCATTGCCGGGTTCCGCTGGATCGGATAGAAGCGCCGCTCCACCTTTCCCGGCGAAAGCCGTCCGCTAACCAGAGCTCTAAATGGAAACGTCCACCGTCACCAACGTCAGCCCGGTCGCCGGCAACGTCCTGTTCTACAACAGCCCCGAGCCGCTGAGCCGCGAGATGCACGGCAAGCTCGGCGTCAAGCAGCTGGAAGGCCCGTTCGCCTTCGCCGCCAAGGGCCATGTCGTGCCCCTGACCGTGGCCGAGTTCCAGTTCGCCGCCCTCTGCTTCCCGATCATCTTCGCCGGCGACCAGCGCCAGCCCCTGGCGGTGCTCGGCATCAATCCGGGCGACAACCTGTTCGTCGACGAGAAGGGCGTGTTCACCAACGGCGTCTACGTGCCGGCCTACATCCGCCGCTATCCCTTCGTGCTGGCCCAGGATGAAGCGCAACAGCGGATGATCGTCTGCATCGAGCGGGGCGCCGCCCTGTTCGACGAAGCCGGCGGCCAGGTGCCCCTGTTCGACGACAAGGGCGAGCCCAGCGACTACACCCAGAACGCCATCAAGTTCTGCGAGGACTTCGAGGGCGAGCGTCGCCGCACCGAGAACTTCGTCAACCTGATCAAGGAGCTGGACCTGCTGGAAACCAAGCAGGCCACCTTCACCCCGACCAACCCGGACGGCACCCAGGGCGCCACCGTGGTCATCGCCGAGTACTTCGCCGTGTCCGAAGAGAAGCTGCGCGGCCTGTCGGCCGAGAAGCTGGTCGAGCTGCGCGACAACGGCGCGCTCGAGCGCATCTACAACCACCTGACCTCGCTCGCCGGCTGGGACCGGCTGGTCGCCATCGCCAGCGAGAAGGCCCAGCGGCTGCAGACGGCCGGCAACGCCTAGGCGGCTGTCCGTTCGAGCTAAGGAAAGGGCCGGTCGCGAGACCGGCCCTTTTTCGATGGGGGCGGGGACAGTCATCCGGCTCCGCCGGAAGACAGTCACCAGCGTGGTCCGGTGACGGTCTCGCGAAGTGTGACTGTCACCGTGGCCCTACCGGGCGAACACGCTCCTGGTCAGGCAACTGAACACCAGCCGGCCGGCTTCGTCGAGCAGGTCGTGCTGGGCGATGATTACGCCCTTGCCGTCGCCGACGGGGTCCTTGCCCACGACCGTCATCCGGCCGCGCAGCAGCTCGCCGGCCGGTGGATTGCGGGTCCAGCGCATGGCGTCGACGCCGAGCCGCTTGGTCTGGGCCCAGCGGTCGCCGGCCTCCAGCTCCAGCCTGGACCAGATGGCGTAGACCATGGCGTCCGGGGCCCCACGGGCGGGATCCCAGCCCGGCGCGAAGCCGGTGATGAAGGCGTCGAGCGCCTTGGCGTCCACCGCGGTGACCCCCAGGGAATGGACCTGGCCGATCTCGAAGTCGTCGAAGGAGGCGGGCATTCGTCCTCAGGGCTCTGGAGAGATCTGGACCAGCAGCTTGCCGTCGTGGTCGCCGGTGAACAGCCGGTTCACCGCTTCGGCGGCGTTCTCCAGCCCCTCCACCACATGGGCCTTCCACTTGAGCTGGCCGGAGGCGACCCAGGGCGCAAGCTCGGCGAAGGCCTCGCCGGCCCGAGGCAGGTAGTCGATGACGATGAAGCCCCTGATCAGGATCCGTTTCATCAGCACCCGGCCGAAGTCGGCCGGCCCGGCCGCGACCTCGGCGTTGTAGGTGCTGATCAGGCCGCACAGCGGCATGCGGCTGAAGGTGTTCATCCGGGCGATGACGGCGTTCATGATGTCGCCGCCGACGTTCTCGAAATTGACGTCGACCCCGTCCGGGCAGAGCCGGTCGAGCGCCGCCCCGACGTCCTCGTTCCTGTAGTCGATGGCCCCGTCGAAGCCGATCTCGCGCAGCCAGGCGCATTTCTTCGGACCCCCGGCGATGCCGATCACCCGCGCTCCCTTCAGCTTGGCGATCTGGCCGGCGATCGAGCCGACCGCCCCGGCGGCGGCCGAGACCACCACCGTCTCGCCGGGTTGCGGCCTGCCGATGTCCATCATCCCGAACCAGGCGGTCAGGCCGGTGCCGCCCAGCACGCTCATGAAGGCGGTCAGCGGCACGCCGGGAATCCGCGGCACGGGGCGGGCCATCTCCTCATGGCTGATCGAATAGTCCTGCCAGCCCGACAGGCCGGCGTTGACGATGTCCCCCGGCCGGAAGCGGTCCGAGCGGCTGGCCTCGACCACCCCCACCGTGCCGCCGCGCATCACCTCCCCGACCCCGACCGGGGGCAGGTAGCCGTCCTGGTCGCTCATCCAGATGCGGTTGGTCGGATCGAGGCTGAGGTAGAGGTTGCGGACCAGAACCTCACCCTCGGCCAGGTCCCGCACCGCGCTATCGCGCAGTTCCAGGTCGCCGGGAGCGATCTCGCCCTGCGGCCGCCGCTTGAGGATCCACTGACGATTCGTCGGCATGCCGACCTCCCTTTGTTGAGCACAGCTTGGCCGGTTGGCGGTGGGGAAGTCGAGCGCCATTTGCCGGACACAGATGGCCGGTTCATATAGCGGCCATGCGCCTCCTGCTCGCCGTCCTCGTCCTGCTGTTCGCATCCCCGGCGCTGGCGGCGCCGGTCGACACCGGCCACCTCGAAGCCGAGCTGATCGCCCAGGACGCCACCGTGGCCCCGGGCTCGACGACCTACGTCGCCCTGGTGCAGCGGATCGACAAGGGCTGGCACACCTACTGGCGCAACCACGGCGACAGCGGCGAGCCGACCAAGATCGAATGGACGCTGCCGGCCGGCTGGAAGGCCGGCGACTTCGTCTGGGCCACGCCCAGCAGGCTGCCGTTCGGGCCGCTGACCAACTACGGCTATTCGGGCGAGGTGACCCTGCCGGTCGGGATCGAGGTCCCGGCGGGGCAGCCGGCCGGCCCGGTGACCCTGACGGCGGTCGCCAAATTCCTGGTCTGCGAGAAGATCTGCATTCCGGAGGAAGCCAGGCTCTCCATCACCCTGACCGTGGCAGACGGAATTCCCAAGCCCGATCCCCGCTGGGGCGGCCAGGTGGCCCGGGCCCTGGCCGAGGCGCCCAAGCCGGCGGGCCTGACGGCCGCCTACCAGTGGGCCGGGGAGAAGCTGACCCTGGCGGTCGCCGGCGCCCCGCTCAAGGGCGCCGACCTCAGCGGCGCCTGGTTCTATCCCTATGACGGGACCTGGATCGACCACGCCGCGGCCCAGACCATCGACCGGGGTCCGGAGGGGCTGACCTTCACCCTGCCGGCCGGCTACGCCTTCTCCGCGGGCAAGGCGCCTCCGGCCATGACCGGGGTCCTGACGGTCGGCGATGCGGCCTACGAGGTCACCGCCCCGCAGGGACCGCCTCCGGCCGGAGTTTCGGGCCTCGGCCCGCCGCCGGCCAAGGGCGGCGGGGGTGGCGGGGCTAGCCTGCCGCTGGCCATCCTGTTCGCCGTCCTCGGCGGATTGATCCTCAACCTGATGCCCTGCGTCTTCCCTGTGCTGTCGATGAAGGCGGCGGCCCTGGCCGGCCACGCCCACGACCGCGCCGCCACCCGGGCCCAGGGCCTCGCCTACGGGGCCGGCGTGGTCGCCACCTTCCTGCTCCTGGCCGGGGTGCTGATCGGGCTCCAGGCCGCCGGACAGGCCGTCGGCTGGGGATTCCAGCTGCAGTCGCCGCCAGTCGTGGCGGGCTTGGCCCTTCTGATGCTGGCCGTCGCGCTCAACATGTCCGGCGTCTTCGAACTGGGCGCTGGGCTGCAGGGGGCCGGCCAGGGCCTGGCCGGCCGCCGCGGCCTGGCCGGAGCCTTCTTCACGGGCGCCCTGGCGGTGGTGGTGGCCAGCCCCTGCACGGCGCCCTTCATGGGCTCGGCGCTGGGCTTCACCCTCGGCCAGCCGCCGCTGGTAACCCTCGCGGTGTTCCTCGGCCTCGCGCTCGGTTTCGCGGCGCCCTTCGTGGCCCTGGCATTCGCCCCGCCGCTGCTGCGCCTGCTGCCCAGGCCCGGCCGCTGGATGGACGTGCTGCGCAAGGCCCTGGCCTTCCCGATGTACGGCGCCGTCGCCTGGCTGGTCTGGGTGCTGTCGCAGCAGACCGATGCGGGCGGCATGGCCGCGGCCCTCGCCGCCCTGGTGCTCGGCGCCTTCGCCTTCTGGCTCTGGGGCCTGACCCAGGGCTCCGACGGCGGCCGCCTCGCCAAGGCCGCCGCCCTCCTGCTGATCCTCGCCGCCGCAGCCCTGGCCGTCCTGGCGCCCAAGGCCGCGGCTCCCGACTCCTCGCCCGGGGCCAGCGCCGCCGACTTGCCATATGAGGCCTGGTCGCCCGAGCGGCTTGCCGCCCTGCGCGCCGAGGGCCGGCCGGTGCTGGTCAACTTCACCGCCGCCTGGTGCGTCAGTTGCCAGGTCAACGAGCGGCTGGCCCTGTCGACCGGCGAGGTCGCCGCCACGCTGAAGGCGACGGGCGCCGTCTACCTCAAGGGCGACTGGACCAAGCGCGACCCCGTGATCGCCGCCGCGCTGGCGGAGCATGGACGCGCGGGCGTGCCGCTGTATCTTGTCTATGCTCCCGGGGCCGAAAAGCCCCGGGTCCTGCCCCAGCTGCTGACCTCCGGCCTGGTCGTCCAGGCCCTGGAGACCGCCGCCAAGTAAGGAGTTCGCGCCATGAACCTCACCCGCCGCGCCGCCGTCACCGGCGCCCTTGCCGTTCCCGCAGCCCTGTCGCTGCCGGGCCTCGCCCTGGCCAAGCCGGCCCCCGCCTTCGCCGTCAAGGACGTCGACGGCAAGGTGCGCAGCCTCGCTGAGTTCAAGGGCAGGGTCGTCGTCCTCGAATGGGTCAACGAGGGCTGCCCCTATGTGAAGAAGCACTACAGCGGCAACATGCAGGGGCTGCAGGTCTCCGCCACCCGCGACGGCGCCGTCTGGCTGACCGTCTGCTCCTCGGCGCCCGGCCAGCAGGGCCACTGGGCCACCGGCGCGGAGGCCAAGGCCTGGATGACGGCCAAGAACTGGGCCGGCACGGCCATGCTGATCGATCCCGACGGCAAGATGGGCAAGGCCTACGGGGCCAAGACCACGCCGCACATGTACGTCATCGATAAGACCGGGACCCTGGTCTACCAGGGCGGCATCGACGACGTGCCGACCAACAAGGTCGAGGACATCAAGCGCGCCAACAACCTGGTCGCCGCGGCCCTGGCCGACGTCAACGCCGGCCGCCCGGTGAAGGTCGCCTTCAGCCAGCCCTACGGCTGCGCGGTGAAATACGCCTAGATCTGGCTGAAGATCGCGACGGTCGGGCCGACTAGCATCAGACCGAGAGAACTCCAGGCGATGGCGCGCGCCCGGCGTCTCAAGCCGATCACCAGGCCGATCACGCCGACGCCGAAGGCCACGATCGCCGCCAGCTGGATCAGAAGGTCCGCCAGTCTGGGCGCGGCGTCATGAAAGCCACTGGATTCCAGGCACATCCAGGCGCTGCTCGCCCGGAACACTGCGTCGCTGGCCCCCACGAAGCAGATGATGACCAAGAGGATGAGGAAGGCGAACTGGCTGAAGCGCTGCACGGGCTAGACTGGCGGCGCGGGCGGGGCGGTGATGACCTCGACGTTGTCGCGCAGCAGGTAGCCGAGGTCGGTGAGGGCCGCGTCGCGGGCCGGGCCGTCCTTGGCCGCCTCAACCGCCTGGAGCTTGACCGGCAGGTCCTCGCTGATCCCCCGCAGGATGCATTTGAGGTCGCCGTCCGTACCCCGCTCCTTGAGGACGAGGTGGGCCTTCATGTCCAGCTCGGCCAGGGCGCCGGCGTCCCGCTTCAGCGCCGCCAGGTCGGCGGCCGCGATCGGCCGGCCCCTCCAGGCCTGCACCCGGCCGTTGAGGTCTCCGGCCCGGGCTATGATGTCGGCGAACAGGGGCTCGTTCACCAGCGGCGAGGCGGGCGCGGCGGCATGGGCGGGCGCGGGCGGGGCGGCGGCTTCGCCGCTCCAGCTGGCGATCCACAGCAGGGAGGCGGCGGCGATGGCTTCGCAGGTCATGGCGGTCCCTTGGACGGAACGGTAGGAAGGGCCCGCAGCTTCACCCCCGCATGGTAAACGCCGCCTTTAGTTTTCGAGGATCTGCATGACCGACAGCCCCGCCTGGACCGCGTTGAAGGCCGCCGCCGAGTCCGGCGGGCGTATCCGCGACCTGTTCGACGCCGAGCCGGACCGGCTGGAGGGGCTGACCTTCGAGGCTGTGGGGCTGACCGTCGACCTCTCCAAGCAGCCCTGGAGCCGCGAGGGCGCGACCCTGGCGGTGGCCCTGGCCCAGGAGGCGGGGGTGGAGGCGGCGCGGGACCGGCTGTTCGCGGGTGAGATCGTCAACCTCACCGAAGGCCGCCCCGCCCTGCACATGGCCCTGCGGGCCCCAGCCGGCGCCGACTTTCGGGCGGCCGGCAAGCCGGTGTCGGAGGAGGTCGAGGAGGTCCGTGACGCCATGCAGGACTTCGTGGCGGCCGTGCGCTCCGGGATGGCCGGCGGCGCGACCGGCAAGCCGTTCAAGGCGGTGCTGCATATCGGCATCGGCGGCTCGGACCTTGGGCCCCGGCTGGTCTGGGAGGCCCTTCGGCCCCTGGTCCCGGACATCCAGTTGCGCTTCGCCGCCAACATCGACGGGGCCGAGTTCGCCGCCGCCACCGCCGGGCTGGATCCCGAGGAGACCCTGGTGGTGGTGGTCTCCAAGACCTTCACCACCCAGGAGACCCTGGCCAACGCCCGCGCCGCCAAGGCCTGGCTGGAAGCCAAACTGGGCGCCGGCAAGGCCGATTCCCACCTGGCGGCGGTCAGCGCCAACCCGGCGGAGGCCGGGCGGTTCGGCATCGCCGAGGACCGGGTGTTCGCCTTCCGCGACTGGGTCGGCGGCCGCTACTCGGTCTGGTCGGCGGTGGGGCTCAGTTGCGCCATCGGGCTCGGCTGGCCGGCCTTCGAAGGCCTGCTGGCGGGCGCCGCGGCCATGGACGAGCACTTCCGGGAGGCGCCGCTCGACGCCAACGCCCCGGTGATGCTGGCCCTGGCCCATGTGTTCAACCGCAACGGTCTGGACCGGCCGCTGCGCGCCGTCGTGCCCTACGCCCGCCGCCTCAGCCTGTTCCCGGCCTACCTCCAGCAGCTGGAGATGGAATCCAACGGGAAGCGGGTCACCCAGCGCGGCCTGCCGGTCGCCCAGGCCACGGCGGCGTCGGTGTTCGGCGACGCCGGCACCAACGGCCAGCACGCCTTCTTCCAGCTGCTGCATCAGGGGACCGACATCATCCCCGTCGACTTCATCGCCCTGGCCGAGGACCACGAAGGCCCGCCGGCGCACCGCAACATGCTGCTGGCCAACGCCATCGCCCAGGCCGAGGCCCTGATGATCGGCCAGCCCAACCCGGCCGAACCCCACCGCCACTTCCCCGGCGACCGTCCGTCCAGCTTCATCCTGCTGGAGCGCCTGACGCCCCAGACGCTCGGCGCCCTGATCGCCCTCTATGAGCACAAGACCTTCGTCGAGGGGGTGCTGTGGGACATCGACAGCTTCGACCAGTGGGGCGTGGAACTGGGCAAGGTGCTGGCGGGCCGGATCCTGCGCGAACTCGACGGGGGCGATGGGGAGGGGCACGATCCCTCGACGGCGGCGTTGATCGCGCGGTTGGCGCGATAACCTCCCTCCCCGAATGGGGAGGGCAGGCGAGGCGGAGCCTCGCCGGGTGGGGAAGT
>Ga0196963_10001325_pt1 | contig 17213 bp, 13 predicted proteins | sample S1_5metaG_FD_148600 | JGI IMG/M metagenome (GOLD analysis project Ga0196963, IMG submission 148600) | Soil microbial communities from Anza Borrego desert, Southern California, United States - S1_5 | ecosystem: Environmental > Terrestrial > Soil > Desert | place: USA: California | collected... | reverse complement strand
CTCAACCTCGTCGAATGCATCGCCGAAACCGCTCCGCCACCCGCTCCGTCCAGCTTGCACAGCGCTGCGCGATAAGCAAGGACGCCGGCTGCGGACCGCTTACAGTAGTACTGCATGCCGCTGAAGAATTGCCACTGCACGTTCTCCGACCACCGCTGCACCAATTCTTCATCGCTGAGGTTGAACGCGTGCTTCAAGTACAGCAGCGACACCATCAGCCGGATCGGCAGCCGCCGACGGCCGCGTGCACTGACTCCGGCACCCACGAGTTCGCTGGTCGGGCCGAACAGGTCGGCACCCTCAACGATGCCGCCCTTGCGGTCCTTGTGCGCGAACGCCGGTGCCAATGCGGCTTCGATCTCCGACCACGGCATCCGGGTCGCCAACACCGCAAGCGGGTGGCGCAAGTCGATCATCGTGTCCAGTCGCGCGCGGAAGAAGTCGTCGGTCGCCATCGCAGCACTCCCCAAACTCCCAGAAATCAACGGTCATTGAACCGATTCTTGAGAGTTCCCGCCATCGGCAATCACCCTTTGCGTATTTCGGCCCAACGTGACCGCCCGTTTCGGCATCGTGACCGGTCATTCCGGTCATCGTGACCGACCCTGCGTTTCGGGCCATCGTGACCGGCCGTTTCGGGATCGTGACCGCCCATTTCGGCGATCGTGACCGCCGTTCCGGTGCCCCCGTGAGGGAGCGCCGAGTCTCCGCCGGTGCTGCGTAGAGATCGCAACCCGGGCGTCCTACCCTCGACGGTTTTTTGCCTTCGAGGAGCCGATGCCCCAACCACGAATGTCTCTACGCATGATCAAGGATGTCATCCGCTTGAAGTGGCATGGACAGCTCTCGCACGAGCAGATCGCCACCACCCTCAAGGTCTCCAAGGGCGTCGTCGCCAAGTACGTGTCGCTGGCCAGCGCAGCAGGCCTGGACTGGGAGACGGTGCAGGACTGGAGCGAGAAGCGACTGGGCAGCGTGCTGCTGCCGCGCTCAGCCGCCGCGCAGCCGTTCGTCGAACCGGACTGGGCTCGCATCCACCGTGAACTCGACCGCAAGGGCATGACGCTGATGCTGCTGTGGCAGGAGTACGTAGCCGCGCACCCCGAGGGCCGCACCTGGCGCTACACGCAGTTCTGCGAGCACTACAAGGCGTTCGCCAACCGGCTCAAGCGTTCGATGCGCCAGCATCGGCGGGCCGGGGAGAAGCTGTTCATCGACTTCGCCGGCCCCACGGTGGCACTGACCGATGGCAGCCGGGCGCAGATCTTCGTCGCAGCGATGGCCGCCTCCAGCTTCGTGTTCGCCTGTGCCACGCTCGCCCAACGCCTGGAGGACTGGATTGCCTGCATGGTGCGCGCGCTGCACTTCTACGGTGGCGTGCCGCAGCTGGTCGTGCCGGACAACCCGCGCGCGGTGATCGCCACGCCAGACCGCTACGAGCCACGGGCCAACGACACGGTGCAGGACTTTGCCCGTTATTACGGCACCAGCGTGCTGCCGGCACGACCGCGAACGCCGCGGGACAAGGCCGCCGTTGAGAGCTCGGTGCAGGTCCTCACCCGCTGGGTGCTGATGCGGCTGCGACACCAGCGCTTCGACACCGTCGCGCAGGTGGACTCAGCGATCGCCGAGCTGCTGCCCAGCGTGAACGAGCGGCCCTTCCAGAAGCTGCCCGGCAGCCGCGCAAGCACGTTCGCCGAGCTCGACGCCCCGGTGCTGATGCCACTGCCCGCGCAGCCCTACGAGCTGGCCCGTTTCAAGACGGTGAAGGTGCACATTGACTACCACGTCGAACTCGAAGGCCACCGCTACAGCGTGCCGCACGCGCTGGTGGGCCAGACCCTGGAGGCCCGGCTGACGCGGCACGGCGTAGAACTGCTGCTGCGCGGCCAGCGCGTGGCAGCCCATGCCCGCAACGACCGGCGCGGCGGCTTCACGACGGTGGATCTGCACATGCCGGCGGCGCACCGCGCGCATCTGCAGTGGACCCCTCAGCGCCTGATCGACTGGGGCCAGCGCGTCGGCCTGGCCTGCGGCGAGCTGGTCACGCGGCTGCTGCAGACCTACAAGCACCCCGAGCACGGCTACCGCTCCTGCCTGGGGCTGCTGAGCCTGTCGCGCCGCTATGGCAACGCTCGCCTGGAAGCGGCCTGTGAACGCGCGCTCGCGCTGGGCACCTTCCGTTATCGCCACGTGCGTGACCTGCTGGCCAACAACCGGGACCTCGTGCCGCAGGAGGCGGCCACCGACTGGACCAGCCCGGCCCACGCCAATGTGCGTGGCCCCGGCTACTACCAATGACGCCTGCGCCGTCCCGCCACCGAACCGACGCCATCACCGTGCTCAACAACGCCACCATCGCCCAACTACGCGCACTGAAGCTTCAAGGCTTCGCCGATGCCCTGCAGCAACAACACGAACAGGCTGACTGCCTGGGCCTGTCCTTCGACGAACGCCTGGCCCTGCTGGTCGAGCGCGAGGTCTACGCCCGCGGCGACCGCAAGCGCGAGCGGCTGCTGCAGCGCGCCCAGCTCAAGTACCCCACAGCCACCATCGAGGACGCATCCTTCGACGGCGTGCGCGGCATCGACCGAGCAGCGCTGATGAGCCTGGCCCTGTCCAACTGGATCGAGCGCGGCGAGACCATCACCTTCGCTGGCGCCACCGGCCTGGGCAAGACCTGGCTGGCCTGCGCGCTGGCCCAGTACGCCTGCCGCCAGGGCCACTCGGCGCTGTACCTGCGCGTGCCGCGGCTGGCCGAGGAGCTACGCATCCTGCACGGCGCGGGCAGCTTCCGCCGCTGGCTGCAACAACTGGCCAAGACCGACGTCCTTGTCCTCGACGACTGGGGCACCGGCGCCATCGACGCAGCCACCCGCGCCGACCTGCTGGAAATCATCGACGACCGCACCGGCTTGCGCGCCACCCTCATCACCCACCAGTTGCCCATCGAGCATTGGCATGCCTGGCTGGGCGACCCCACCGTGGCCGATGCCATCCTCGACCGGCTCATGCAGCGCTGCCGGCGCTTCAGTCTTGAAGGTGAATCCCGTCGCACCGGCCAGGCCGCGCGCGCAGCGGCAAAGCGACAAAAACCGCTAAAGGAGGACGCTCAGATCACCTGGTATCGACCACTCGACCCTACACTCCAAGCTCTACGCAACACCGCCGTCTGGCACGGCGGTCACGATCGCCGAAATCAGCGGTCACGTTGCCGGAACGACTTCTTCGACGCCCTCCAGCGGCGTCGGTCACGATGGCCGAAATGACCGGTCACGTTCGCCGAAATACGCAACCCTTCGCAGCCAGCGTTCATGCGGGTTGGCGGCCTTCTGCAGGGCCGACTGAATACGGGAGGGTAATGGCGAACGACGACAAGCATCGGCGCGAAGAGAAAGCAGCCGCCAGGGATGTGCTGCTCAGGATGGCGCTGATCATCTTCTACGCCGCTGGCGGCACCCTGGCGCAGGCGCAGGCCATGTGCGAGGCCGTCGACCGGGCGATCAGGCTGGCGATGCTGGCGCGCCAAGTCGCGACCGATTGAAGTTCGGGGCCGAGGTGACGATCAGCCGGCGCGCGAGCGAACTGCAGACCCGCGGGGAGGGAGAGGGAGCCGCGGGTGTCTCGGCCCCACCTGAAAGAAGATCGCCCCGCGGACACGGAGCCCAGCGAGGCGAGAAAGGCCGGCCCGGGATGGGGAGGGAGAGATTGGACCGGCGGCGGCAGTCTATGCGCGCGCGGCGGGCAGCAGCGGTTTCAGTTGTCGCTTCCTGTTCGACGTTCCGCGGTGCTGGCCCTGACCGGCGCCAGGCGGCGTTGCGTTGCCATGGCTGAGCCTTTGCTGGGTCAGCAGCCCAGTTCCAGATGTCGTCGGCGCAGCGTCAACAGGTCGCGCTGCGCGGCCTGGAGCGTGCCGGCAGCAGATGCGCGCCGTTCGGCAGCCTCGGCGCCGGGCAGGGCGCGATCGAGCGACCGACACTCGGCCTGCGCCGCCGACGCGAGACGCTGCCGGCGTGCCAGGGTATCGAGCGGCTTCGCGTCCATGCCCGTGGCGGGGCGGAGCGCTTCGGTGCGCAGCAATTGCACTTATGTCGAACGCTTGGGGCTATCAGCACGGTCGGATGGGAACGGCGGTTGACGCCGATCGCCGGACAAACCACCGTCGTTGAGATTTGAGGCGCCTGCCGGCTGCAAGGCACTGTGGTGGATTTCGCGAAGCCATCATCTTTGCACCCGCTCAAAAAGTCGCTTCCGTCACCCTGCGAACCGGTCTGAACGCCGCCGGCAGGCGCGCCCTGAGCGAAAGCTTGGCCCCGCAATCGCCATAGCGCCGGCCATCGCGTCCGCCAAGGAGTCGCTCCGGCGATTTCGGCGCCGGCAAACCGTCATCAAGATTGATGATGCGCCGAAGCAGCCAGTCGCTGGCGAGGCTCCCGGCCAGGAGCAGCACCTGTGGTCGGCCGGTAAACGGAAACTACAGTACGGCCGTACGACGAAGGTTCGGTGCAGTTCGCCGCCCGGGGGGATTCCCACCGTTGCGCTTGGTTCGCGCTGCTGGCAGAGTTGCTCGAATGAACGCTGGTTTGGACAAGGATTCTGAGTAGCGAGGATATTGTGCTGTCACTCCACATGCAAGAACGGGTCTCACAGGTCGTATAACACCGACGCGCACCGGCGGTGCGCCGGTCAACGCCGACGTTGCGCGTCATAGATGACGGAGGAAAACACCATGGAACTCGTGCATCTGCAAACGGTAATCGAAGGTCTGGATTCGCTGGCAGATATTGAGAGGGAGCATCCCAAACTCGGCGCACAACTTCTCAGTTTCACAACGCAAGTCAGTGACTGCTGTCAGCGCGCGTATGACAGACTTTCAGAGGCGCTGGGAACGGTTCGCGGATTACCTGCGAAACCGGATTCACAAGAAATCGACATCGTCTTGTCGAAGCTCAATGATGCCCCGAGCAGCAGGTGGTTCAAAGAGGTGGCGGGCATCTGCGACCAACTAGCAGCCCTCGCAGAAGACTTTGAGGCACCAATAGCCGAGCAACTTCGCTACACAAGCCCGTTTGGCGACAACTACGCGGACGCTTCCAAGGACATGAGCGCTCCACGCTATGCCGCTCACTACAAGATTGCGCCTTTGCTTTCGCTTCTCCAGAAGCATGAGCGCGAACTCAAGGACGACCTGCGCACTATCGTGGCGAGGCTCCAAGCGAAGCTCGGGCCCGCAAGAGACACCGGAGATGTCGAGGAAGCGCGCGCGTATGCACTCGCAATACAGAACGAAATCTCCGCAAGTATTGACCACATCAGGAAGCTTACTTTGCGCATCGCGGGAGGTTCATTGAAGGGTGCTTCAGCGGTACTCTCGACAGTAACTTCTTCGCAGGAAACAATGAAGTCACAGCAAATGGCTACACAGGAGTCGCGAGCGGTGATCTTGTTTTTGGCTGCGAATCCAGACGACGTCGATAGGCTTTCGCTCGACAAGGAATGCCGTGCGATTCGGGAGAAGATCCGTTCGAGCGACTTTCCCCGCGCCCTTGAGCTAAAGACTGAGTGGGCAGTTCGCCCCGACGACTTGCTTCAGTATCTCAATGAGTTCCGCCCCCAGGTGGTGCACTTTAGCGGCCACGGCAGCGACCGGGAAGAACTGATCCTGCACGATGCCGCCGACCGTGCTGTGCCCGTCTCCGCGGAGGCATTGCGGACGCTGTTTGCGACGCTCAAGGACAACGTTCGCCTGGTTGTCCTGAACGCGTGCTTCTCGCGGCCGCAGGCCGAAGCCATCGTCGAGAGCATCGATTGTGCGATCGGAATGGCGCGCGCCATCGGCGAGGAGGCGGCCATCGTGTTCGCGGCCTCCTTCTATAGCGCGCTCGGTTTCGGTAGGTCGGTGCAGAACGCCTTCGAACAGGGTCGCACCGCCTTGCTCCTGCGCGGTATTCCCGAGGACACCACGCCCCAGCTCATAGTGAAGCGCGGGCTGGATGCAAACAAGATCTTTCTCGTTGAGCGTGCGGCAAACCCTACCTAGGCTCATCGGATACCGGCCGGCGTCCGCCGGTGAGCCAAATAGGACCGCCGACCGAACCCGACGGGCGGGGGGCGCAGCGGAGGCTCTCGCAAGGTGTTCGCTGCGCTCGCCATCGCTGCTCTGCTGGTCGCCTTCCTCGTCGCGTGGCGACACGACTTGGCCGAAGGCGGCCGGCCGATGCTCGTCGTGTCGTCTCGAGAGGACGACCTTGAAAACCTCGCCAGTAGCGCGGAGCAAAGCGTACGCGCGAGGTTGTCATCGCTCGGCGCATCCACCTCGCGCGACGAGCGCTGGTTCCCCGCCTTCGGAGCTCGGCCCGGGCTGACGCTGACGGGTAAGCTCTCGCCAGCGGGGGCAAAGGTGAGGCTGGACCTAGCGGCCACCCATAGCGGCTCGATGCCCCACCATACGCATCTGCTGTTCAGCCGGAGCTTGCTCTCCGAGCACGTCGGTGTGGTTGGTGACCCGATCCTCAAGGCGCTTCACGTCGACCGCGCGACGGGTCGGCTGATCGCCGCCAACGAGGTCGATCCCGAGGAGGGCGACGCCTTGCTGCTCGCCGCGGCCGGGTTTCCTTCGCCGGCGCAGGCCCCGTCGGCGCCTGCATCGGCATCCTTGTCAGCGGCGGGATCCACCGCACCTGTCAGACCCGCGTCGACCGACGCGAGTGTGACGGCGGTCGCAGCCTCGGCTCCAAACACGCCTTCGTTGGACGCTGGTTCCACTGCTGAGCAGCCGGGCACCGTCGACCCACGACCAGCTTTGTTGGTAGCGCAGTTGCGGGACGCGGTCAAGGCGAGCCCGGTGGTGGGCGAGCTTGGCCAGTATTGGGTGGATGCCTCAATCGGAAAGGACCAAGTAACCCGGGTGCGGGCCGCCTTCTTCGACGCCGCGCGTTTCACCGTTCGAGCGGTCCTCAGCAAGGTGGAACAAGGCTCACACGTCCAGGACGTCGAGCCGCCAGCCGGCTCGGTCTTCATCATCAACGGTGGCGAGTTTCGCGAGGTGCCGTCGGGAGCGCCGGATGCCGCACGCGTGTCGGTCGGACTGATCTATTCCAATGGATCAGTGATGAGCGACGCCGATGCCGCCTACTCCAAGGGAGGCATTCCTCGCGGCGGACTGTTTGCTCTTGAGGCCAGGATGGACGGCGCCGTGCGTACGATCCTGCTACCGCGCCGAGCTGTGGGCAACCGGATCGACCTGGCGGCACTCGGCAAACCACGAGACTTGTTGCAGACAAAGTGGGCTCTCATCCACCCGAACGCCGGTGAACTCCCGTGCGGCCCCTCGACGATGGCTGCCGCGAGCGGGGGCGTGCAGGGTATTTGCGGTGACGATCCTCGCGTTCCTCCTTATGCGAGGTCGGCCTTCTGCACACGCCCAAATGAGTTCGGCTTTGTGACTGTCACCGGCCACAATGGTCTGAGCCTATACCAGTTCATGAATCTGCTCGCGGCGCCGAGAGCCGAGGGAGGGTTCGCTTGTGAGACCGCCCTCAACCTCGACGGAGCCAACACGATCCAGTTCCGTCGCTGGAGTTCGGCTGCAGGCCCAGGCAGGCGCCTGCTGCACGAATACCGCGCAGATCGCCGTGCCGCCAATTTCCTGGCGGTGACGCCGCGATAGGTGCTATGCCGTCCTGGATCGCTCGCCTAGGATAGATGGCCTGCCTCGGCGCCGTCTCCGACATCGCAAGACGGGCACGACCTCGATGAAAGTCCAGGGTTGCACGTACGGAGGAGCTCTTTGCAGTGACTGATCAGCCGATGGAATTGTTCATACCTCAAGACTTTGCCCCGGGCCAGCATTGGCCTTGGCTCGCCGCAGCCCGGACATTGCAATCAGCCGGCTGGACCTTGCAAGCTCGATCGGCCACGCGAAGGACTCCGCCGGGCCTGAAGAGACACTCGCCGTCCTTATACCGGCGCGCCCAGCTGTCGTCAGACTTACATGCAAGCGCTCGCTGAGGCCATGTAGCAGCGTTGGCTGGGCAGCGCGTCGCCTATAGCATCCCAATGCCCATCGAGTTTTTTCATCGTCATCTCACATTTGCAGGGTTGTGAAGCACTATGGACTTGGCAGACTTGCTGGAAGCCGAGGTAGCTTGGCACCCTGACCATACGCCGCTCGATCCGTCGGAGTCCCTGATTGCACTTGCGACGGGTTACAATCATCTGGTGCTGCAGGCCGTTTCACAAATCGCCGGCAGATACAAGTGGTCGCCCTCCGAGTTTCTCGAGGCGATTGCGGACGAGCAGTCTGAGCTCGGCTTTATGGCACGCGGCTCAAGCTTGATGCTCTACGCTTCGAAGCTTGGCAGCCGCGCGCAGGTGTTAAACGCGCTTACCGCTTGTGCTCAGGAGTTTGTGCACTTCAGGGGGTCCGACACCTATAGGACCCGCACCCGCATACTCTTCGCGATGCTCGGCCTCACCGTGCTGCGCACCGAACCGCAGGGCTCCAGCAATGTCGACCGGGCAGAGCGGGCGAATGGCCTGCTGCTTGCGGCAGCGTCCTTTCTGGATGCCGACCTGCCCGAACAGGCCGCGCGCTGCTTCGACGCACTCGACTGGAAGCTGGCCGAGCCCAACCCAGAACTCGACACCTTTACAGTCAGGCTTGCGACCGTGAGTTCGTCGCTGGAGCGTCGCATCGGTCCCAGGTTCTGCCGGCGGGCCCTGCACTATTGGCATCAGCTCTTAAGCCGACCCAAGAGCAGCGGCTGCACATTGCTGGCATTCGAGGCCGCAAAAGGCGTGCTGTTCGCGAGTCGATATCAAAACGGCGCATCGCGCATAGTTCCCGAGTTACACGTGTGGCAGGAGACGCTGGCTGAACTGGAACAGCTGCCAGCCGAAGCTGCTGCGCAATTCGAGGCGAAGTACGAAGCGCAAGAGTCGGAACGGCTGCTGTTTTCTTCCACCGGTGGCTCTTGGGGCCCCAGTGCAGGCAGCTTATCGCAACACGGCCGGCTGCTTGAGTTGAGGATGCAGCTCGACCAGCTCGTGCTGGGTTTCGACGGGTTCGCGGAGATCCCCCACCTGAACTTCCTGGGCATGCGCGGCATTCAAGAGCTCTTGCAGCCAAAGTCCGTGCTGGTGTCCTTGCTGGATCTTCCGACGGAAAGTACCACTGGGAACAACACCTCCTATGAGCTCAAGGTTCTCGTCGTCGGCAAGAACAGCCACCGCCTGATGCTGATTGAAAGCGGTGGAGTCCATTTCGCGACCGGCTCGAACGACGAAAGCTTTGACCGATTCGCGAGTCTCGTGGCCGGCTGGCGGCAGCACATCCTGCGGGAGCTGGGCGTCGAGTCCGATGTCTTACTCAGCGGGGCGTGGCCGGCGAACGTGAGGGACGCCACAAGTGAAGAAGAGGCGGCGCGCTTTGCCGGGACCCAGTTGTTTCCGCCAGGGCTTGCGGAATACTTGGAATCACTGCGGGAGCAGGGCGCCGACCATTTGCTGATCAACCCGCATGGCTCACTTCACTTCTGCCCTTTTCATTTGCTTGCGGACGAGCGGGGCCGGGTTGCAGACCGTTGGACAGTCACTTACCTCCCGGTAATCGGTCAGCTGCATCGCAGCCCTGAAAATGCCGATAGCCCTTTCTTTGCCCGAAGCGGTGCTGGCGTGTTCGGCGTCTCGTCAGGCCCGAACGCGCCGCAGGACGATCACCTTCCCGAAGCCGCCGTGGAGGTGCAGACCATTGCCGGCGTGCTGGGCGGAACCGCTTTTGTGGACGAGCAAGCTACGCGCGGCGCCTTCCTGCATGCGCTGCGGACCGCAAAGTACGTGCATGTCGCCACGCACGGCGAGCACTGCCCCTACGCCCCCGCATTCCAGCGCATCTTCCTGTCGAACGACCGCGGCAGTGATGCCGTGTACGCCCACGAGGTGCTGCAGGTCGACCTGCGAGGTTTGAAGATCATCAGCTTCAGCGCATGCGAGACGGCGCTGGGCAGGTATGACGAGGGTGACAATCTTCGGGGCCTGGCGGCTTCATGTTTCTTGGCGGGCGCGCAGACCGTGCTGGGAACGATGTGGTCCGTGGCGGACAACGTGGCGCGCGTGTTCTTCGTGGCGTTCTATCGTGAACTCACCGCCGGCCGCTCAAAGATCGATGCATTCCAGAATGCCCAGCGCCGAACGCGCAGGATATTTCCGGCGGCGGCAGACTGGGGCTCGTTCGTGCTGATCGGCAATCCATACTGACCGCCCTCATTACGCGAACATCACGGCCGCGAATGGGTCGCCGAACCACGAATAGCTCAGGTAAGTGGGATCGTCGGGGTTCTCAATTCGCAACTCGTTGAGCGCTTCGCCGACGGCGGCGCCACTGGCCAACTTGCCATAAAGCTTTTCGCTGAATTCGCTGGCCTTGGCGTCGTAGATGGGCCAGTAGGGGGCGATGATGCCGCTCCAGCCGTTGTCGATGCAGGCACTGGCAAAGCCGCCGGCGCGTTTCATCACCGTGCGGCTGCGGCCCAGGCTGCACGCGTTGAGCACCAGGATCGGGTGATGATTCGCGGCGAGCGCCGACTGAGCAAAGCTGGGTGCGGGAATTTGCGTGCCCCCTTCCAGCTCGAAGGCGTCGAGGTCGGGCTGCTGGCCTGGCACGCCGTGCCCGGAGAAATGCATGAGTTGCACTTGACCGTTGTCCAGCAGGTTCTCCAGGCCGGCGCGTGTGGCGGGCTGCAGCAGTTCCGCACCCGGCAAGCGGGCCTTGAGCTTCGCGATCTCCTGCGTGGTCCACGCCAGGCCGCTGGATGCGGCATCCGGCATCACCAGAGCCACAGACGTCACCTTCAACCGCTGCGGCTGCGGCCGCGTGTCAACGGCTGGCTTCCAGCGACCGATGACATGCGCCATCCCCATTGGCGGCAACTGAACGAAGGTGCCGCTGACCTTGCCGCTGGGTCGCACCAGTTCCCAAGGGAAGGTGAGCTCGTCGCTGGCAATGGCAATGGAGCGCGGCGGCTCTGCTAAGCCAGCTAGGCGCAGGTATTCCTCGCGGAAGGCCAGCGGAAGATGCCCCCACAGGGCCTTGCCCATGTCGACCAGCGTCTGGCGGAAGGTCTCGTTCCAATTTGGAAGGGCTGCCTCGAACTGGGCGTCGCTCAGTTCGTCGGGGGGAAACTTGAGGAAAGCCTCATCGACATAGCTACTGATCCAGGCGGGCAGATCCTTGCCATCGAGGTTGAATTCGCCCATGTCGCGAGACTCGTAGGCACTGCCCGCATATTGCGCACGCATGGAGATCTCAAAGTGGTCGCGCGCCGGGTCGGGCCGCCGTAGCATGATCACTAGATCCGATGTCTGACGCGGCAACGGGCTTACCCTCACGGGCCTCACAATATCGATGCCGTTGGGCAGCGGCCCCTCATACCCCGGACGGGTGATCGTGGTGTCATGGGTCACGCTGCCGACCTGCTCGCCTTCGCGGAGGAAAGTCACGATGATCCGGCTGAGGACGGCGGCATCTGGCGGGTCCTTGGCCTTCAGGCGAAAGACCGCCTTCTCCTGGTCGGCGTTGCGCTGGCGAAGCAGCCTGAGCGGCTTCGTCCGAGGACCGATCACCTTGAATCCAGGCGCGCTGATCTCGGCCTCCAGCGCAATGTCTTCCACGCCGGGGTCGAACACCACGGTAAACAGGTCCCGCGCTCGCGTGTCGTCTCCCGGCAGCGTTAGCTGCACGGTCAGGTCCGCCTCGGCGCCGGCGTCCAGCCGCTCGTGGAACAGAATGCGCGGGTCGCGTTGTGTCGCCATGGCGTCCATGGCGTCCATGGCAGAGTCTCCCTGCAGCGGCCCCTGGGGAACGTAGGATCTCGGTGACCGTGTTGACGGCACGGCGTCAGCCGCGGAGGGCAGGCCTCGTTTGCCTCGCAGGCGTCGCGAGCGCGTGCCAGTGGTGCCGCCAGCGCCCTCTTTTGAGCCCACGATGTCAGCCGTAAGAAGGTCAATGTCCGACAGATCCGGGGTTGCGCCCGGTGGGACGTCGAGGTACGTCTCGAATACCTTGTCGATCATCGCGAAGTGGGCCACCCGAGTCATGTGCGTCGCCAGATGCGCCAACGTGCGGCCCTGGGCAAAGAAGGCGGAATGCCAGACACCGTCCGCTGCTTCGTACACGAGCGGGTTGGCGATCGGGAACTTCGGGTGCCCATTAGCCGCAAAGACCCCCTGCTGCGGCACGATCAAATCGTTGGGCGCGCGGACACCGGCCTTCGTGAAGATTCGGTCCATCACCGGATCGCCCAGCCGGTCGATGAGCCAACCATTTTCCCGGCCGGGCTGCGGCTCGAAGTTGGAAGCCGCAGCGGCGTACAGCGACCGCGAGGTCCGCGCCTTGGCGCCGTTGAGAACCTCGGAGACATAGCTGCCTTCGGTGCCCAGCGATGAGATTCCAGGCAGCGCTTTGACGACGGCGTGGCCCACCAGCATCACCAGGCCCACGACGGCCTCGAGCGAATAGGCCACGGGGCCGTCGTCAAGATGGCCGATGACGTTGGTGAATGTGTCGATCATATCCACCATGTGCTCCGCATCGCCCAGCGGCGAGCCGGCATTGGGCGTAGCGACGAAATAGATACTGCGCACGGTCACGCCGTGATCCCGCACTAGCAGGTCGCCCTGTTCTGCCAGCGCCCGCGACACGATGCCGCCGCGGCTGTGGCACAGGATGTCCACGACCGCCACGTTGCCTCCGAGCCCATCCTTCAACTGCTGCAGAAGCGCCTGCGCGTTGTCCTCCGCCGAGGCGGTCACCGTGGGGTGGTTGTAGGCGATGACGCGCCCGCCATAACGGGCATGCCAGTCTTCCATGGCTTCGCGCGGAAGGCGGGCCAGCATGCCTTGCACGCTGCTGAAGATGCCGTGCACGATCAACAGCACCGGCCCATCCTTGAGGCTATCCCAATCCGTGAAGGGCCGAGCTGGGTCGGGAACCTGGCGGAAGTTGTCCGGCGTTGGCTGCCACAACAAGGGGTTGCGCAGGTGGCCGTCGACCTTCTCCGCCACCCAGCGCAGCGGGTCTTGCAGCAGTTCCGAAGCGACCGGCAGCACCAGAATCTTGAACAGCTTGCGGCCGATTTTGGTGATCACGCCGCGCAGGCGGCGGCGCGGCATGCCCTGGGATAGCGTCTGCCGCACCGCACGCTGACGCAGCGGGATCACGAATTCCGGGGTGATCGCGTGGCGTCGGCTGCGCAGACGGGAGTGCTGTTGCTGCTGTGCGAAGTGCCAGCTCATTCCGCCGGACTCGTCCACATACAGCACGACACGGGGCGCCGTGTCGCCGGCAGGTACGGCGGGGGCCAACACTGCGATATCGCTCGCCACCGGCGTAGTGCGCAGATCGGCCTCGACGATTAGGGTTTCCTGCTCGCGGATGCCCATCGCGTCGAAAGCGGCCTGCAGCTCGGCGCCGGTGTCCAGTTCGGCCGGCATGCTGGCAGACCGCAGCCGTCGGCCATCTGGCCGACGCTGGTGCAGCATGCCTGCGCCGACGATGCCGGCGACGACCGTGCCGCTGGAAAACCTCAGCTCCGAATTGCCTAGGACGAGCGTCTCCGTGGCCATGCTTCACCTCCGCTGTTGCGGGCGCAGCTTCGGGCACGAGCGCTTCAGGCGCAAGGGTATAAATGCGACTAACGACAGCGAGCGGCTCCCGCGACAACCGGCGAACCGCTGTTCCGCGTGCGCGCAGGGCGTGGGGCTGCCCGTGGACCAGCGCGTGCAGTCGGCGCCGTTGCGGGGTGTGAAGGGCGACCTTGCCTTCGGCTACACGGGCGAGTCACCCGGTATCCGTCGTGCTTCAGTTCGTAGATCCATCCAGGCCCCGGCACCGGTGGCCGCCGATCGGTCAGCAGGATCGGTGAGACGTCGGCTAGCGGCAACATGGCACGTTCAAGGTAGCCGCAGGCACGGCCGCGCGGCATGCCCGTTGCCCTGCCCTCGTGAAGGAAGGGCCATGCCATGCAATCCGCCAAGATCCAAACCCGTGGCAGGGTGACGCTACCCGCTGAAGTGCGCCAAGCGCTCCGGTGGAGCCGGGCGACCAAGTGACGTTCAGGGAAACGAAGCCAGGACGCTTCGAGGTGAAGGCCGAGAGCCGGTCCGGCGCGTTGCTGGAGCGCCGGCCGGTGAGCAGGCTCGACGTGACGTGCCGCGAACGAAGCGCTAGATGGAGCTGCCAATCTAGGCTCGCGCCGGTGGGGCGCAACGCCAGCAGCTCCCCGCGGCTGGTGGGATCGGCGAGGCCGGGGCGGCAGGTGCCGCGTGCTGCCGAGAGAGCTGACGCTAGACGGCAAAGTCCTCAAGGCGCCCGCCCGCCTGAAGAGCGGCGGTCAGCCAGCGTGGCTTCAGCCCTCGGCCGGTCCTTGGGCATGGCGCGCTGCTCGACCAGGTGGGGGGCGCGGCGCTGGTACAGCGGCAGGTCGGCTTGGGGCAGCGGAGCTTCGCCGGTGAAAGCGACGACGCGGTCGAGGCTGAGCTTCTTCGCGCCGCGCACGTCCAACGCGAAGGCAACTTGCGCGCGCTCGGCGGCCGCTTTGAGTCGCGCGCAGGGCCCCCAAGGCATCGATCACCGACTTGTGGTCGCGGTCGGGATACAGCAGCTGCAGGGCCTGGCCGACGGTCATCATCGGCCGGTCGGGGGGAAGGGTTTCGCAGAGGTGTTGAAGGTCCCGCGCGTCGGCAGGCGACAGTTCTAGCCGCAGCACGTCAAGTAGGACCGCCGCCTCATCGCGTGACAACTCCGCATCCATCCGGATCTCCTACAGCATCCGGATTAAACAGGAATAAGGGTAAACGTGTCCAATTTCGCGGAACTCACGAGGAGGCGCGCTCCCTTTTTTCGGCCCTAGCTGCGCTGCGCCGCGGCCACCTCGCCGGAGGCGACGGCGCCCCGAAAATTCAGGGTCCGAGACCCGGCACTGGTTCCGACGTGAGAGAGCATGGTGCATAGATCCGTGCTTCCTCGTGGACGAGAAGGTCGAACAGCTGCCGCCCCCGAGCGTTGGTACTGCATCACCTGCAACCCTATCGCGGCGCCAACCTCGCGTCCGACTGACGGCGCGTCGGGCAGAGCGGTACTATGGCGACGCTAGCCTTGTGTCAGAAAACGAACACCGGCGCCAGCAAGCATCTCGGTTGCCTTCTTGTAGTGCCTCAAGAGAACGCCGATGTCGCGAGCCCTCGGTACCGTCACTTCAATAGCGGACGCAGTCATTCGGACCCTCAACTGAGGGTCGGGTAGATCGAGCGTCAACGAGCTCTGGTCAGGTTCATACGAAAGATGCTCGCTAAGCGTCTCGTCCTCCTCAATTAGGTCGATTCGCTTGGCGACAGAGACCCTCCGTTCAAACTCGACAACTAGGGTGTCGCAGTGTCCCGAGAAGACGTCTTGGAACCTCTCATCGAAGACGATTTCTGAATTTCTGAACGAGGAGACGCTGACGGTCTGAACGTAGCCCCCGTGGTCGTCGGGATCCTGCGCTATGTCGATGCACCGACGCATCCGGCCATGGTGCGCCTCACGCATGCAGCACCAGCCCGAGCCTCCTGGAGTGCAGCCGCCGCTCGACATCGTCGCGGATGAGTGGTGAAGGGGCGGGCATGCCGCGCAGCGCCTGCGCCCAAGTCCGCCCTGGCGCGGCTGGTCGGGGAGGTCACAAGCTGCTGTTTCACCGGCTTAGACCTCCCGCGGTACTGACCGGATGATGTTGTTGATCTTGGCGTCATCACAGATAAACGATTTGGCAGGTTGCGAGCCGGCTACCACCACAGCACGGCCGTTTCGCCCGCATAGGTCGCGTAGTAGAGCCTGACGCGCAAGAGGTACGTTCGCCCGCGTTGCAGCCGCAGTTGCAGCTTTGCATTCCGGTCTTCCCCGCTGTCGTCATCGCCGCCTCGGTACTTAAGCTCACCGTTGACGTCCTCGAAGAGCGCGATGAGCGTGTCTGCCTCGCCAAACGTCGCGATCTCATATGCACGACTGCGTGTGGGCTTTAGCTGAAGGTCGACTTGTTCGCCGGCCGCGATCGTCAAGCGTCGTGATTCCGCTACCTGCAGCTGCGCCATCTGGTTGATTGGCGGCTGTGGTGGATAGATGCCGCGAACCTGCGCGATGTCTTTGGCCGACAGGCCTCCGGCCGGCTTCAAGGCCTGTGTACGGTACTTCGGCGGCTCCAGGATGAGACCTGCCGCGAACGGATAGTGCATCACCGAGTCCGGATCCCACGTCGTTCCCTCGACACTCGAGGCATCGAGCTTGCGCAGGATGTTGAAGAACGTCTTCTGGCGGGGCCACCGGTTCGGACGAGCCGCCAAGGCCTCGTAGACCTTCTCCTCGTCCCACACGATGCCGGAGAAGGGGTTCTGATGCTCGTGCTCGAACCCCAGCGTGTGTCCAATCTCGTGGACGGCGGTGTCGGCGTCCTGCGTGACGTCCCACCCGATATTCATGGTGCGCTCCTCAGCGCCCACGTCGAGGATCGCCCGCCCCACATACGACCAGCTGCCGTCGCCCGGCATGAAGCCGATGCGAACTCGTGCTTGCTCTCTTGCAGTGACTTCCCGGAACTTCACGCCAATGCCAAGGTCGGCCCAGACCTTGAACGCTTGACGCACCGCTTCACGCTGATCCGCTGCACCGACCCAGGAGACGAACTGCTGCGACCCGTCGGCCAGCACGACGTTCTGACCGTCGTTGAGCTGGTCGTAGAAGTAGTACGTGAGCTCGGTTCCATTGAGCCACTTGTCACGCAAGACGTTGATCGCGCGAGCACGATCATCAATGAGCCCCGGCCCTGCTAGGGGCGCGAGTCCCGGCCGGACATTGCAGTAATGGAACGCGTAGCGCGGTGCGGAGGCGTCTGGACTTGGCGCGGCTTGTCCCGAAGAAGGCTTCTGTCTTGCGGCCGTTCTGCTTGCCATTGTCGGCTCCACATGATGGACCAGCGGTGATCGTATGGGCCTCATTCAAGGCCGAGCATCCTACAAACTATTGATGCGCCGGGCCCGCGCGCGAAGCTGTAAGAAGTCACTTCTCGAAGCGCCGCGGCAGCGGCAATGAAGGCAGGATCCGCAGGTGCTCGTTATTGCTGATTTGCGGCTCAGACTCAAGATCTCCTGACAGAAATGGCCGCCGGTCTCGTCATTCGCCACTG
>Ga0196963_10001324_pt1 | contig 17214 bp, 15 predicted proteins | sample S1_5metaG_FD_148600 | JGI IMG/M metagenome (GOLD analysis project Ga0196963, IMG submission 148600) | Soil microbial communities from Anza Borrego desert, Southern California, United States - S1_5 | ecosystem: Environmental > Terrestrial > Soil > Desert | place: USA: California | collected... | reverse complement strand
CAGCGTGTCGGTGACGACGACGCTGTTCGGCTCGTCGGTAGCGCACGCGATTCGGGTCGAGCGCGAAGCCGTCTATCAGATCACCAACGCGGACGATCCGTCGACGACAATGGGTGTCGAGCTGCTGGGCACGTTCCGGCGTTCCCCGATCGCGGTGACCGGCAACTACGCGCTGGTCCGCACGCGCGAGCAGGATGGCGCGGCCCGCGTCGAGTCGCCGCTGACGCCTCGCCACAGCGCCGGCCTGGTGGCCATGTGGGAGCGTGAAGACCGCGGGCGCGTGGGTGTGGAGTATTACTTCACCGGCCCGCAGCGGCTCGACGCGAACCCGTATCGGTCGCGATCGGACGGCTACTCGATTGTCGGCGTGCTCGCCGAACGCAAGGTCGGGCCCGTCCGGCTTTTCATCAACGGCGAAAACCTGACCGACGTCAGGCAAACGAAATTCGATCGACTACCGTTGCCCTCACAGGCGGTGGACGGTCGATGGACCGTCGATGCATGGGCGCCGCTTGACGGCCGGACGTTCAACGGCGGCGTGCGCATCGTGTTCTAGGGGCAACAGCGCACAGGTCCAGAGGCCGGCCGACTCGGATCGTTTCGCTACGCCATGCGCGATGGCTGCCACTGCAAGCCGAGGTTGATGATCCGCTCGATCAGCTTCGCATAGGAGACGCCGGCGCGCCGTGCCGATTCCGCGAAGTCCTCTCCCTGGGCCAGCTGCGGGTTCGGATTGGCCTCGATCACGAACAGCTGGCCGTCTTCCTTCATGCGCAGGTCGATGCGCGCGTAGCCGGACAAGTCCAGGGCACGGTAGACGCGCTTGGCGAGATGTTGCACCTTGGCCGCCTGATCGTCGGGCAGCGACGCGATGGCGGTGTCGATGCCGTGTTTCTTCTGATACTTGACGCTCCACTTGACGCGTTCCGTGGCGATCCGCCAGTTGTTGTCGGGCATTTTCGAGAACGACATTTCCCAGACCGGAAACGTCTGCAGGCGATCGTTGCCGATCACGCCCACGTACAGCTCGCGCCCGTCGATGAACTCCTCGACGATCGCCGGTGTCTGGATGGTGTCGTGAATGAACTGGACGCGCTTGTTGAGCTGCTCGTCGTTGGCCACGACCGACGCCTGCGAGATGCCGGTCGATGATTCGTACCACAGCGACTTCACGATCAGGGGGTACTGCAGCCGCTTCGGGAGCCTGGGTTTGGCGCCGAGCGGTACTACCAGAAAGTCAGGCACCGGAATGCGGTGGTAGGCCATCAGCTTTTTCGCGAGCGCCTTGTCCCGAGACAACGTCAGCCCGCGCGGGTTGCAGCCGGTATACGGCACCTTCAACAGCTCGAGATAGCTGACCACGTTCTGGTCGAACACCACCACATCGTCGAACGCTTCCATCAGATTGAAGGTGATGGTCGGCTTGAAGTCGTCCATGGTGGCGCGGATGGGCGTGAGATCGTCGTGTACGCCGATCACCCGCAGCTCGTGGCCCAGCACTTTCAGCGTGCGCACGACGTCGTACTCCATGCGCCACTCGGCCTGCTGGACAGTGTTCTTGTCGACTTTTTCGTCGGGTGGCTCGAGGCCTTTGTGGACCAGGGCGAGCACGCGTTGTGGTTTCAAAGCGCGATCCTGTGGCGGCCGCTGTGCAGGTAATTCATCACCTGCACCGTCAGCAGCACGGTGAATTCCTGCAAGGTTTGTTCTTCGGGAGTGGCGAGGCGCAGTTTCAGCTCACGGCAGCGGACGATCATGTCTTCGAGCACGCGATCGATGGTGTATTGATAGATGCCCGTCCAGTCCGCGACGCTCTTGCGGACCTGGCGGCGGACGCGGCCCATGAACTGCGCGGCGGTCATGTTGGCGGCGTGCTCCGGTGCATCCGAAAACAGCTTGCGCAGATCGCGATCGTAGAACGCCGGATGATCGACGCCGTAGTGCGCGCGCTTCTTGCGGTAGTGATACCGCAGCGTGCGATTGAGGCGGCGCAGCGGATCGACCTCGTCGCAGGTCTGCAGCAGCGGCTGGCGATTGGCGAGCGACTGCATCAATTCGTCCATGTAGGCGAGCTTGCGCACCGCCGGCCATCCCGCATAGCGGGTCTTCCAGTTCGATTCAGGCGTCAGCCACACGGCAAACGTTTCGGCGAAGTCCTCGTCGGGGTGACTCTGCGCGTACCAGGGATCGAGGTGCATGACGAAGCTCTTGCTGTAGGGCCGCGGCGTGTAGAACTCCGGGTACGGCTGCGACGGACTTCCGAACAGCCGCCGGCGCTGTTTGCGCAGCCGCAATTTGAAGGCGTTGTCGATGACGTGGCCGGCTTCGTGGCGCAGGATGCGCATGCCCCATTCATGCTCGCCGCCCTCGACGGCCAGCATTTGCGCCTTCTCGAGGCGCTCGAGGCGAGGATGCGCGAGATAGAACGGCAACGCCATCGATACCTGACCATCCGGCGTGAACCACTCATCCGACAGATAGAAATGTATTGGGAAATTCAGCCCGCGGTCGGCGAGCTCGCGGCGCAGCTGATCGATGCGCGTTTCGAGGACGGTGCCTTCGATCTTGAGCGGCAGATCGCTCAAACGCAGTTGGAGGAGCTCCTCGTCGGGCAGATCGGGCCAGTTGGACGGGACGGCTCGCGCCATTGTGATGGGTATGCGGTCGACAGGGCTCGAACCTGTGACCCTCAGCTTCGAAGGCTGATGCTCTATCCAACTGAGCTACGACCGCATGAACTGCCGTATTATGTCGCCTTTTTCAACCGGTCCGCGAAGGCCTTTTCCAGCTTCTTCACCTTCGGGACGGCGACCGCCGCGACATACGGCTGGGCGGGGTTGCGGGCCACGAAATTCTGATGGTACTCCTCGGCCTCGAAGAACTGCTCGAGCGGCTCGAGCGTGGTGACGATCGGCGCGGCGAAGACCCGCGCCGCCTCGAGCTGTTGGATGTACGCGGCCGCGACCCGGCGCTGATCGTCGTCGGTGTAAAAGATGGCCGATCGATACTGCCGGCCGATGTCGTTACCCTGACGATTGCGGTGCGTCGGATCGTGCGCCACGGCGAAGAACACCTTCAACAGCTGCCCGAAGGAGATTCGCTCGGAGTCATAGCGAACGCGAATCACCTCGGCGTGATCGGTCGTGCCGCTGCACACCGTCTTGTAGTCGGCGGTATCCGCCGTGCCGCCGGCGTAACCGGAGACGACCGCGATCACGCCGTCGAGTTTGACGAACACGGCTTCGGTGCACCAGAAACAGCCGCCGCCGAGCACGACCGACTGCGGAGTGCCGGTGGGATCGGGCGGCAGATCGATGGCGGGGTCCGGAAAGCGATCGGCCGGGACGCCTGCATCACCGCCGAACAGTTCACTGAGCTTCATTGCTTGATTCTATCCGGTAGGGCGAAGCCCGGCCGCCGCGATTGCGAGTGGGGCAGCGGAGTTATCGAAGGAGAGTTACGAGCGGCGCGATCGAAGGACCGCCGACATACCGACCACGAACGCGGCGGACAACAGCGTCACCGACACGGGTCGGGTCAGGAACACCGACCAGTCGTACTGGCTGATGGCGAGAGCGCGGCGCAGGTGCTGCTCCGCGGACGGACCGAGAATCACGCCAATCATCACCGGTGCGACCGGTGCGCCGATGGCACGCAACAGGAAACCCGCGGCGCCAATCGCCGCCATCGCGACAAGATCGCCGACCGACCGGTGCACGCTGAACGCGCCGACGGATGCCAGCACGAGAATGCCGCCGTACAACCACGGCCGCGGAATCGCCAGCAGCTTTACCCACAGACCGACCAGCGGCAGGTTCAGCACGAGCAGCATGACGTTGCCGACATAGAGGCTGGCGATCACCGCCCACACGAGTCGAGGTTCGTGCTCGAACAGCAGTGGCCCGGGTTGCAAACCGAATTGCTGGAACGCGGCGAGCAACACCGCCGCTGTCGCCGACGTCGGCAATCCCAGCGTCAGCAGCGGCACCAGCGTCCCCGCGGCCGACGCGTTGTTGGCCGCCTCCGGACCGGCCACCGCCTCGATGGCGCCGCGGCCGAATTCCTGCGGATGTTTCGCAAGCCGTTTCTCGAGCGAGTAGGAGAGCAGCGTCGGCAGTTCGGCTCCGCCCGCCGGCAGCGCGCCCAGTGGAAAACCAATCGCGGCGCCGCGCAGCCATGGCCGCCACGATCGCGACCACTCCGCCCCGGTCATCCACAACGAGCCGCGGACCGGCAGCAGTTCTGCGGCGAGTGGACCGCGGCTGGCGATCCATAGCGTTTCGCCGACCGCAAACAAGCCGATGGCGACAATCACGGGATCGAGGCCGTCGAGCAAGTACGGGATGCCGAACGTGAATCGTGTCTGCCCGCTCAGCCCGTCGATACCGACAAATCCCATCGTCAGTCCCAGTGTCAGACTGAGCCACCCTCGGATGCGTGAGTCTCCGAGCATCGTGCTCACCATGACGAAGGCCAGCACCATCAGCGCGAAGTAGTCGGCCGATCCAAACGACAGCGCCAGCCGAACCATCAACGGCGCGATCAGACTCAGCGCGAGCGTCGCCAGCGTGCCGGCCATGAACGAGCCAATGGCCGCTGTCGCCAGTGCCGCACCGGCTCGCCCGTTGCGTGCCATCTGGTGCCCGTCGAGCGCCGTCACGATCGTGGCGCTCTCTCCTGGCGTGTTCAGCAGGATCGAGGTCGTCGAGCCGCCATACATCGCGCCGTAATAGATCCCGGCGAACATGATCAGCGCCGCGGTGGGATCGAGCCCGTAGGTGATCGGCAGCAGCAATGCCACCGTCAGAGCCGGTCCGATGCCCGGCAGTACGCCGACTGCGGTACCGAGCGTGGTGCCGGCAAATCCCCAGAGCAGGTTGTGCGGTGTGAGCGCCACCGACAGGCCGTTGGCGAGCTCGCCCATCAGAACACTTGCGGTCCGGGCAGCGTCACTCCGAGTACGCGCGTGAACAGCAGGAATACCGCCACCGCAAAGGTAGTGGCCGCGACGACATCGGATACGGTGACGCCGCGCCGTCCTTCCCGCAGTGCGGTTGCGGTCAGAACGAACACGCCCGCGGCAGCGGCGATGAAACCCAACGTGCCCACGATCAAAGGAAGACTCAACAACCCGAGGCTGACGAGCGCGAGGGCGCGCGGGTCGATCGGTTCGATCCTCGGCCGCCGGAAGACGACAACCAGTGCGAGCCCGGCAAGCGCGGCGGCGGCGATGTACGGAACCGTCACCGGCGAAAGCCGCACGCCTGCGGGACGGCGATCGTTCGATGCCAGCCGGCGGAGCACGTCCTCGATGCGAGATTGTTCGGCCAACAGGAATTGCCGGAACGGCGCCCCGGCCAGGAAGAGATCCTCCCATCCGTTCTGTATCAGCACTTGCCGCCATTCCGCGCTTGCGCTCATTCGCGCGATCAACGTCGTCAGCGCCTCCTGCTCTGAAATCGACAGACCAGGCGGAGCGACGATGGCGCGCCAGTTGGCCAGATCGAGGTCGATGCCGGCATCCCGAAGTGTCGGAGCCTCGATACCGCGCACGCGCGACGGAGCAGAGACGGCCAGGACTCGCAACTGGCCTGCAGCGATCTGACCGGCAAATTCGGCATGGCCGCTGACCGCCGCCGATAACTGGCCGCCGAGCACCGCCGCAAGCGCCGCGCCGCCGCCCGCGAATGCGATGTAGTTGACGCGTGACGACGGCAAACCGACCTGTTCGGCAAGCAGCCGGACCAGCATGTCGTCGGTGCCGCCCGCCGAGCCGCCGCCCCACGAGATCGATCCCGGATCGGCGCGAAACGCCTCGACAAGATCGCGCATCGACTGAAAACGGCTCGCGGCCGGTACGACGATGACTTCGTATTCGCCGGTGAGCCGCGCGATTGGCGTGGTGTTGGCCAGCGAAACCGGCGAGCCGTTCATAATCGCGCCGCTGACCATCACCAATCCGGTCACCATCAACGCCTGCGGGTTGCCGCGCTCGCTTTGGATGAAGCGGGCCAGCCCGATCGTGCCCGCGGCGCCGGGAATATTATCGACCTGCACGTTCAGCGCGGGTTCGAGCGTCGTCAGCACGCGTTGCATGGCGCGCGCGGTCTGATCCCATCCACCGCCGGGCGCGGCCGGCGCGGTGATGACGAGCGGCTGGGAGGCGGCCAGCGTCGGCATCACGCACATCATCGCCGCGGCGAGAATCCGCACGCGGTGATTGTATCGCCCACGCCGAAGCTGGTATCGCTCCGCATGAAGCCACGCGCACCCACTACAATGCGGCGATGCGATACCTCCATTACGACGTGTTTACCGATCGCAAGTTCGAGGGCAACCAGCTCGCCGTGTTCGATGACGCGCGCGGGTTGTCGAAGGATCAGATGCAGGCCATCACCAGGGAGATGAACTTCTCGGAGAGCACGTTCGTCCTTCCGGCGGAGACCGCGGCGACGGATGTGCGCATGCGCATCTTTACCCCGGGCACCGAACTGCCGATGGCCGGCCACCCCGTCATCGGCAGCACGTTCGCGCTCGCCGACCTCGGCATGATCGCGCCGGGGCGCGACAGCTTCGTGTTCGGCCTTGGCATCGGGCCGACCCGAGTGGAATTGACATGGGAGGCGAACCGATTGTCGTTCGCGTGGATGGACCAGGCACTGCCGCAATTCCGCGAGCCCGTTTCGCCACCGCCCGAGATCATCAAAGCGGTCGGGCTCGATGCCACAGCCGTCGATCAGACCGGGTATCCCATCGAAGAAATTTCATGCGGCAATGCATTCCTGGTGGTGCCCGTGAAGACGCGCGCCGCCGTCGACGCCGCCGAAGCCGACCTTGCCGCCATGCGCCGCTTGAAGAGCGCGTTCCCCAGCGGCCACGTCGGCGTGCTGTTCTTCTCGATGGAGCCAATCGATCAGGATGTCGCGGCCTACAGCCGCATGTTCGCGCCGAGCGCGGGCGTCATCGAAGATCCGGCCACCGGCAGCGCGACGGGCCCGCTGGGATGCTATCTCGTGAAGCACGGCCTGGTGCGCCGCGGTCAGATGACCGACATGGTCAGCCTGCAGGGCGTCGCGATGGGCCGGCCCAGCCGGCTGCACATGCGCATCACGCAGGACGCCAAAGGCGACATCACGCGCGTGCAGGTCGGAGGAACGTCGGTGAAAGTGGGTGAGGGAACGATCGAGTTGTAGCGCGATGGCGCCGCTAGGGCGCGAGCCGCGATCGCAGCCACGTTCCGTCCGGCTGCCGCACGTACAACAGCCGATCGTGCAGGCGGCTTTTCCGCCCCTGCCAGAATTCCACGCGTTCGGGTCTGACTCGATAACCGCCCCAGAATGCGGGCAACGGCACGTGGCCGTCGGCGTGTCTGGACAGCAGTTCGGCGTATTGCGTCTCGAGGTCGGCACGGCTCGCGACCGGGCGGCTTTGGGGTGACAGCGCCGCGCTCAGCCGGCTTTCAAACGGGCGTGATTGGAAGTACGCCTCGGATTCGGCGCGGGTGGTTTTGCTGACCGCACCGGTGATGCGGACCTGGCGTTCGAGTTCCGCCCAGAACAACAGCAGGGACGCGCGCGGATTCGCATCGAGCTCGCGTCCCTTGGCGCTCTGATAATTCGTGTAGAACACGAATCCCCCCTCGTCGACGCCCTTTAGCAGCACGATGCGCGCCGCTGGCTCGCCGCCGGGGGTCGCAGTCGCCAGTGTCATGGCGTTGACGTCGAGCAGCTCCGAGTTCATGGCCTCGGCGAACCAGACGCCGAACTGCTTGATCGGATCGCGATCGGCGGCCTCTTCGTTCAGTGCGCGGCTCGCATATTCGCGGCGCAAATCCGCAAGCGTCGTCATGGCGGTGGCGCGGCTCCTTTCCTCACTTCGACCCAGAAGCCCAGATAGCGGTGGTCGTTCGAGTTCGGGTCGACATCGCGCGGGCTGAAGCCGGTCGTCGCCGAGATGGTGACCGGAATGACGCCGGTCGCAAACGTCGGCAATTCGACGTCGACGGCCTCGCCGGGCTCCAGCGTGTACTCGCGCTCCCACCCGAACGTGCTGATCGTCGTTGTATTTTCCTTTGCGCCGGGATGGAGGCGAAGGACGACGGGTTCGCGCTGGCCGGGCGGTATGGCCACGGTGAAACGCGTATCCTCACCGCCGCCGGTCCAGAAACCTGCGGCTTCCGGATACGTCAACTCGTTGTGAAAGTAGAGATTCGCAGCCGGGTAGGCCGCCGCCGAGAGCACCGTCGGAATGTGCGGCCGTGCGCCCGCGTCGATCACACTGGACGGCGTGATGGTGAACGAGGCAATCGCCCGCTCGAGCTCGGGCGACCCGCGAAGACCGACGAAGCTGGCATCGACCGGCAGCCACAGCACGGTCTGCCATTGTTCGTGCGGTGCCGCTTGAATCGTCCAGGTCTGCATCGGCGGTCCGTTGCGTCCGATCTGCAACGACATCTGCTGCGGCGGAGTGACGCCGCGGTCGTTGAACTGCACGGCGATCGTGTAGGTGCCGGCCGGCAGCGAAAACCGCCCGTTGTGAATGACGCGCACCGGCTGCTTGTCGACGCGCTGCCCGGCCTTCACCCCGAGAACCAGTTGCGGCAGGACCTCGACCGCCGCTCCCTTGTGCAGCGGGTCATACACCACCGACGCGGGCCGTGCGCGCGAGTCGAATCCGTCGAGCGCGGCGAGACGGGCGCGTGCGCTGAGATCGATCGGTGGCTGCGGCGGTCCGGCGACCAGCGGCTGCGCGAGCATGATCACGAGCAATGCCGAGACCGTGGCCGATGCCGCGATTAACGCGGCGACGCCCGGGCGAGTCGTGCGGGTGCGGCTGAGGAGGACGGCGACGGCCGCCGCCACCGCCAGCCACCATGCGGCGTGCATCCACGATCGCCACCAACTGCCCGCGATGAACGTTGGCGCCAGCGTCGACAGTTCCCACCGCGGCGCCCAGTAGGCGAGCAACGCGGCGCTGCCATCGCGCTCGTTGTTGATCAGCAAGCCGTCCTGCGCGAACACCAGCGTGACCGCAATGCCGACGCCGAGCCACAGTAACAGGTGATGAGCGGCCCGCCGCGCCGACGCGACCGGCGCGGCGCGGAACGCGGCCGCGATCGGCAGCATCAACAACAACAGGCCGGAGGCGATGGGGCGGCTTGGCGACGAGGTGCCGCCCCACCAGATGCCAAACGCGCCGACCGCGGCAAGGAGCGCGCCGAAGATACAGGCGATCTCGATCGCAAGACGCCGCAACTCGCCGCCGGCTCGCCACATCTGCCACAGCCCCGTGGCCGCCAGGATGTAGACGGGGGCGAAGGCCAGCAACCCGTATTCCTGGTCGAACAACAAGCCCGGCCCGCCCTGTAACAGGTTAGCGGGCGTCGTTTGCGTCAGCGAGCCGTACGGCGCCGTCGGTGACACCGTTCCCCAATACGCATGGAAGAATGCGAACCACGCGGCCAGCGACACCGCATACAGGCCCGTCAATGCCCAGACTTTCGAATTTCGCCACAATGCCGCCGGCTCGTTCTTCCGGACGCGGAGAATCGCCACGACCCACAGCGCGGCCGACATCGGCGCGTACTTGGTGCTGAGCCATGGCAGCGTCGCGATCGCCAGAGCAGCGCCAAGCCATGGCAGGAGCCGAGATGGTGCCTGCCGCGTTCGCGTGGCGGTCGTGACTGCGACGATGACCGCGATGGCCGCGCCGATTTCGGGATAGATCGTGAACGTGTTGAGCAGGAACGGCGCCGAGAACGCGATCGCCGCCCATGCGAACGTCGCCGCGCCCGGCGCGTTCAGGACGGCCACGGTCCAGCGCCACGCGATCGCCGCGGCCACGCCGGCAATCAGGATCAACGTCCAGACCGTCGCGCTGTATCCGCCGGCGGCATAGACGGGCGCGAGCAGCGCGGCGATGCCGATCGGATGAATCGAGTAGATTTCGCCGTCGCGGCCGCGCGTCAGGTAATGCGGATCGAGATCGCTCGTGTAGTACTCGCGGTAATCGCCGCGGCGGTGATTGTTCTCGATCTTGAGATCGCCGTCACGCCACAGGCTTTGCGCGATCACGAGGTAATGAGGCTCGTCGCCGGCCGGGAACAACGCGGTCCCGGTGAGGCGAAGGGCGGCGACACTGGCGGCTCCGACGGTCGCCGCGAAGATCGCGACGGTGATCCATGTCAGCGTCCACCGTTCGATGGCGCGCGCCGTGAGCAGCCGCGATTGCCACAGCACCCAGATCTGCAACGCCGCGACCGCCAGCCAGACGATCGCGCCCAGTGGGCCCGCCAATGCCTGCAGTGCCGGCCAGCGATCGGGGACGATCGGCAGATACGGGAACAACAGCACGACGGACGCAATCAACGGCAGCACCAGCTCGCCGAGCCGCGGCCGTTTGAACGTGGTCGTGCCGCGCGGTGCATTGAGCTGATCGATGGCGACGAGCACCAGACCGGCGAGGCAAACGAAGCCGATCAAGGCCTGCCACGGCGGCAGCATCGCGAAACGCACCACGCCGTGAGGCGTGGCCGTCTGATCGAGCACGCCGCGAGTGGCATAGAGCGCGACGCCCGTGATCAGGCAGGCGACAGTCGGCCAGATCGACGTCTTGAAGGCGGAGTCGTGTTGCCGTGGCGTCAGCCCGCTCGACATCTGTCAGTGATTCTACATAGGATTCCGCATGCAGATTCGACGAGCGGCGATGATCGTATCGGCGGTGTGCGTGTTGGCCGGATGCAATCGGTCGACCACAGCCGCGCAATCCGGCCCGGCGCCTTCGCGCGCCGATCAAACATTCGACGTCCTGATCACCAACGGCCGCGTCGTCGACGGCACAGGCGCGCCGTGGTTCCGCGGTGATGTCGGGATCGTTGGCGACCGCATCGCCGCGATTGGCAGCCTCGCCGGGCGGCAGGCGCGGCGTACCATCGATGCGTCCAATCTGGTGGTCGCACCAGGCTTCATCGACATGTTGGGGCAGTCGGAGTTCAACGTCCTCGTCGATCCGCGCGCGGCCAGCAAGATCACCCAAGGCATCACCACCGAGATTACCGGCGAGGGCGGATCGATCGCGCCGCTCAACGACGAGATGGCGCGCGCCGCGCAGCCGCAATACCAGCGCTTCAAGGTGACGCTCGATTTCCGCACGCTGCAGGACTACTTTGCGCGCCTCGAGCGGAATCGGCCGGCACTCAATCTCGGCACGTTTGTCGGCGCCGGCGGCATTCGCTCGTACGTGATGGGCAACGGCCAGAAAACCGCGACCCCGCAGGACATCGACGCGATGAAGAAGCTCGTCGAGCAGGCGATGCAGCACGGCGCGCTCGGGCTCAGCACGTCCCTGCAGTACGTGCCCGGTCGCTTTGCCACGACCGATGAAATCGTCGAGCTCGCCAAGGTTGCCAGGCAATACGGCGGCATTTACATCACGCATCAGCGCTCCGAGTCCGGACAGATCATCCCGTCGCTCGACGAAGCGTTCGCGGTCGCCGAGCGCGCCGCCATCCCGACCGAGGTGTGGCACCTCAAGACCGCCTACAAGGCGAACTGGGGACGCATGGGCGAAGTGTTGAAGCATTTCGACGCTGCGCGGGCGCGCGGTCTCGACGTCACCGCGAACATGTATCCCTACGATCGTGCGTCGAACGGGCTCGATGCGTGTCTGCCGCTGTGGGTGCGTGACGGCGGCGTCGACGCGATGATCGCCCGCTTGAAGGATCCCGCATTACGCGATCGCATCAAGCGCGACATGGACGACCCCAACGCCAAGGATTGGGAGAACCAGTGGTATGGCTCCGGGGGCGGCGAAGGCGTGATGGTGTCGACCGTGCTCGACCCGTCGCTGCGGCAATGGGAAGGCAAGAACCTGGTCGAGATCGGCAAGGCGATGGGCAAGGATCCGCGCGATGCGGCGATGGATCTGGTGATCGCCGATCGCGCCGAGACCTCGGTGATTATTTCGATCATGCGGGAGGACGACGTGCGGCTGGCGCTGGCGAACCCGATGATCTCGATCGGCACCGATTCCGGCGCGAGAGCGGAAGATGGCCCGTTGTCGGAATCGAAGTCGCATCCGCGCGCGTGGGGATCGTTCGCGCGCGTGCTCGGCAAGTACGTGCGCGACGAAAAGCTGATGTCGCTCGAGGAAGCGATCCGGCGGTTCACGTCCCGGCCTGCCGCCCGGGTCGGCCTTGCCGATCGCGGCATCCTGCGGCCGGGCATGAAAGCCGACATCACCATCTTCAATCCGGCCACCGTTCGCGACGTCTCGACCTTTATCGATCCGACGCACTACTCACAGGGCTTCGAGCATGTGCTGGTCAACGGCAAGGCGGTCGTGTCCGCCGGTCAGATCACCACCGAACGGCCGGGCGAAGTGATTCGCGGACCCGGGTATCGGCGATAGCGGCAGGCATGTCGCGGATCGCCCCATAATGCCTCGTGCGCATCGGCATCGATGTCGGTGGAACGAAAATCGAGGGCATCGCGCTTGGCGATGGCGGCAACGAACGTGAGCGCCGGCGCGTTGCCGCCCCGCGCGGCAGTTACGACGACACCGTTCGCGCGATCACCGCGCTGATCGGCGCCCTCGAGGCTGCCGCCGGCGAGGCCGGCACGATTGGTGTGGGCATTCCCGGGGCGGTGTCGCCAGCCACCGGCCTCATCAAGAACGCGAACTCGACGTGGCTGAACGGCAGGCCGCTGCGCGAAGATCTCTCGCGCGCGCTCGGTCGCGAGGTGCGGCTTGCCAACGACGCCAACTGCTTCGCGCTGTCTGAAGCGACGGACGGTGCCGCCGCGGGCGCGGCGGTGGTGTTCGGCGTCATCATCGGCACCGGTACTGGTGGTGCCGTCGTCGTCGACGGCGGCATCGTTGTCGGTGCCAATGCGATCGCGGGTGAATGGGGCCACAATCCGCTGCCGGCGCCCGAAGATGGGGAGCGGCCGGGCCCACCGTGTTACTGCGGACGCTCGGGCTGTATCGAGACCTTCCTGTCGGGACCGGGCCTCGCCCGCGATTACATCGCCGGCGGCGGAGATGATCTCTCAGCCATCGAGATTGTCTCCCGGGCAGAGGCCGGTGAGGCGCGAGCGGTCCGTTGCCTCGAACGCTACGAACGGCGGTTCGCGAAGGCCATTGCATCGATCATCAACGTGCTCGACCCGGACGTCGTCGTCCTCGGCGGCGGCCTTTCGAACATCACTCGGCTCTACGATCGGGTGCCGGCGCTTTGGTCTGCGTTTGTCTTTTCCGACCGCATCGACACGCGTCTGGCCCGGGCCACGCACGGCGACGCCAGCGGCGTGCGCGGCGCCGCGTGGTTGTGGCCGGGGTAGAACCGGCGGCGGGCCTGTTACAATCGATCTCATGAAGCTACGTGTTGTTTTCGGTGCATTGGCGGTGATCTGGGCGATTGGTGTGTCACACAACGCGGTCCAGGCGCGTCAGGCCAAATCAGTGTGGGACGGCGCGTTCACCAAAGAACAGGCCGAACGCGGCGCGGCCGCCTACAAGACCGCGTGCTCGGAATGCCACGGCAACGATCTCGCGGGCGACGGCTTTGCGCCGGCGTTGCAGGGCGCGGAATTCATGGGCAACTGGAACGATCTCTCGGTCGGTGATCTGTTTGAACGCATCCGCGTGTCGATGCCGCCCAGCGGACCAAGCTCGGTGCCGCCCGCTCAGAAGGCCGACATCGTCGCCTACATCCTGAACGCCAACAAGTTCCCCGAGGGCAAGGCGGAGCTCGAGGCGAAGACCGAAGCGCTGAAGACGATCAAGATCGAGCTGAAGAAGTAACTACGGGGTTTTCCGCCACCACGGTGTTCCGAGATTCGTGAACGGACCGCCGTCGACGGAAATCGTGCTGGCCACTCGATAGTTCAGCGGCGACAGCAAGTGCAGCGTGTTTCGGAGGCGCACCGTCTTGCCGTTCGCGACGAACGGTGCGCTTTCGAAGTGAATGTTGTAAATCCCGCCGAGGTCCCCGCCGATCGGCCCCGACTGCAGATAGGTGACGCCCCGCGAATCGGATACCAGCCGCGATACGGTACGGTGATCCTTCTGATACGCGATCACTTCGCGAATCTTGAACGCGCCTGACGGACCCTCACCCTCCGTGATCGCCTCGTAGAAGCGCTCGTCAACCTTCGAAACCAGCGTCGTGCCGGTGTACGGACCGGCAGGTCCGAGCGGGCTCTCGGGCATGTTCCACTCGAACGTCCACTTGCCCACGAAATAATCGAAGTCGAACAGCGGCACCTTGTCGCCGGTCTCCGTCGGGCGGCCCAGTGCCGGCATTTGCCCTTTCGGCACCTGCTGCGCCGCGCTTGGCGCACCGAATCCGCCCATCATCAAAACGGAAAGAACGATCGTTGTTGACAACCGAAGGCTGAAGGCTGATGACATCGGTGTTATTCTCTCGCGCGGAGCAGTATATGCGACGACCAATTCTCGTGACGATCGTGGCGTTGGCGATTGCGGCAATGTTCGCGACGTTGTCGGCGCAAGTCCCGGTGTCCGCGCCCACCGACGGCGGCTACCGGCTGGTCCCGAACTGGCCGACGCTGCCGCCGGGAGAGTTTTTCGGGTTGAAGAACCCGCCGCCGCCTCCAGCGGAGCGCGAAGCGCAGGCCGCGGCACGCCGCGCGATGGGACAAACCGGGAATGCGCCGCGGCCGGCCGGGCAGGGGCCGACCAATCAACCCGGCATTTCCGGTCTCGCGATCGATCAGCACGATCGCATCTACGTGTTCAACCGCGGCGCCAAGCCGGTCATGGTGTTCAACACCGACGGCAAGTTGATCGCGTGGGGCGGCGATCAGGAATTGAACGGGCGCAAGCTCGATCCCAACTTCCAGCACTCCGGCGCCGTCGACTGGGACGGCAACATCTACATGATCGAGCGTGACGCGCATCGCATCGTGAAGATGAACAACAAGATGGACAAGGTGCTGTTGCAGCTGGGCACGACGATGGAGAAAGGCAACGACGAGACGCACTTCGATCTGCCTTCCGGCGTCGCCGTACTCAAGAACGGCAACATCATCGTCACCGACGGCTATGGCAACGCGCGCGTCGTGATGTTCGACAAGACCGGCAAGTTCATCAAACAGGTGGCCAAGGGTGCCGGCGGCCCGGCCGACAAGGGCACGGGTCCCGGTGAATGGAATCTGCCGCACAAGCTGGCCGTCGACGCGCAGGAGAATCTCTACATCATCGACCGCGAGGGGCATCGCGTGCAGGTGTTCGATAAGAATCTGAACTATTTGCGTGAGATCAAAGTCGACGGCTGGTACCCGTGGGATATCGCCATTTCCCGCAAAGGCGATGATGGGTTCGCGTTTATCGCCGACCACGCCTTAGAGCGCGTGCACAAGCTCTCGCTGAAGGATGGCAAGCTGGTCGCGACCTGGGGCAAGCAGGGCCTCGGCCCCGGCGAATTCGACTGGGTGCACGGCATCGTCGTCGACTCGAAGGGCGCCGTTTACGCGGCCGACACGTACGGTCAGCGTATTCAGAAATTTGTGAAGCAGTAGTTAGCCGGGAGCCGGGATCTCGTCGTCCGTTTGACCGGCTCCGGGTCCCTGTTCCTAATTCCTAATTCCTACTTCCTACTCCCTACCCACCGATCCACCGAACCACTGTCCAGTACAGCCCGACAGCGGCGATTGCCAGCGAGACCGGAATCACAATTCGTCGCCGGTACCATTCACGCTTCGCGAAGGCGAACGTGGCGCACGCCGCGATCGCGATGACCGTCAGCTGACCGGCCTCGACGCCGAGGTTGAACATCAATAGCGCGGTGACGAACTGATCGCGCGGCAGTCCGAGTTCGCTGAGCACTCCCGCGAAGCCGAGGCCGTGCAGCAGTCCGAATAAAAAGACCAGCAGCAGCCGCCATGGCTTCAGTTTCTGCATGGCGACGTTTTCAATCGCGACGTAGGCGATCGACAGGGCGATCAGCGGTTCGACCAACCGTGACGGGAGCGCGATGATACCGAAGACGGATAATGCCAGCGTGATCGAGTGCGCAACGGTGAACGCCGTCACCTGGAGCAGCAGCGGCCGCACCCTCGGGCTGAGTAGAAAAATACCCAGCACGAAGAGGATGTGATCGACCCCTTTCGGCAGGATGTGCGTATAGCCCAGCCGCAGGTACTGGGTGATGATTTCGCGGCGCGTCGGTGGCGTGAATGCCTGCGAGAGATCGATGACCGAGCTCCAGTTGGTGCCGTCAATCCATTCGATCGTCGACGTTCCGTCAGGACGCCGAATCTCGAGCGGGTAGGAATCGGCGACCAATCCGTACAGCCACCGCAAGCGTGTCGCATCGCGAGGCATGACTCCGGTGAGGTGGTAGCTGGCCAGATCGTCGGTGTCCCTCGGTGGTACGTATCTGACCGCGGCGGCTCGTACTTCGTGCGCATCGACGAACAGCACGATGCGATCCGCAAACTCCGACGTCAGTTGCGCCAGACGTTGATCGCGTTGTGCAGGGGTGAGGTTCGGCGGAATGGCGCCGCCCGCAAATGTTTCGAGGCGCAGCAACAACCAGAGCGGATCGTTCGCGACGGTGAGATCGAAACGTCCGTCGCTCGCCAGCGTCAGCGTCACCCGGGTCCGTTCGAGCTCGTGCGCGGCGGGTGCGGCCAAAAGGGGAAGCATCGCCGCCGTCACTGCGAGTACCAGCTGCCGCCGGAGAGTCATTCGTCGACCCGTGCCTGTCCGGGAGCGGATCGAGGGGCGCTCAAAACGTCGGCTATGATACCCGCGTGTTGACGACCATCTTGCTCACCGGGTTGCTCCTCCAGGCACCGCCACCGAAGAAAGTCGACATCGTCAGCGTGACCGGCTGCCTGCGCGAACAGGGCACCAACTGGATGCTGGTCGCGGCGACCGACCCCACGCCGAGCATCGCGAACCAGGCGCAAGGCGCCGATATTCCGACGACGGCGCCGGATGGCAAGAACACGTTCCGTCTGATTGGGGTCAGCGAATTCAACTTTCCGCAGATGAAGGACCGCACCGTCGTGATCCGCGGCCTGTTTATCAAGGACAAAGTCAGCCGCATCAACGTGACCTCGGCCGTCGAAGCGGTTCCAACCTGCGCGGCCGGCGCGCCCAAGTAGGCTATTATTGGCGGGCGTCCGGCTGCAGCGGTGCGGCCGAACGCTGACGGGATAAAGGAGTGACCATGAGGCGTTTCGC
>Ga0196963_10001322_pt1 | contig 17226 bp, 21 predicted proteins | sample S1_5metaG_FD_148600 | JGI IMG/M metagenome (GOLD analysis project Ga0196963, IMG submission 148600) | Soil microbial communities from Anza Borrego desert, Southern California, United States - S1_5 | ecosystem: Environmental > Terrestrial > Soil > Desert | place: USA: California | collected... | reverse complement strand
TGCAACAGCTGGTAGGCTTGCGCATCCATTTGCGACATGAATAAACCCGTTCTTTATCGAGGAGTAATCATTTGGATCGTTTAGGAAAATATTTGTATTGCCGATTGATCTGCAACCAATAACCTGGGCTTCAGAATAAAGAACAACGTCCTCGGCTCTGGATGAAGGCATAAAGCAAAATAGAAAAATAATTAATGTAATAATTTTATTCTTCATAAGAAAGCACCTTTTCTGCTACCGCAGTTAAGCCGGTATTGTTGGCTCCATTGTCTCCGGTCGCATCATTGTTATTGCTCGTCATATCCGCGAACGTATCCCCATCGAGAGATTCTCCATGCGGAGCATCTTGTAAATGCCATTCAGCAACAAGGTTAGACGGACTCACCTGTTTACAGATATTTTTAGTAAAGCCGTTTACAAGCCTTGCTCTATTCGTCGCATCAAGATTTGTGTTGTAAATGCATACGTGATAAACAGTGCCGTTTAGAAAACCTGACCTCGAGGCACCATTTCTTTGCGCAAGAAAAGTCACACCGGCTGGGCTATTAATATTTTCGTTATATCGAAAGGAGCACGTAGTGTCGTCTGTGCCATTGACATTAATTCCACAGACGTTGTTGTCTGTATTCATACTGGCCGCTACGCGAACAGTTGATCCCACTGTAAATATTCCAGAGCCAGTAACTGAATGATGCTCCTGAAAGGTGCTTTTCTTTTTCTGGAATCTGACCTGGAAGTCTGCCCCCGATGCAATCACGCCAAGAAACCAGTTATCACTAACACCGGCACCAGAATCTTGCCTTGATATTGCCATTCCACTTGTAGCATCAGAAGAGAAAACGGCGAAGATCGACATGTTGCCGCCAGTCGGGATATTGGTCGCCGTTCCAACGTCAGCAAAATCGTCCGTTCCATCCCCGTCAACCCCAGCCAAAAGAACCGACGCGGATAAAAAGAGGTGGATAAACGTTAAAAATAATTTCTTAAGAGTAATCAAAGAGGACCCCCACAACTTCGCGGTCGCCAGTTGCATCATCGTTTGTTGCGTCATCCGCATCAGTCGAAAGATAAACAAAAACCGTATCTCCGGCTGCGCAACTATCGTCAGTAAGAGTGATAGTTACTGAATCTGAATGTCCGGCAGTGCCGGGAACGGTGTCTGATGCAACAGCTATCGCTGAAAAGCTAGCTGATCCAATGTCCGCTGCATCACCTGGAGTAACGCACATAATCGCCCCTTCAAATTCGACTTCGTTGGCTGTTGCTGAAGTCATGGAGTAAATGACTTTTAAGGAGGGAGAGCCGGTGTAATTGCTTGGCATGACAAATTGCCAGACGGCTCCTTCATCTGTTGTGGCATCAAAAAGAAGCCGCCAGTTACCATCGCCGCCGTCAATGCGTGCGCCCTGCGTAGCGTCTTGATCGAGAGCGAAAGTTCCTTGGATCTTAGCTGAAAACACAGGTAGGCTTAAATCAGTCGCACCGCTGCCGCCAGCTCCGCAGCTCTGCCATTCAAAATCTCCGGTTGTCGTTTCATAAGTTAAACACTCTTCGTCAGAGGCTGCGTCTACAGCTTTCAAATCAGCTTCTAAAATAGAATCATTTGGTAAAGCACCGGCGGACATCGCTGCGATCATTTGATCAATGGTATGCCATTCAAAGTCGCCAGTCGTAGTTTCGTAAGTTAGAATGTCCTCATCTGAGGCAGCATCAACCGCCTTAAGGTCGGCTTCAAGAATCGAATTGTCATTTATGTTCGCTGTTACAGTATTCGAAGTATCAACAAAATCGATCTGGCCGGTTGAGACAAAATCCGGATCTGTTACAGCGGCGCTGTCGATGCTTACGCTATCCCCACTTCCACCGCCTCCCAAAACTGATGGCGCTCCGGTATTTGCGTTGCAGAATTCGAAGGCTGAATCTGTTGTGTCATACCACCAAAGGCCCTGCTCACCAGAGCAGTCATCGTCGTTAACGGCCGTGTTATTTCGATCCTGTTTTCCGGAAAGAGTCGCGAAGGTGTAATCTTGAGTTTCGTCAATCTGGGTAGCAGTTAATGTGTCGTTAACGATCTCGGCGCCGGCGACAGATTGGAGAGGTAAAACCAATTCGCCAGTTCCGCTACCGTCGGTCGTAATGGTTACGCTTGGCACGGAAGCGTGCCCTACCGTAATTGCATGGTCAGATGCGGCTGCAAAATAATTAACGCTATCCGTCTCATTTAGAAGCGTAAAAGCATTCGTATCTACCATTAACTGAAAATCGTCTTGGCTGCCCGTTGTATCTATTAACCTAAGAACCGGAGAAGCGTCTTGGATTCGAGTATCATCAGAAACAATGAAATCATTTCCGCCAGGCGTTAGCGTTATGGTGCCGTCCCCCGGAGTAAGGCTGGGGTCGGTTGCGCCGGAATCAAACGTTAAAGTCGTAAAACCGCCGGAAGAGCCAAATGTGGCAGAATTAATTTCTGTAAGGTCTAAAACTAACGCATTGGACGATATTGCTAACCCTGATCCATCCAAATCTGTTATGGATGTTCCGTCGATTGCAAAATAATTTGTAGTGTCTGAGCCGTTTACATCGGGAAAGCGATAGAGTTGCTCGTCGGTATCTGCCGTCGATCCTTCGCAAAGAAAACCGCCGCCAGAGGTATCCGCAAAAAGGACGCACTCATCAACCAGTAAAGCCGGATTTCCGGAAAGGGTTAAAGCGTAATTAAAAATTCCAGTTACATCGTCCGGGCCGCCAGCTCCGCCGTCAGTGTGGACGAAATCAAGATAGATATTGTCTTTGAAATTAGCAGTTGTATCTGCCGCTGTTCCGTTAACTGTAACGTTATCTCCTCCCGCTCCGCCTCCTTGATCGGCAACGGAGCAAGTTCCGTCAGCATTCGCTGTTAAATTCCCGTTTGCTACTTTAAGCGCCCAGCAAGAAGTAGCCGTATGAGATGGACTCCCATCTTCTTCCCCAACAAGAACCGCGTGCGCTTGTGGATTTAAAACCAAAAACGAAATTAGGAAAACAAAAACTAAACGTAATATGTCCACGAAAGCCTCGTTCCGGTTGCACCGGCCGCAAAAACCTTTTTAAGATCATCAACGTAAACTCTGTAGGGTAAATTTCCCGGGTAAATCGTAACGCCGACTTCGGCATCTGATGTTGCTACAGCGTCAGAGCTTCCAATGTTGGCAATTCCGCCGTTGGCAGAAATATCTACGTACTTAATATTTATTGTTGAGCTGCTCAGCCTTACGGCGGTAGTTGCGTCGGTCAGCTCTTTTGAGCCGCTTCCGATCACTAAGTTTTCTTCGTGAGTAATTTTTCTTACTCCGCTCATTCTGGATTTCCTTTCATGTCAATGTACTTAGGGGAGATAACTGTGATTTCTTTCTGTATGAATTTTGGTTTTTCTATAACAACCTCTTCAAAAATTGGTTGAATCACGACCCGCTCTTTGAAGACGGGTTTTTCAACTTCGATGTCTTTTAAAACCGCGTTTGTAACCTCAACGTCTTTAAGGATGGGATTCAATATTTCCCTGTCCTTAAACACAGGTCTTTCGATTTCGATGTCTTTAAAAACTGGGACTTCAACCGAAATTATTTTTTCTTCTTTTTTGTAAATGATTTCTGGGACTTCGATTTCTTTGATTCGTTTATCAATTGCATCGGCTAGTTTTTTATCTAAAGTCGCGCTGATCTTTTCCATGATCCGCTCGTAAAGGATCACCGCCATAGAGTCGAGCGTCTTTTCAATGCCGACGGGGACCTCAATCTGTTTATTGGCGTAAACCGGCTTTTCAATGATCACGTCTTCAAAGATCGGGCGCTGAACGCGGTATTCTGTTTCAATCACTTTTACGCCAGCTACAATTTCTCTTTCGTTTACTTTTTTTCCGAATGTTCCGGTTTCCATTTATTCCCTCTCATAGCTAATGGACAAGATAGCTTCTGTCTCATTGCTTTTAATGAATTTAAAACTCTCAATTTGCTGAATTCCGTTTAAAACAAGAAAGCCACCTTCATGTAAAAGATGGCCTTCTGTTGCGGTTGGTTCCCCGCCGTCGTAACGGTAGCGAATTTCAGAAAGCTCGAGCGTGATAAAGGCCCGTTCGGCACTCCCGTATTTAGTGGAGCTGAGCTTCTGCGCTCGATCACTTGCTTTTAACTGCTCAAAATTGAATGCATTCATAAAGTAAAAAAGCCCTACAAGATTGCTCTCGTAGGGCCGTTATTCGGTTTCCTAAGTTGTTTATCTACAATAACTTACGTTAACTAATCAAATTCTCAGCACAAAACCCAGCTTTTAACCTACAATATCTCAACCTTAAATAAAGGAGACAACGTGGTAAAAATAAGCCCACTAATCATTGCGCTTCTGTTAAGCACTGGATGCGCTAATTTAATAATCAAAAAAGACGATTCTGGTCTTGAAAAAACAGGCAAGGTTGTTACTAGAACAGCTTTAATGCCGGTTACTTTTTTTACAAGTGAAGCGAGAATTGCTCTTGAAAAAGATGCTATAGAAACTAAAAAATATTTAAGTGAGCTTGACGATAAGTTCCATAAAGGAGAAATAACAGAGGCTGAATACACAATGAAATATAAATTAGCCGCCATGGAGCACCAATCGAAACGGCAAAACGTTGCTAACGCATATGCTGCAATGGGTAATTCTTTTAAAAAAAACAACCAGACTTACACAGCAAGGCCTGACGGACTTGGCAATTACACGATAACAGAATATTAAGGGGGAATAAAAAATGTTTACTTTTTGGGCGTATTTTTTATCTGGGCTATTTATGCTTTTACTATTCTTCACAATTCCGCTTCTTCCCGATTTCTTAAAAATTTTAGTGGCGATTTTAGGCATTTTGCTTTATTCATTAGCTGCTGCAATCGGTAAAAAAATTGATGAAAATATTGGTAAACATGATTAATCGCTTAAAGCGCTCTCAATTTTCTTAAGGATGAAGTTTCCGCCAACATAAGCTGCCGCTCCGCCGCCAACAAACTTAGCTATTTTCTGAGCTGTTTTAACTCCCCTCACAGCCTTAATCTTCCCGTAAACATCTTTTGACAATAACTCACCAGCCATCTTTTCAATCTCCGGATCGCCAAAACCCTTAAACAAATTATTTATTAAACGTCCTTCTTTAAACTTAGGCTTCAGCGCCGTGAAGCGGCTCATCACTTGACGATAGTTATCAAGTGTATCCGCAAACTCAGGGAAAGCAGAAAGCTGTGCATCGCGAATATCCCCGATAAATTCTATTAAAGAACCATCAGTATCTGTGAACTGAGCAAACTTTCCCTGTTTTTGCTTTGCAGCAAATGAAGGTATTTTGTTAATGGAGTTCTTTACTTGCTGCGCCTGCTCTAATGTTAAATTCTCCGCAGCAACGGGATCTCTTAAAACAGTATCCAGCACCTTATTTTTTGACTTAGAAAGAGCGGATTTTATATCCGCTAGCAGCTTAGGACTTTTTGATGTTAGCTGACCACCTTCTTCAACCTCTATACCCAAAGACTCTATCGCTGGCCTCAAGTTCACTTTCCTGTCCGGATTGGCCTTGCTTAAATTCTCAATGCTTTCTTCAAAGGCTTTCCCCGCCATTGTTCTCTGCTTAAAGTAATCGCCTCGAACTTCTTGTGCAAACTCAATTACTTTATAGCTGGCCTTAGCTAGAGCGGAATCGCTTTTCGCAATCTGCTGAGCAGCTGCCCTTGTAATCTTTTCACCCACCTTAGGAGCCGTTCCAGCAAAAGGGGCAGCGCTGGCCGCTAATTCTAACTCCTCGCCTAGTTTTCTCCCGGATTCAGTTACGGGCTTAGGAAATAAATCATTGGAGGGTCTACTTACGCTTTTGATTTTGTCTGCTATTTCGGTCCCAGCCTCCGTTAGAGCAGCCACTGGTCGATTTGCAAAAAACTCAGGCATTCCAGCCATAGCTCCGGAAACGGTTTTCGCTGCAAGAAATGGAGCGTCTTCAATTTTCAAACCTTGTCTAACCGCCTGCAAACCTCTAGCTATCCCTGGTCCGGCCACAACAGAATCTTGAACCATATTTCCGGTTACCCTTGGTTTATCTCCAATTCCTAGTTTTTTGCTAGCCATATCAATATCTTCAACAGATGGAACATAATCGTCATTACCGATCTTTACAATCTTATCGCCTATTTTAACTTTAGCCATTTAGGTTTAAACTCCGTAAACCAATGATTTTCATAATTGCAACTTTCATAAAATCTCGAATTCTATCCCGTTGGGAAGTTTGCCTTTAGAACCTTTCTTTAGTTCAGATTCATGCCCAGGAACTTTAATTCCGAGATTTTTTACTATTTCCACAATATTTTCATCCTTCATCATTCCCTCTAATGATTTTGGCGTGGCTCCGGCCAAAGCAAACTCGGCAAATTGCCTTACTTTTTCTAAACGCTCTTCTTCTGTTAGACCAGCCTGGTCTACAACATCCAAAGCACCTCTTTGCTCAGACTCAGAAAGATTTCCAACTTCTCCAAAAGCTCGAACTAAATTTATAGCAACCGGCCTTGAATTGGTAAGCAGCGCCAAAAGTTTAGGATTTGGAGATACGCCCCATTTTGCTCCGATAGCTTCCAACTTCCCAGCCACCCTTTGTTCAACCGCTCCCTTTTCATATGTTGGAAGAGCTTCATTAAACTGCTTATTTAAAATAGATAGTCTTTTTACGGCTGTCCCGAGCTTTTGCGCTGACTCAAGCTCTTTAGCTTCCTGTTCAACCTGTTTCATTTTTCTTTTTTTCTCTATAGCGAGCTCATCTAATTGAGGTTGAAACGCTGCGTCAGTCTGCTTTTCCGCTGCTCTTTTACGTATAACATCTTGAATATCTGTCTTAGGCTGGACATTTATATTGAGACCACCCTGAACCTCTCCAGAAACACCCGTACCAGCGGGCAATCCTTTTGCAACTTCTAAAATTTTTTCTTTCGTTGGAAGGTCTTTAAAAATATCAGGTTGTATTGTGCTTACTACATTTATAGTATCTTTTACATCCATTCCTGATTTTCTTATTTTCTCAAACAACGTGTCAAAGCTTTGCATTTTCTCAGGATCATTCTTTAAACGGTTCATGACTTTTGATTGAACAAAGTCAACAATAGCTTCATTTTCCCGATTCTGCTTTCTCTTCTGAAGACCCTCTACTAGAGCTTTGGTTCCTTCGGTTATGCTACCCATTTATTTTTCTCCTTCCGATGGAAGCAAAGACCTCAAATATCGGCTTTAAGATGTTCTTAATAACGGGTTTATCTTTAATGAAAGCTGCAAAATTTTCTCCGTATTTAAGATATAGTTTTCTAAACCACGCTGGAGAATAATTAACAACATAGATTCTAGATAAAACGGTTTTAGGTTCAAACCAGCCACCAAATAACTCAGATGCAACCCAGCAGGCTCCTAAAAAAGCTCCGGCAGCAGCGCCTCCGGCGCCAACAACATCTCCTATGAGCTGCATGTTCTGCCCGCGTCTTGCTACATTCGCTCCAACTTGCGTTCCGAAAATATTAGAAGCAGTGTTATAAAGAGACGAGTTGAATTGATTCAAACTGTTCTGAGCGGCAAAAATCGAATTAGGATCAATGTTATTAACTAATTGTCCGGGGCTTCCACTTACCGGTGAAATGCCAGCTATAGGTTGTCTTCCAGCCGTTGAAAGAGCAATATTAAGTCTTCGATCTTTTAAAGACTGTTTTAGTCTTTGGATTTGAACGGCCTCATCAATAGCTCCTAAAGGAGAAACGGCGCCAATCCCTCTAGCGCTTTGGGCGGATCTTACATCATCAACTAAGCCCGGTAACAAACTTTGAAATTCTGCCTCATCGCCTTCTGATAAGAATTTTGTTAAAGACTCTTGCGCGGCTGAAATTTCAGGAGCTGCGATATCCTGGATTTGCGTTGCAATCTTTGCAAATTCAGGCCCGAATTTCTGAAGCTGGTCTAATTCAAGCTGTGCAAATTGAGGAGCAAACTGCTTTTGAGTCTCGAAAATCTTAGGCGTTGCGTCAATTTGTGCCTGAATGGCTTGCGCTGAAGTTTCGGCTGGACTTGGCGGCGCTGGCGGTGCGGCTGGCGGTCCTGGATCTTTTCCTCCACCCATCTTATTTATCCTCCGGAGTTATAAGCGGGTCAAATGTGCGCCGTCTGCGTTCCCATTGCTCGCGTTTAAACATTTTTAGACGATCTTTGTATTTTCCACGTTTAAAATAACAGTATTTTGCACTTGGTACTAATCGCAAGATTTCATCAATCATTCTATTAATTCGGTTGGTCATTTTATAATCCCCATGAACCCATAAATCCTCAACCCAGACGTACTCTCCACGAACTTGATCAAAGCCGGATTTTCCAACCAATCGCCATTCGCAATAAGCGATGATTTTGCCTTCATTATCTTTTAAGGAGGTCAGCAAGTTCATCCTCTGATATTTTCAGTTTGGCTAAAACGGATTGTCTTTTATTTTCTTTTTCTGCTAACTTCGCTTGTTTTGCTAAAACCTTATCGTTATCGATTACAACTTTTCCGTTTTTAAAATCCCAGCAGTCGCGATTGGTTTTATCTGAAGGCTTTTCGATTTCACCATCAACAGCCTCGATTAAAGTTCGCCCCCATGCGGTAACGTGTTTTTTTATAATGTCATCGTAGTTATCCCGATCATGATAGTAGGTTATGGCAATCGATCCGTCTGGCTCTCTTGAAATAATGGATTTACTAATCATGTTATTGATCTCCAAACGCAACAAAGCTAATGCGGGTTGAATCAGCTGGGTTATCGGCACCATCCCGAACAGATAATTGAACCGAACCCGCGCCCGGCGTGTTATCGCTTTTAATTGAGACATCCATCAAAACGTTACCTGTACTTTTAGCAAGACCAGCCATCGCATAATTGGCGCTCGAAAAGTCGGTAGCAAAACTAACCGTATAAAGACCTGCCCCACCATCAGTGATGCTGGAATCCATATTGTAACTCGCAGCGTAAGCGGGCGTTCCAGACCCATCAAAAACGCCCCAGGCCTTTGCAACGCCGGGATGATATTGAATCCGGCCGGGCGTTACATAAACGGAAGTCGAAGAACCGGTTTCCATTTCCGCCTGGCTTGCTGCGCTCGGTACGCTAGTCGCAACAACGGCTGTCCCATCCGCTTTCGTATAAACAATCACTCTTGCGTTCGTCGTGGTTTCGGCTCTTACTATCGCCCGATCACCGGCAGCGGTTGTGATGTTCGTTGCTCCAGGAAGAATTAAGGAAGTAGCGTTATGTGTTAACGTCAGAATACCATCAAAAACAATCGTTCTTTCATCGCCAGCCTGACCAGCTGTTCCAAAACTCGTGATTGTTGTAGTTCCAGTAATATGGATAAAATTGCCATCCGTTACCCATATTTCAGTCGTTGTGGCGGACGCAACGTTTGCGCCCTTTGCCTCACTGAAATCTTTTGAAGACATCGCCATCGATTGAGCGATAGTCGCAAGATTTAATTTAGATGCTGCGATATTCGCGCCTGAATCGATATTATCGTTATCAATCCCGCCATTAAATTCTGTCGCTAACGGATCAACCTTGTCATCAATCGCTTCGAGTGTGCATGTTCCCGGATCGGGCCCTAAAGTCGGAAGGCTCACGTGTCCCATTTTTAAATCCTCCCCTGATACGGCCTAGCATAAATTGTGTATTCCAAAAACGTAGGCCGTTTGTTGTAAATTGAATTGGTAATCTTGACGCGGACGTTATTTCCCCGTCCCATGAATTTTGTGCGGTAATTGCCCTGCTCTTCTTCTGAACCGCCTGTTGTTGCCGGTGTCGTAAATGGTGTGGTCAAGCCGCCTGATAATGTGCCGGACGTTGCGACCGTGCTAAAGCCGTTTCGGTCCCGGTCAATCGAATAAGTGTAATTTCCGTCTGAACCCGTCTCAGCTACAAACTGAATGGGATCAAATTCTTTTTTTACAAACGGATCACCAAAGTCGTGTTCTCGGCTAACGATTGTTTGAACCACCGTTTCGCCGTTATCTGTATTTCCTGAAAAAACCTTATAGCAAAGGCTTAATGTCCGAGCCTCTCCGGCAACGATGGTTTTAATGTTGTCCCCAAACGAATAAGACGTGAGGCAGGAGAAATTCCAGGTATCTTTTGGAATGGTGGTCCAGGCTGAATTGGGGTCGCCGTTTCGAACGGCTGCAATGGAATCCCAAATCATGAACCGGTTAGGGGTGGTGGACGTTCCAACCGGAACACCGAGGATATAAAGACCGTTTTCAAAAAACCCGACTGAATTTTGAATCGCGTCTTGATTGATTGAATCGATAATATCTTGAATTGGTGTTGAGATAACACCGACTCTTAATTTATCGAAGGTCGTTCTTGAAAGAAGCCTTACGCCGTCATTAGCTAAAAAGATATGGTCATTTCCAATATCTTGAACAGTTCGCCCAGCCGGGCATCCGATTGCAACGGATAAGGGTTTCAGCGTCCAATCCGTTAAAGGCGTCGAACCTTCCATATTAAGAACGTAAATGTTCGAGTCTTTATAGATGATCAACTCGAACTCTTTAAACATCTTAAGCCAGGTAACTTTGCCGCCACGCCCCTGGGCAACGTAAAATTTATTCGTGTCGCGTACGAACGTTTGAGGCGCAAGGGCATTTGAAAACCAAACAACATCGCGATCAGACTGAGTCTTACTTCCAGAAATAAAAAGGCGATTATTTGAAGCCCATTCGCCAAATGTTCCTTTGGGGACATCTGTATTCGTATCGCCTTCATCAGTAACGGTTAAAGAAGAATCGATACTGTGGACGTTATCCGTTCCGTTTAAAATAAAGAGCCGGTCATTAGCTTGAACGAAATTTGTGGTCAGCCCAGCGGTTAGAGATGTGAGACCGGTAATATTGTCCCAGGTCTTGAAGTTTGAATTAAGTTCCTGGATATCGGTATTTTTCGCTCTTATGACCTTGTCATAGGTCGTTCCCACGAAAAAACGGGTTATTCCAAGAATGGTCTTTTGCTCAATATCATCAACCGTAAAGGTACCGTCATAGATCCTGAGATCGTCTATTTCCCCTTCAAAAGCGCGATCTCCAGCTGCCCTGTTTCCTATATATAAGGCGTTTGCGCTGTCATTGGCCGTTGCTGTGGCGCCGGTCGTATCCGTCGAATAGGAGGCTAAAACACCGTCGATATAGATATCCCCAGAGCGGTCTGAGTTGTAAACCGCATCAATCTTGTGCCAGGCACCCGTAGACATCGTGGTGGAGGTAACAACGCGGGTATTTGCGCCCGTGTCCCCGACCTCAAAATCTAAAATCACGGTCGATCCTGACTGGCTTTTAACAAAAAGTCGGTATCCGGCATCCGTTGCACCCATTTTGTCAACGATTCGGCCCTCATCATTTTCCCCGTCAGAATCGGCATAGACCCATACAGAAATTCTAAAAGGGCCCATTGACGTTACATTTATTGAAGAGTCAGCGGCTACAAGAATAGAGCTGGTTGTTCCGTTAAAAGAGGCGGCTTTTCCGAATTTCCCGCTTACATAAGTAATGGCCGTATCCGTTCCGTCGTTATCTTCTTTGTCATCGACTGAGGATGACGCATCAAAAGTCCAATGACTAATTAATGTGTCTGGGTTATCGCCGACTCGGGCAACACCCTTCCGCTGTTCAGCTTTTCCCTTTTTTGTTATTACGGTGTTCTCTAAAAGTTCAACCTGATTTTCAGCTAACGCGGACGGCTCGTCGCCGCTATTCTGGCCGCCAGAAAAATCAGAAACACGTTGTTTAACTCGATTGGATGTGAGTTGAGCCATTAGGTTAAAAAGATCCTATTCGTTAAATTTTCTGTGTCGTCGTTTTCAGGAACGAATTGTAAGTTTCTATTTCTCGGTTGTTTTGCTAACCACAGTTCATTGACAAGCTGCGCAAACTTTTGTTCCTGCGCTTGCGCGGCTGCTTCTTGGCCGTCTTCCCAAAGGGCGTCTGCAATTACACCTTCAACGATTTCATCCGCACACTCGATTTCCGGCATGTCAGATTCATTGATTAAAGGAAGGATTCTTTTTTTATAGAAAATCTTGAGCGTCGGTTGTGTTCCGCTCGATGCCGTTTGAGGGTGGATCTTGATCCATTTATACAGAAACCCGCGCTCGCCCGGCGCAATCTTCGCGTAAACAGTTCCTGAAGTTGTGCCGGATACCGTAACGACTCCAGCTAAATCCTGAATCGTGCCGTCGCTTGTTCCAACCGAGATTCTTAATTCACTTCCCGAATCATAGGTTGTGGTCCCGTCAACGTTGGAAGTTCCGTTAAGCGTAAGCGTTGATCCGACCTCAACTCCGCTTACTTCCCCATATAGCCTAACCACAACAGGTGTCGCATCGCTTGCGGAAGAACTCACCACACGAATCGTTTCTGCCTGAGTAAGCAGGCTTTGGACTCCTTTTTCTCCGATGTGATGATAAAATTCAGGTTGTCCGGTAAGCACATTTCCAGAGACTTCAAATGTAGGGGCTCTGAATCGGTAATGCTCTTGGATGGATCTTTCTTTTATTTCCCGACCATTCGTTTGGTCGAAGATCGTAATTATGTCTTCAACGTCTCGGCGAAGCGCATAATCCGAGGTCGATGCACTTAAAGTCAGCGTGTAACTTCTTAATAGCTCGCGCCAATTAAAGGCCCGGTAAATGCGGTTATATCTTGCGCGTATCCAATCATTTATTTTAAGAACAATGTCATTCGTATTCGATGTGCTGAAATTGATATTCGAGACTGCGGCCATCGACCGATGCTTAATTCTTCTGTACGTATCATTAGGCATAAAAAAAGCCCCAATCTTTTCGAATTGGGGCTAGTGTCTAGTTTCCCTAAGTTGTTTATTTGTATATAGTTAGAAGTACTTTTTCTGGGCTATAACCTGAATATCGTCCCAGCTACTAAACCTTTCAACATGGTTACGTCTAGATAAAATCACATCAAAACCTACTTTATCGAGTTCGCGTTCCAAGGATCTTGCATTCCACATGATGTAGTGTTCGTCTTTTTTCCAATGAGAAAAACCCGAATTGGATCTTGTATGAATAAAATCCGTGTCCGGCGTAGCGATATAAAGAACCCCATCTTCCGGCATTAAGTCGTAACATTTTTTAAGGACTGCAACCGGATCTTTGAAGTGTTCAAAGACGTGAGACATCCAAATAAGATTAAATTTCAAATTCTTAAAGTCGTGCGTTTCGAAGTTGCCTTTTATGAGACGCTCGTTTTCAGAACTTCCTTGCATCACATCAATCCCCCAGGTCAGCCAGCCACGCTCTTTCATGGCCTGCATAAAGAAATGGGATAAATATCCGACTTCGAGCATCTTTCTTCCGTAAGTTAATTCTTCGATTAAGGGCGCAAAAACTCGGGCCGGATATTTTGCGATATCGATAAATTTATCACCCATTGCAAGATAATTATTGGCGTAATCTTTCGTATAGACATCTTCGTGGGTTTTGTTTTCGTTTAAGGGAAATTCCTCTTGAAACACAACGCCACATTTGCAGTGCCAATAATCAGAGCGCTCTCCGCCCGATTGCATGTGATGAATCATGTAAGTCAGTGCCCCACAAATCGGGCACTGCTTAGGATGATAACTTACTAACTTCTTTTCTTCCGTGCTTGGCATAAACTTCCTTGATTCGGTTAAAGACCTCTTTGGGGTCTATTCCATGACTCATACAATAAGCTGCCTTGCTTAAAGGATCTTGTGGGCATTGAATGCTCACGTTATAAATTAAACGAAAACAGGGGGCACACTCAGCCGACCGCTCATCCGCTTCTATAGAATAATCATTCCTAAAGTGTTTGGTGATGTTCTCGATTGTAGTGTGCCCCAAAAGACCTATTTTGGGTGTGTCGTACTGCCCTGACGCGTGAAGAACTCCCGTATCCGGTGAAATTACAAGATCGACGAGACCTGTTAAAGCCATTGAGACACGGATCGGGATTTTCCCAGATAAATTCGTAACTTTTTCGCCCTGAATTTCAAGCAGCTGGCACATCTCATCACCAACCGTAATCAAATGGACATCCTCTATTTCTTTGATGCATTCGCCCATAACAGCGGGCATCCAGGGATAGGCCTTATTTTTTCCGCTTCCAGACAGACAAACGAGGATATTGAATTTATCCGGTCTAACATAATTCTTAGCTTGTGAAAGCTCTTCAAAGTCATAAAACATTTCAGGGTTAAAGAAATCGGATTCCATGCAGTCATACATCGCTTTTTCATCCAAAGGTAGCTTTGACCAGTTAAGCGTCTCTTCGTAGTAATTTTTATTCGCAACCGCTTTGCGTTCTGCCTTTGGCCAGTTGTATTTCGGGCTTCTCGGATGAAGTGCAATATGAACTTCAATAGACTCTGTGAAATTGATTACTTTTTCCGCTTTGATTTCTTCTTCTTTTTCTTTCCAGGCTTTATGTAACTCTTCATCGGTTCTTTCCTTTGCTTCGATATAATGAAGCTTATCGACATTTGTATTGTTCTTTAAGATATCTCGGCCCCTGTCTGAGGTTAAAACATGGACTTCGTGCCCACGGGATTTTAGAAAGCGAAGGATTGGAGTAATGATTAACATATCCCCAAATGCGCCTTGTCTAATAACCAGTATTTTCATATTCCGATTTCCCTTCCGAGCCTATCCATTCCAAAATTCCCATACAGTCTTTATTTCCTAACTGTCCATGCAGCGCAGGTTGAAAAGAATACACAAGCGCATCTGAGGTTGTTTTACCGCACTTGTGGCAGTAGTAAAGATTTCTTATCATTTGTTATAGACCATAAATTGCAAGCGCCCGTAGACCTTATTTTCACAATCAAGCGGCATTCTTTTCATGAGTTCGGCATATTGCAGACCGGCTAGCTTAGCCACAAACTTATTTTGATCGTTGGCCGGGTCAATATTATTTTCCATTGTCGTTTGGCTCCAGTGATGCAAGACGCGCGATTTAGTAACCAGCGCCACATTCCAACCATTCATATTTGCACGGATACAATACTCTGCATCAGAACAGTGGTTCCGAAAGCGTTTATCGAGTAAACCAATTTCGCGGATCATTTCCATTCGCATAAGCGACGAGCAAGTCGGGAGCCATTCGACGAAAACAATTTCTTTATCTAGATCCTTATCTGAAACCAGCTGATGACCTCTTACGAGGTCAAGGCCGTGATTTTCCACAAAACTTGTCCCGTCCTCTTTTTTGTGGAGCCTTGAAGAAGACGCAATCCCGATAACAGGATTTTGAGTCATAGCGTCTAAAAGGTGTTTAATGAAATCAGTTTCTGGTTCAGTGTCATTATTTAAAAGATGGATAAATTCATAGTTCTTTTCTTGGGCCCACAAAATCCCCTGATTTGCTGCATTGGTAAACCCTGAATTTTCGGGAAGCCTTAAAGTAAATACTCGCTCGTCATAAAAGGGGTCTTTTGATCCGTCATCAATCACAATGATGTCGCATTCCGCACCCGCGTTCTTAAGCGTGTAGTCGATGCAAGTTTTAGTCATTTCATGTTTTCCATACATCGGAATGACGACACAGACTCTATTCATACTCTTCTCGCTCTTATGTGAAAATGCTGAGGCGTTAAAGAGTGAACATTAAAATCTCTTTCATAATCAATCACTTCATAGCCCATTTCCGGAAGTGAATCGACAAGGCTTTCCATATCCCAAAGAGCCCGGTATTTTCTGGGGTTCCAGTAAATAAAGGAGTATGGATCATTTCCCCACTCAACAAAAAAAGGATCGGGTTGCGAAATAATGACCTCATCTCCTTCGGGTATTAAAATAAAAGGCTCAGTAACGTTTTCTGGTCTGGTATAAAAAATCGCTTTGCAGTTACAGAACGAATAACCCATATCTGGATAGATTTCAGATTTTCCTTCATAGGTGTAAACGCCTTTAACAACCATACGGTTAGAGCGGCCACATAACGGGCATTCTTGCATAAAGAACGGGACGACTTCAGGCAGCCGCTGCGCAATGGACATTTAAGGCTTCCTCTATTTTTTCCATAATTTCATCTTCATTAAAAAACACGCATTCCGGATGATTTTCTTTAATTGGACATCCAAAATATTCTCGCGGGTTTTTGTGGCACGGCGAGCAAGGCGTTGATGCTTGAATCCAAAAAGCGTTTTTGGCGTACTTGCAGTGATTGTCAGGACTCGCGGCGGTTAAGAGTTGAAGCGTCGGCGCGTCCCAGGAGTGGGCGACAAGAGCCATTCCGCTTTCAAGGCTAATATTCAAGTCCACGTATTTTGCTTTAAGGGCAACCGAGCGAAACCCATTCACCTTACTTCCAACATAAGAAATGACGCGTTCATGCTCAAAGACCTGGCTTTTACAATATTCATCACCGGTCAAAATAATAAGAGCGTTTTTATATTTATCTAAGACCTTATGGCAAATTGATTCCGCTTGAATAAATTTTTTATGAAGTGTCGAGCCGGAAAGATTAACCAAAATAACCTTGTCGTATTGTTCGTGCTTTTTATCAATCCAGGCCTGCGCGTCGCGATGCTCATCTTGAAAGTAATAAAGCTGAGCGCGCGTTCCGTAATAGCTGTCAGGAAGACCGGCCGCATCCGTCATGACATCGTAATAAGACTTTTGACCGAGATTCTCTCTTCTCCACCTATCAGAAGTATAAAAACGCCAGTCATTTTCGTTTACACAGTAAGCCTTTTCGATCGTGTTCGCAAAATCAAAAACCATGTCATAGGTCTGTCTTGCCCATTCGAGGTTCTTAGACATACGGTTATAGGTCATCTTATTAACATCAATTAAAATCAGGTTATCGATGAACGGGTTATTGATCAAAATATGCATGCCGTGATAATTCGTCTCGAAATCGATTTTATCGACTTCGTAATATTCTTTAATCAGCCTGGGCAAATGAGCCGCATGAAGCACATCCCCAGCCCCACCAAGACGAGATATAAAACAGGTCTTCATAACACTGACACCGTCGGAACAGGAATGATATATTTTGCGCCACGATCCTTATGGGATAAGGTTTTATTAATGATTTCGTCTGAAAAATTCCAGGAAAGTAACGCAATGTAATCGGGTTTATTAGAATCTAGCTTTTCTTGATCGACGATAGGGATTCTCGAACCCGGCATGTATTTACCTTGCTTGTCTTTTGTA
>Ga0196963_10001321_pt1 | contig 17226 bp, 33 predicted proteins | sample S1_5metaG_FD_148600 | JGI IMG/M metagenome (GOLD analysis project Ga0196963, IMG submission 148600) | Soil microbial communities from Anza Borrego desert, Southern California, United States - S1_5 | ecosystem: Environmental > Terrestrial > Soil > Desert | place: USA: California | collected... | reverse complement strand
ACAGGCAGCCGACGCGCTCGCCTGCGTCGTTTTCGATGAGCAGCCACGCGCGGTACGGGCGACGATGCACGAACTGCCGATGCTGTTCGATAGTCGGCATAGTCGTGTGGGTGATGTTCGCCTCGGGTGGCCTCTCCTTCAGCAGCTCGTAGAGGAACTCGATGGCACCAGCGGCCACCTTGCCGCCCTGATAGACGTCGATGAGCTTCATACCCTCGCCTCGATTCCGTGTTTATGAAGATAGGCCGCCGCTGCCCTAGGCGTCGCGTCTGTGAATTGGAATAGCGCCCCTGCAGCGACCGCTGAAGCGCCAGCACGGATGGCGTTCGCCATGTCCTCGTAGCCGGAGCAGCCGCCATGCGCGATGACCGGGATATCGACAGCCGTCGCCACGCGCTCAATTAGGTCGAGGTCGTAGCCGTCCATAGTCCCTTCGCGGTCAATGCTCGTTAGGAGAATTTCGCCGGCCCCCATCTGTCGGTACATGGTTGCTACCGATATCACCCCACCCACCCCTGGCCATGTACCGCAGCGGCCATATTCGTAGTCGCCGCGCACATCGAGTGCGGCCACGATGGCCTGTGAACCAACAACATCTGCGACATTGCGCAGGAAGTGTGGGTCCTCCACGGCCGCGGTGCCGATCACCACCTTGTCCGCGCCCGCCTTAAGCAGTGCTCGCACGTGCTCAACCGTACGTACCCCCCCGCCCACCGCAAGCGGCGCGAACAGCACCTCGGATAGCTCCTCAATCAGCCCGAGGTCCGGCCCTCTACCCTCAGGCGTCGCACCGATGTCGAGCAGGCAGACCTCGTCCACACCGCGCGCCTGGTGCACCCGGACCGCTTGCGCCGCAACACCCACCGAACGCCATGAGTCGAAGCGCTTACCCTTCACCATGGTTCGGCCTCGGCACAGGATCGTCGGAATCACACGGTGGGCCAGCATCATTCCCTCCAGATCACCGCACCACCGTGCTGCTCGAGGATGTCCCAGTTCGTGAAGCGGTCGGCGATCTCTGAGAGCTGCTTGCGCGACAATCCAATGCGCTCCAGCACCTCTTCCACCGGTACGCCTGCGTAGACAGACGGAAATCGCCAGTCGCGTCCCTCAGCGATATTCAGCGCTTCGTCTCGCGTCAGCTTACCGCGGCGCACGTCCACGGATAGTTGCGCCGCCGCGCGTCCATAGCCGTATTTCAGGAAGCCGAAGTAGTCGTGCAGGCCGGTCTGCGCGTTGTCGAGGTTCTCCGCCTCCCACCAGTTCGCAGGGCTCGGTAGTTCCTGTCGCATTCCGGCCTCTTTTGCGACGCGTGCGTTGCGTTCCGAATCCCAAGGGATGAACTGCCCCAGGAAATAGGCCTCCGCTTCATCCTTCTCCGGCAGCACGTAGTCCTGCATATCGCGCTCGGTGATTCCGTCCTGGCCAACCATGTCAGCAGGCCTAAGCCCAAGGAACCCGCCGAACTCGCTTCGCCATCTGCGCGTCAACTGCTTCGCTTCCTCCGTCCCGAGCGGACCACCGTACTCAGTCTGCGGGCACTCGCCATAGAAGAGAAGCTTGATCCCGAGCGCCTGCGCGACACGGAACGGAGTCGTAAAGATCGAGACATGCTCGGGCCACGATATATCGCCGACCAGTGTGATTCCCAGACGATTGAGCTTCGCCCTGACCGATCGATTAGGAGTAACTTCGATCGTCCGCGCGTACCGCGCGAGGTTGTCAATGTTCGCCCTCCCTATTGGCGTCAGATGGCATGTCGTCGCTGTCACCACCGTTACATCGGCCCCGAGCTCAAGCAGCGTGAGCACCTGGTAAGTAGAGTCCTTACCGCCAGACGACGGGACGATGCAACGCCCGCCGTGCTTGTCGAGAAGCCGCAGCAGTTCCTTCTGCCGCGCTTCCCAGTCGATCACCGGTCGCTTCGCGTATGAGATACAGGCCGAACACACGCCATCCACGAACGCGGTATCCGGGCGGGTCGTCGGCATGACGCACAAGCGGCACCGGATCATTTCAGGGCGATCCAGAAGAGCAGGGTGATGATCATGCCGAGCAGGAAGCAGATCACGGTCAGCGCTTCGTGAATCCGCTTCATTTTGTGAGCAGCCAATAGTGGCAGTCGTCGAATCCCTGCGCCTTCGGGAGCGGGCCCGTAGCGATGATCTTCAGCCCGGCGTCCTCGTAGAGCGCTCCGAACGGCCGGCGCCAAAGCCTGTCCGTGTGTCCCCGGTACTCGACCGCCTCTTCCCTTGATGCTGCATACTCCACGGCGATCACGTACCGCTTTGACGCGTCGGCAATGGAGCGCATGACCGCCCCGAGGTCTTCCGTGGGTACGTGGATCAGGACCCCGGCGGTGAAGACAAGATCGAAGTGCTGCGGCCATACGTCGGCCACCTCGGAACCGTTCATCTGGTGGACGTCCAGCCCTGCCGCTTCTGCTTCGGCGAGGGCATCGCGGTTCAAGTCCACGCCGACGAGATCCAGCTTGGAATCCACAGACCGCAGGGCACGGAGGTTCCAACCGGCATTGCAGCCCACCTCCAGCACCGATCGTGCTTGTGTAATACCCAGCATCGCCGACCAGAACGGCACGCGCTGCAGGACGTTGACCCGATTGCGCTGCGTGTACTCAGTGCCGAAGCTCCCCCTCCAGAATTCAGTTGCGTCCATACATCTCCCTGTCGTCTACCGCGCGATAACCAGTAGCTCTCTCTATAACGTCGCGCAGTATGTAAGCCGCGACAGCTGCACCATGTTTAGCTCTCAGCGCACGAATCCGGTCCATGCAAGCGCGCAGTCGCGCTACCGTTCTCGTTCGGTCTTCAGTGGGAATCGACGCCGCTCTTGGACTAGAACTTAACCAGTGCGCGTCACACCCAAATCTCCTAAGCAGAGCCCGCAACGCTCCTTCCGGACTGTCGCGGGCGATTTTCTTGTTTAGATGGACAGCGTTCCTGCGTCGCACCTCAACGCTGCATTTCGGCTCGTCGCCGCCCTCCGCGAGATTGAGCAAACGAGTTTCCTTGCGCCACTGAGCTATGACGTCGCGCTCCAGTTCTTGCCATCTGTCGCCCGTGCTCACGGCAAGGACTTCGCACAGCGGTGGGCTCTCTAGCGACCGCAACCATGAATACAGCGGAGAGCGCCGCCTCCGAGAGTCCCTGATATGCGTTGCCAAACGGCGCTTCGCGCAATTCGCCTTTCCGATGTAGCGCACCTCGCCATTTACCGGATGACGTAGCGCATATATCTCAGCCCTCATGCCTCCTCCCTATGTAACGCGGCGTACATCTCCTCAGCCCGCTGCCAATCGCTCATTGTGTTGATGTCGATCCATCGGTCCGCCGGCTTGTGCAACTCGACCCCGTCCTCCAGCGGAACATCGTCGAACCAGTCCGCCTTTCCCCAGTAGTACCAGCCGTGGATATAGGCGTAGCTCTCTGTCTCGAGCATCGCTTGGTGCCCAATGCGCAGATCGTGGGCAGTGAGCATCGGCGCCGTCGCATAGATGCAGCACATGTACTCGACGCCGCAGATCCCAAGCTCCACTTCCATCTGGTTCAGCGCGTCGGCAGCGACTTCCTGTGTCCCGACATCGTCGAAGGACAGCTTCGACTCGCGATCAATCGCCATGGCGCCGCACTGGCGCGCGATCTTTCGCGTCTTCGGGTCGTCGCTTGAGACGATGACGTGGTCGAACAACTCAGATTCCCGCGCGGCGGCGATGCTGTAGGCGATGATCGGGCGGCCATGAAACTCTCTGATGTTCTTCTTGGGGATGCGCCGACTACCGCCTCGCGCCGGGATGATGGCTACGCGCACTTGCCCTCCCGCGCCAGCCGCTTGCGCCTGTAGTTCGCGACGCCTCCAACGTGGTAACCATGGCAGTCGCTACAGTGATACGCGCGCGCCTGCTTGCGCAGATCGCGGCGAATGGTTCGGTCGGCTTGCGTGAACGACTCGAAGCGGTGCTTGCCTGAGCAGGACGATGCGGTGAACTCCCGCCTACGCGCGTCGTACCGGACGAGGTTCCGAAGCTCGGCGTAGTCGTCCGGTTTCATTGCGCCCCCGAGAGCACGATGTCGACGATCTGCTCGGAGAGATGGTCGGGCTTGATCCCTCGCTCAAGCTGGTTGCGCATCACCAGGGCGCACCGCGTCACCAGCGCCGCGCGCTTCATGCCGCTGATCTCCTTGCGAGGCAGCGTGAGGGTGACCTTGGCCCCGCACTTCACCGCCTCGTCGATGATCTGCTTACCGATCTGCGCGGCCATATCCGGGGCACTCGTGCACTTGACGAAGGTCTTGTCCTCTCGGAGGGCCACTACCACCTTCCCTTCCTCGGAGCCGACGATCAGCTCGACCAGTGGTTCACTCATCTGAAGATCTCCAGCTTGGAGAGGTCTGGGTAGTCGTCGTTAGGTAGCGGTGCGTTGTACTTTGGGAGGAAGGACAGGCGCACCAGCCCTTCGGCGGCGACCTCCGGGCTTAGGTAGCAGTGCCATCCGACGATTGGTAACTCGTCATCCTTCGGCGCGACGCCTTCCTTGCGGCCGTCGAAGCGCGCGCGACGCAGCCATGCGTCGGCCTCGGGGTCGTCATGCAGGATTGCGCCGCCCTGCTGGATGCCGAGCGTCTTCGACCAGTGGAACGACACGCACACGAACTGCTTCGACAGGTTGTACATGCCGCCGGTGAACCATCGGGCCGAATCCCAGACTGGTAACGGCCGCAACTGGTAGTCCCCGAGCCAGTTCTCATCGCGAAAGGTCGGGCGACCGCCAGCGTGGATGATCGACATCGGCACCGAGACGTAGGTGCGCTTCGGGATCTCGACGGCTTGGCGTTTGTCGTATTCCCTATCGATCAATGCCTTGCCGCGCAAACACCACGCCACCGCTAGAAGCAACGCCATCGTGCAGGAGTTCACCGCCACCGCGTACGGCGCGCCGGTGTATTCGCACAGCGCCTTCTCGAAGTCCTTCGTAACCTGATGTGGGTTGGCCATCACGCGACCTCCGTAAGGCGCTCGCGCAATTCCTCAACCGACATGCGTCGCGCGCTGGCGCTGCAATTCCCGGCAGCCATGGACTCGTGCTTCTTCTCGAATGAGCCGAGGCCCTTGATCTCGACGCCCTGGGCACCCATCGCCTCGGCCAAATCACCGAGCCGGTATGCAGGAAGGTTCGGTATCGCCAACTCACCGCCCTCTGGCGTCGCCAGCGTACCGAGCACCAGGCTTGCGGCCTCCTCCCGGCTCATCCAGAAGCGCGTGCAGTCCGGGTCCGTTACCGGCACCGCGAATCCCTTCGCGATGAGCTCACGCCATACCGGGATCACCGAGCCCGTGGACCCGGACACATTCCCGTAGCGGCACACCGAGTACCGAGGCCCCCATGGGGAGATGTTGTTCGCCGCCAGCACCAGGCTTTCGGCCAGCGCCTTGCTGTGCCCGTATGCGCTCACCGGCTCGAAGGCCTTATCGGAGGACACGAGCACCACCTTGCGCACGCCGGCTCGGCGCGAGGCTTCGATGACGTTCATGGTTCCCACCACGTTCGTCTTCGTCATCTCGTCGGGGTTGTAATGGCCAACCTCGATCCGCTTCAGCGCCGCGGCGTGGATCACAGCCTTTGCCGATTGCAGCGCTCTCTCCATCCGCTCGGCATCCCTGACATCGCCGATGAACCAGCGCAGCCGCGGATCGTCCTGAAAGTCAGCCCGCATGCGGGCCTGCGCATACTCGTTCCGCGAGTAGATGCAGATGCGCTCACAGCCCTGTGCTAGCAGTCGCTCGGTAAGAGCCCGCCCGAGGAATCCAGAGCCGCCGGTGATGAGGACGCTTTCCATCACTCCTCCACCCAATAGACGGCGCCGCTTTTCTTGCGGTGCTTGCGCTCGATGCGGCGGCGGACGCGGCCGTGCCTGCAGATGCCATCGAGGATGGTCTTGTTGTACGTAGAGCGAGAGATGCCGAGGCGACTGCATACCTGCGCAAAGCTGTGCCTCTTTCCACGCTGCTCGCGGAGGAACTGCACCATTCTCTCCACGAGGTTTGTGCGCCTAGAACGCCTGCACACGAATGGCTTCGGCTCTTGAGCCGGCGCTTCTGGGCGAGTGATCAGCGGGCCGCGCAGGATCTCGAACGCGAGCACGCTATGGCGAGGCAGGGCGTCTGTTCGGTATCGGTAGCGCCCATTGCCCAGGAGGACAAGCGCCTGGCCGCGGTTCACGTGAACACCTTCTCGCCGAGCACTGCGCGCACCGCTTCGTCCACCGACTTGACGACATGGACTGGTCCGGGCCAGCGCGCGATGAAATCCGATTGAGCTTTGGTCAGTCCGTGGCTTCCGCCCTCGCTGGTCGGGCGTGGTACCTTGCACTCGACGAACGACGTTTCCTTGGTGTGCGGGTTGTAGACGACCAAGTCGAACGGCTGCTTGATGTACTCGGCCGTCACGCCTACCTTGCGCAAGGCGTCGATGATTTCCCGCTGGTTGCTGTCGGTACGGGCGGCGTGTCTCAATTGCGCCCCTCCACTTCCGCCAGATAGGCTTGCCACTCAGGATCGGTCCAGCGCACGCCGCGCTCGTTACCGAACGCCAGGATCTGCGTAATGAGCGAGGCCATGCTGACGTCGCCGCTCTGCGGCAGCTCGCTGCTGCGCTTGATGTTCACCACTACGAAGTTCCCACCGAACGGGTTCGGCACGACCTTCTGCCCGTAGGCGGACGCCAGCAGGAGGCGCTTCCAGTCCTCCTCGTCCATCTTCTCGCCGGCCCACTCAACCTGCTGCGCGATGTCCCGCACCATCGCGTGAAAGCGCTTGTTCTGCTCGAGGGTTCGCCTATCCCTCATGCGCGCCACTGCGCGGGGTTGAACTGGCAAAGCTCCTTTTCCGCGATCCATTCCCAGCGCTTTTTCAGCGCGCATCGCACGAAGCCCGTTTCTTTGACCTTCGAGGCTTGGCTGCACGATCCACATCTCCCTTCGTTGAAGGTTTGCTGTTCTTCACCGACGCGACCCCCCAACCCCCCATAGAAATCGGAGGCTGAAGGGCTCGTCGGCGTCACCCCGCGTTCGCGGCTCCCACCATGCAGCGAGTCGTCGGACCCCTCGCTGCCCCCGGGCGTGGGATTTACGCCACCCGGCAGGTTTACTTCCCTGCTACCGGAACCTGGATTACCGGTATCCACCGCATGTAACGTGGCTGCGGTCAACGTCCTGTATCGCCGGTTTGCGTACTGCTCGAATAAGCGCGACCAGGGCTCTCAGGCCCTCGCGCTGGTGCATGTCGTTCATGTCTTCGCCAACCGTGGGCGGCATTACCCACGGCAGGCCGGTTTCCGCGGCGGCTTGCGCCCCCGCTTCGCTCTTGTCGTTATCGGCGGCGACGTAGGCCGCCATGTTCAGCGGCTTCACCAGCCGCCCTATGTGCGCCAGGTTTGACGCAGAGAAGCAGACGACGATCTGGGCCTCCCGGAATAGCTCGCGCAGCGCAGCGCGCACGGAGAGCCCCGTGGCATAGCCTTCGACCAGCCACCTTTCGCGCGCCATGAACGGACCGATGAAGAACACCGAGCCCTTCGCCTTGCCGCCGGGCAGGAAGAGCTTCGTGCCGTCGGCTTGGATGCGCTGAACGCTATTGATCTGCCGGTACAGCGTGAACTCGCGCATCGGAATGAGAAGCTCGCCGTCGAGGACAAGCCCCTGCTCCGCCGGGAAGCCCTTCGCCACAAGGTAGGGATGCGTGGAGAGCGACGCGGCCTTGACCATGTCCTCGGCCTTGGCTCGCGCCTCGGCTTGACGCTCGCGCTCGGCTCGCGCGTTGTCCGCCTGCATCTTGCGGATGGCTGCGCGGTCGACCTTCTCCACCTTGCCGTCGGGGCGGAATGCCGCGCCGTGCACCATGGTCGCGAAGTTGATGACGCAGCCGCGCTGGCCGTCCCAGACGTAGGCCCCGTTCTTCTTGCGCGGCTTGTCATCGGTCGGGCATCTATGCCAGCGACCGTCCGCGATCAGGTCATTGATGACCAAGCCGTGCGCCGCAGCGTGGGCCATGAAGTTCACGCGGCCCTCCGCTTTGCATAGCGAATAAGGTTGTGCTGCACGCGTTTGACCAACGCCGGCTGTGGCATCTCCACGTCCTGCACGTTGAAATCCCGCGGAGGCCATGCGCCGAGGATTTCCTTGTGCTGCGCGAGCACGAACTTGCGGGCTGCGGCTTCGTCGCCGCGCTTACGCTCCAAGGCAAGCCCGCAGAGTTGCCGCAGCACCGATGTCCGGTCCTGCGCCCACGTCGGAAGGTTTGCAGCAGGGCCGTCCATCCTTACTTCGTGCATCTCCCCGCCGACCTCCTTCACTTCGGAGCGCGCCTTCGGCCGTTCCCATCCGCACGCCGGGCAATGTGCGGCATACCCCATCACGAAGTGACACGCGCCGCAGGCAAACTTCTTCTTTTCCTTCTCGTCAGGCTCCTTCCTGACCTTGGCGTCGTACTCCTTGTCACTCAGCGAGGAGACGCCCTGCGCGAAGACCTCCTGCATGTCGCCCATGAAGCGAAGGAAGTTGCCGGAGTGATCGAGGCACAGCGCGAAGTCCTTGCCAGGGTACGGGCGCATGACGCGCCCGAGCTGCTGAATGTGACCGGATAGAGATTTGCGGTAAGGCCGTGCGAACACTCCGCACTTGATGTCCGGCACGTCGAAGCCCTTCGCTAGAGCCTCGCACGACACGAGCCCCATGATCTCGGAATCCGGCTTGCGGAATTCCTCGATTAGCTTTCGGCGGTTCTCGTCGTTCCCGTCCTTGTAGGACACCTGCTGGAAGTTGAAGCCGGCGTCGTTGAAGCGCCGGCACAGCTCCTCGCCGTGCGCGACGGTCGCCGAGAAGACGATGGTCTTGACGGGTCCGCCGAAGTGCTGGGTCGTTTTCGCGATCCACTCGGAAACCACGTCGCCCACGATGGTCAGGCCTCGCTTCTCCATCTCCTCCTCAGCCCACTCGCCATCGAACTTCGTCTTCGCCCCGGCCATGTCCGCAGCGACACCCGCGTAGACCTTGATCGGAACCAGGAATCCCTCTTTGACGAGCTGGTCGGTCGTGGCGACGTTCACCACGTTCGAGAAAATCCGCCCGAGCCCCTTGCTAAATGGCGTGGCCGTGAGGCCGACCACCAGCACTTCTGGATGCCGTTCGATGAAGTCCGTCACGCCCTTGTAGAGCGTGTGGCACTCGTCCACGACGATGAGGTTGATCTCGTCGCTCTTCCATCCGCGGCGCGCTAGGGTTTGCGCCGAGGCGACTTGGATGCGCTCCCAAGGCTTTGCGCGCCAGTGGTCGCCCTGAATGACGCCGTGTGGAATCTCGTAGGTATCGAACACCGCGCTCGTCTGATCCACCAGCGCCACGCGGTCGCAGACGAAAACTGCCCTGCTGTACTTCTTTGCCGCCTCCTGCATGAGGTGCGCCGCGCATACGGTTTTCCCTGAGCCCGTCGGTGCCGCGAGGATCTGGCGCTTGTGGCCCGTCCTTACGCCCTCGCGCAGCGATTGAATCGCCGCCGACTGGTAGGGCCGCAGCTCGAGATTGCCCGCGGTCTCAGTCGTCATTGGCCGAGGTCAATGAGCCACCATAGGGGAGCATGTCCCACAACACGCCGTAGATATGCGGCTCCGGCTTCCAGATGCTGAGCACCAACCATCCCCTAGCGCGCGGATAGAGATGGATCACTTCGCGCCGGCCCTCTTCTTCCAGTACGCGATCAGCTTCTTCTGCTCGGCGTTCTCGCGCATCAACTCGTCGCGGCGGCGCTTCGCGGATCGAAGCTCGGCACGTAACACCTGCATCTCCTTGAACTGCTCGTCGTTCTTGAACGCTTCGACGGACGCGGCGGTGTCGGCTAGCTCGGAAAGCGATTCCTTGGCACCCGCAAGTTGCTCTTCCAGTTCCGTGATTCGTGCTTGCAGTTTCGCCACGTCGCCAGAGGGCTTTTTCTCCTTCGGCAGCGCGGGCTTGCCTTCCTTGATCGCTTTGACGGCCTTGGCGCGTTTGCCCGGCGGGAGTTTGGCTAGCTCTGCTCCGGTTTTCGCAGAGATAGCGCCGTCCCTTACGGCATCTCCAAGGCCGGCTTCTTCCGCGGCCTTGGCCTGCTGGATCGTGCGCGCGGACACGTCGGCGGCCTTGGCCATTTCCGCGTTCGTGGAAAAGGGTGAACCAGGTTCACCCTTTTCTGGACGCCCGGCCGGGCGCCACTCAGAGACCTTCACGACACTGGCGGCGCGCTGGCTCGGGGTCGAGTGCCGGCGCTTGTCGTTGACGGATAAAACGAACGCCTTCGGATCCGCGCCGTCGAACGCCACCGTCCGGAATTCCACGTTCGCCGCCTGACACGCCAAGTAGCGATGCCAGCCGTCGAGTACCTTGCCCTCGTACATCACGCCCGGCTCACGCTGTCCGTTCTTCTCGATGTCGATCGCCAGGGCTTGAAGCTCCTGCTCCGGCATTGAGGGGAAGGCTGCGCTGAGGGGGTGCTGCTGAAGTAGTTCGGTCTGCTGTCGTGCTGTCATAGTTCTATGCCCTGTTGTCCCGATTTGCCCTAACGGTCAGGGCGAAAAAATGCCCGGTCTATGCCGGGCTGGCGGCTACTTGGCTACGGTCAGCTTCGTCTCGGTCAGGCGCTCCACTGCACGTTGCAGGCTCTTGAACTGATCCGCGGCGCGGGCGAGCTCCTCAGCAAGGCGATCGCGCTCGATCTTGGGATCCAGAGGTGCCGTCGGCTGATAGCCGATGTCCTGGTCGATCCAGTGCTTCGCGGCGTGGAAGCCGGCGTCCTTCGCCATGCGCAGGACCGCGATGAATTCCTCGATGCAGAACTTGCGGGGCCGCTCGCGGTTGAGGCAATCGAGAAGTTCGCGCTGCGCCTCGGCGATGGGGCGATGCGGCCAGAGCCGCCCGGCTACGGCTTTCGTGCCGCCTGCGGCTTGCACCGCGGCACGGGCCACGTCAAAAACATCCTCATAAAACAAGGATGTCTGGTTCATGTGCGAACTCCTGCGAATCTTTCGCAAGCGTTCGTAAGCCTTGTTTTGGCGAAAAAATATATGCTGCTTGCGAGTTGAACAAAGGGGGGGAAGAAATGCGTTATCTGATCGTCGTACTGATGCTGTCCGGCTGCGCGATTACTGTTCCTGCAGATGCCGGTCGCCACTTCACAATCGAGCACGGCACGGCGCGCTTCGGCGACGCGATGGCCGCCGCCAACCAGCATTGCGCTGCATCGGGCCACCGTGCGCGCCACCTGGGAACCGACACCGCCTACTTGGCGATCAGTCGATTCGAGTGCGTGGACCGTTAGCGTCACGCAGCGCGCGCCTTCTGGGCCAGCCGAGCATCGTCCTTGCGACGCGCCATGAGGCGCCCGCCCGTCGCGATCTGAATCTGACACTGACGTTCGTATGGAATCGTGTTGTCGCGCCACTCGTGGATCGAGGGCGGTTTCAGCCCAAGCGAGCGCGCGGCTTCCGCCTGCGAGCCGTAGAACTTGATCAATTCGCCATATGTCATTAGCCGCAACTATAGGCAGCCCTAACGACGATGTCAATAGGCCCGCCGAATGCGTGTTGTCGCAGGATGCGCTAATGAACTACGACGGCTCAAAGATCGCCCTGCTGCGCAACCGCAAAGGCTGGAGCATGGCTGAACTAGCGCGGCGTTCCGGCATCAAACAACCAAGCCTATGGGCCTTGGAGCACCAGGTGACAAAGAAACCGAAGGCCGACACGCTCATGCGGGTCGCCGCGGCCCTTGGCGTCCCGCTCAGAGAGATCATGGGGCCATCGCGCAGGACGACGGTTGATCTATTGGACGATCTCTCCGAGGTGTTCGATCAACTCGACGGTAAGAACAAGCAGGCTCTGATCGCTGCAGCCCGGGCGCTGCTTGACAGCCAGAAGTAAGTAAGCCGCCACCCCGCTCCTTCACGCCTTTAGCCTCGCCATTATTCTGGCGACAACATTTATTTCGTTAATCGTTAGGCACCCCTATTGACAATATCGTTAGGTGTGCCTATATTCCTTCCTAAGCGTTTGCACTACGGGAGGGAGCGATGGGCAAGGGACTCTGGAAGCACGATCTACTGCTAGCCGCAGCAGTAACTCTCGCCCTAATCGGGCACCGCGAGTACCGCGACACGCATGAGCTGATCGACGCCGAAGTCACCGCGTCCATCGAGCGCGCCGCGTATGAGCGCAAGACCGACCTCACTCCTCAGGACCGCGTAGCGCTCTCCTGTCCTCTGCAGGACTGCGACGCGACGGTCACCGCCAAGTACCACGACCACCAGCAGCCCTGCCCCGCCTGCTACGTCAGGAAGGAGGGGCGGTGAACGCTCCTCTTCGCCAACCTTCGCGCGACCTGCACGACGCCGCCGACGGCGCGCTGCGTGAGCAGGCCGTCGAAGCGCTCGTCGACAAGCTGGTAGATGGGAAGACCATCCACCGCACCAACGCGCAGGACATCTTCGAATGCGCTGTCAATGACGAACTTCGCTACCTCGACGTACTCGCCCTTCTCGAAGGCCTCCTCGCGCTGAACTGCAAGGCCGGCGATCACTTCCTGCTCGACGCCGCCGCGCTTGCAGAGCGCGCAAAGGAGATCGTCCAAGGCTACGTCCTCGGCAAGCAGGACTGGATCGAGGAGGAGGCCGCGGAGATCGAAGCGGCGCGCTACGACGATGAGTGAGCACGACGCCTTCCGCCTGATGAGCCGCGAGGACGCGGCTAAGGCTTTCTTCTTCATCGCCGTGGCCGTGTGGGCCATGGCACCCGTCCTTTAAGGAGAGCGATGTGAATGACCTACCCGCCCTGATCGAGGAACAGCGCGAGCGGTTCCTGACGGTCCGGGTCGACAAGACCATGGAGTTCGAGCGCGAGGCTGGCTTTGCTCTGCAAATCTTCCAAGAGAAGGACTACGTCGCCAAGGTAGCACGGAGTAACCCTGAGTCCGCCAAGAACGCGGTGATCAACGTGGCCGCGTTCGGCATCACGTTGAACCCGGCGCAGAAGCTCGCCTACCTCGTGCCGCGCGGCGGCGCGGTGTGCCTCGACATCTCTTACATGGGGCTCCTCCACATCGCGCAGGCGTGCGGCGCCATCCAGTGGGGCCAGGCGGTGATCGTGCGGGAGAAGGACACCTTTGAGCTACAGGGCCTCGACAAGCAGCCAATCCACAAGTACGCGCCCTTCAAAACGGACCGCGGGCCAATCATCGGCGTGTACTGCGTCGTCAAGACCGATGGGGGTGACTACCTCACGCACCCGATGAAGATCTCCGACGTCTACAAGATCCGGGACCGCTCCGAGGCCTACAAAAAGGGCACCGGGCCATGGAAGACCGACGAGGAGGAGATGATCAAGAAAACGTGCGTCAAGCAGGCCGCAAAGTACTGGCCGCGGCGCGAGCGTCTCGACCAGGCGGTACACCACCTCAACACGGACGGCGGCGAGGGCATCAACGTCACGCCGAACAAACTGCCTGAGGACGAATTCGAGAAGTTCAAGGCCGCGATCCTCGCCACCGACACCAAGGCCGCGGCGAAGGACGAATGGCGCAAGGCAGTTGCGGTGTGCGAGCCACTTGGCGACACGGAGAGCGCTTTGAAGCTGAAGAACATCATGCTCGGGCACGCCAACGTGCTGGATGGCAAGGCCCCCGACGAGCCGATGGCGGTGGCCGCATGATCGCGCGCCTCACGTGCTGGCTTCTCGGCCACAGGCGCGGCAAGCGTGTGGCGACGACGAACGCTGGCGGCACTTTCGAGTGCCGACGTTGCGGCGAGCAGTGGACGCGCAAGGACCGGAAGGCGAAGGCCGCATGAAGATCGTCGCCTGCTACCAGGGCACCCCTGAGTGGCACGCCGCGCGCTGCGGACGCGCTACGGCCTCCGAGTTCGCCAGCGTACTCGCCAAGGGCGAGGGCAAGACCCGGGCCGCGTACATGCGCAAGGTCATCGGCGAGCGCTTGACGGGCAAGGTCACGGAGTCATTCAACAACGCGCACACGCAGCGCGGCTCCGAGCAAGAGGCCATGGCGCGGCTCTACTACGAATCCACGATCGACGACTTTGTCGAGCAGGTTGGGTTTTGTCAGCACGATACGTTGATGGCCGGCGCCTCACCTGATGGGCTCGTCGGCAACAACGGCGGGTGCGAATTCAAGTGTGTTCTTCCTCACGTCCACGTCGAGACCATGCTCCGCGGCGCATACCCGCCGGAGCACAAGCCGCAGATCCAGGGTGGCCTGTGGATCGCCGAGCGCGAGTGGTGGGACTTCGGCAGTTACTGCCCAGACATGCTGGAGCCCCGGATGCGGCTGTACAGGTATCGCGTATACCGCGACGACGTCTATATCAAAACGCTCGAGGCTGAGGTGATCCGCTTCCTCGGTGATGTCGAGGACAAGCTCGCGCAGCTCCGTGGCGACGTGGAAAGGCTCGCGGCATGAACCAGCGCTCCACCGCAGCGGAGTCTCGCTACATGGGACTCGTGGCCTCGATGAAGTGCCTCATCTGCAAGCGCTTCCCCGAGCTGGATACCGGCTTGCCGACGGAGGTTCATCACCTCGGCGAGGGATCCAGCCATCAGAACAACTGGCTCGTCGTGCCGCTCTGCGGCAAGGGAGCGATCGGCGGCCACCACCGCGGCGCGGGCGGCGTGCACCACATGGGACTGCGGGCCTTCATCCGGCTGTACCGGGTTCCCCACGACAACGAGTACGGGCTACTCGCCTGGCTGCAGGAAGACATGGCCGCTGCGCTGACGGCGAGGAGAGCTGCATGAACCACGGGGCCCAGCTTAGATCGGCATCCATCCCGGACGGCTTTCGCGAGCCGCAACGCCGCTCGCTGCTGGGCCCCAACATTCGTCTCGCAGTGATCGCGGTGGCGCTATCGTTCATGCCGGATTCTCGAGCAGAGGGCGTCTGGCTGACCTCGGGCCTGTTCTCCAAGCACCTCACGCACGACTCGGACTACTACCGAGAGAACGGCCACTACCGCGAGAACCATATCGGCGGCGGCGTGGAGATCGGGAACTTCTACGCCGGCACGTTCAAGAACAGCATCGACAAGCGATCACGGTATCTGACGTACGCATGGAGGCCGCTGCGGTACGGATATCTGCGAGCTGGCGTAGCGGCCGGTGTCCTCGATGGCTACACGGTGAACAACGGCGGATTCTTCCCGGTCGCGATCCCGCACGTCAGCGCCGAGTACAAGCGCTTCGGCGCGAACGTGATCCTGATTCCGAAGTTCAAGGACGTGGACGCGCTGATCGCTGTGCAGTTCAAGGTGCGTCTAGATGGCATCGATAGGTAATAGAGCCAATCTTCATAGGAGAAGTGCTATGGAAACGAAAGAACGTCCCGCAATCGTCTCCGATGAGCATCTGGAATTTCTGGACGAACTGCGTGAGTCCGGAGCAACGAACATGTTCGGCGCACGTCCGTACCTCATGAGGGCGTTCCCCGGCCTTACAAAAGAAGAGGCTGACGACGTGCTCCAGTACTGGATGGACAGCTTCAGCGAGCGTCATCCGGCGTGATAGGACCGATGACTGATCGAGGCGCTAAGTAATGACCGAAACCGAAGCGTGGTGGCTGTTCTTTATCCTGCCGATGACGTTCCTGACGGCCCTGCTCGTCTACCTGACGTGCTGCGTCCTCGACGGGAAGTGGTGGCCGTGGGAATGATCTACCGCTTGCTAGAACGGTCTAGGACGCGCTTTACCCACGCGGAGAGGGTTTCCCCTGCCCGCTTGGCTGCGGCTTCGTACAGGGCCTTCCTAGCCTCGCTGATCCGGATCGTCAGGTACAGCCGCTCCCCGTTCTCTACCGGCGGCCTTCCCCTGCCCTTCTTCGGTGCGTCCATGCGCGGATTATGTACCAACAAATAAATGTTGACAACCTTCCTGTGCGGGTATTTAATGTACCAACACTTAATACGGAGGTTCAAATGACCTACTACATCACACTGGAAGTGCGGGTGCAGAAGTCCCTCGGTCAGCGCGGGCAGGACAAGCTGCGCGACGCCATCCTAAGTGTGTTGGATGAGGCTGGCCGCACAAACGATCTTCCCTACAACCCGGACATTGCGACGGCCACCATCAGCGAGGAAGCGTGATCTGGTGGTTTCTCGGGACTTGCGCCTTTTTCGCCGTGCTGTGTGTCTGCGGTCACAAACACCGCTGGCACCGGCCCGGTGACGACTTCCGGGAGCGCCAATGCACGAAGTGCGGCGAGCGGCAGTACCTCATACACCGCACTTGGGAGAGATTCTGATGAGCGTGAATTGCACGGACGGGGCGACGAAAGGAACAACCATGAAGAACGGACAAATCAAGATCGAAAAGGGTATCCCGCTTCCAGACAAGCGACAGGGTTCACAGAATCCGCTCATCGAGCAGATGAAGAAGATGAAAAACGGCGATTCGTTCCTGTATCCGATTCTCAAGCGCACGACGCTTTCGTTCTGTGCCCGCAAGGCTCAGATCGTCATTTCCACCAGAACCGTTGATGAGCAAACCGTTCGCTGCTGGCGCATCAAAGAGCGGTTCCCGACTCGATAACACCATGAGCGCCACAGAACACGATACGGCGAAGATGGTGGCCGCAGCGAAGGCTACGTGGCTTGAGGCCCTGCGAAGCGGCAACTACCAGCAGGGCCAATACACCCTTCACAGAGACGGCAAGTTCTGCTGCCTAGGGGTTCTGCTCCATGTTCACGGCATCGACTGCGGGAATCGAAAAACTCCCAATGGCAGCGAGCAAGAGAGATTCGGTCTAACCGAGTGGGCCCGCGTCGCCCTTGAGAACATGAACGACGGGATGAATGACTATGCAGGTCGCCAGAAGAATTTCTCTGAGATCGCTGACTGGATCGACGCTTGCCTATGAGCGCCACGAACGGAAATAGAGACGATGTCCCGCAGTTCACGTTCGACCAGACATTCAAGTTCGTGTCGGCCTGTACGCACTGCGGGAAGCCGATGGGTCACATGAGCCTAGATAGCTGGACTCGTGAACCAGGGCCTTTCGGCGCGTTCGTGAAGCGGGAGGTCTGGAAGGTCTGGATCGACCCGGAGCACGATTGCGACTTCCTCAAGATCGAGCCGAAGCAAACGGCTATCTCGGCATGAGCAACCAAAACAGCTATAGCGGCTTGAAG
>Ga0196963_10001320_pt1 | contig 17228 bp, 16 predicted proteins | sample S1_5metaG_FD_148600 | JGI IMG/M metagenome (GOLD analysis project Ga0196963, IMG submission 148600) | Soil microbial communities from Anza Borrego desert, Southern California, United States - S1_5 | ecosystem: Environmental > Terrestrial > Soil > Desert | place: USA: California | collected... | reverse complement strand
CGTCTGCCCACCGCGTTCGGCTGCACGCCGGAGCCGTCGGAGGTTGAGAAGACGTTTCTGCTGCAGGGGTTCGTCGCCGTCCCGGACGGCGCGGACACGGGTGTCCCGTTCGAGTGCTCGGACTATTACGGGAAGACGTCCCTGACGTTCAGCCAGGCGGAGAGCGACGAAGGCTTGAAGGGCCGAGTGGCGGACGCATTCTGGAGCATCCTCTTGTCCGAACCGGACGCCCTGGGGGACTTCCGCGGCCGCTTCGACCACATCGGGGCGGGGATCACGTTGGAGTATGGGTGCGAGAATGGCGAGCCGTATTGCGTAGAGGTGGACGAGTGACGGCGGTGCGGACGGGGATAACCCAACACTGCACTGGACCGGCCCGGCGGAACGGTCCTTGTGACTCGAAAGCTGGTTGATGCCGGGCCGGCCAGTGAATGTCAGTCCGTTATACCGCAGGAGCAACCGGTGTTCGTGAAGCGGCTCGACGTGATCGAGTACACCGACGGCGGCCGGTCTTGGCACGCCAAGTCTACCGCCCGCCCGAGTTGGTCACTCATCGAAAAGGCCATCCGCCGGTTGGACAAGTTCTCGTTCCCCTTCCTCTTCTTGTGCCTGAAGGAGGACACCCGAGGAAGGGACGATGATGACCGGCTGGAGATCATGGGCGGCGATGGCGACTACTGGGTCGCCGGCACGTTCGACGGCTACTTCCAGCGCCGCTTTGTGAACCCGGGCGGGGGCGACAACGAGGTCGCAGTCTGGACCAGCGACCAAGGCTTCGGCGACGAGGAGCGGTACATCTGCCACGACGTTGAAGTGGTCGTGCGAGTGGCGCGGTACTTCTTCGACCACCGCGAGTTCGATCCTTCGGTCGCTTGGGAGGATCAGCCGCGGCGGTCATGAACCCCGGCGGCCCGGCCTGCGGTATAACCAGACATTGCAGCGGACCGGGCGGGCGTCGCGGTCCTCGTCATTCGCAAGTGCGTCCGGTGCCCGCCCGGCCGCTGAACGTCGGTCCGTTATCCCGCGGGAGTACGATGCACCCGTCTGGTTTCGCTGGGTTGGGCCATCGGAGGTTGACGCATGGCAGCTAAGCCCGCCGGATCGAAGGCCGACCGCATGATCGCCGCGCTGGACGGGTTCTCCGCCGGGCCGGACGACTACGGGGCGGAGGCAGACCTGTACGACCTGACGAAGGGCTTTGACCGCCTGCCGCCGGCGGACAAGGCCCGCGTCGTGCCGGCGATGTTCCGGCTGATGGAGCGGTGCCCCGACGCGGACCTGGGCGATCCGGGGCCGCTGGTTCACGCGATTGAGGAGCTCGGCGCGGGCGCGTACGAGCCGCTGCTCGTCGACTCTCTTCGCCGCCGGCCGATGTACCTGAGCGTCTGGATGGTCAACCGGATCCTGAACGTGGAGCCGGCGGGCCCGCGACGGGAGTCGCTGCTGGGCTTGCTGCGCGAGGCACGGGACAACCCCAAGTACCCGGACGCCGCCGCGGAGGCGGCCCGCTTCCTGGAGGACCAGGCCGGGGAAGATCCGTAGTCTGACCACCGGTGGCCCGGAGCTGCAGGTCAAGCGCGACTCCGGCGGGCTCGCCGGCGTCTCGCATGCGGGATAACCAAACGCTGCAGCGGACCGGGCGGGCGTCGCGGTCCCCGTTCTTCGAGAGTGCGTCCGGCGCCCGCCCGGCCGCTGAACGTCGGTCCGTTATCCTGCCAGGTGCCGAATGCCCGATGGCGTGTCGATGATCTTCTTCCGGTCCGCGGGCGGCGGCGTTGGCCTCGACGAGGCCGCGCGACTGTTAGCCGACCGCGGGCTGCAAGTCGCGCGGGGCGAGCATGCTCTCTCCGTGCGATGGGAGGATGGACCGGAACTGTCAGTAGCATGGTCCGCCGATCCGCACGTCGCAGAAGAGGCGGCGGAGATCGCCGAGGGGAGCCCGTTCGCCGATCAGTTGAGCCGCTGTGACGTGCGGTTCGAGATCGGCATTGAGGATCTCGACGAGGTGCTCGACGAAATCAACACGCTCATCGAGGTGCAGTGCACGTTGCAGGACGCGACGGCGGGGTACCTCTTCAACTCCTGGAACGGCGAACTGTCAGGCCCGGAGAAGGCCGGATAACCACGCACTGCAACGGACCGGCCGGGCGGAACGGTCCTTGCGATTCCGACGCGGCGCAGTGCCCGGCCGGCCGTTGAATGCTGGTCCGTTATGTCGCAGGAGCAGCCTCCAATTTCTGACGTCGCCGTCGAGGTGCAGGTCGGTGACGGCGAAGCCGCGATTGAGTTTCCGGCCGAGGGGTTGACGACCAGTTGCCCCGTCACGCCTGTGGGGAGCGGTCTCTATCGGTTGGACGGCGTTCCGATCGGCGCCGAGTCCGCGTCGTACAACGACGTGATCGAAGCCGAGGCCTTGGGCCGGGGCAAGCTTCGCTTCCGTCGGGTCGCTCAGGCGAGTGGATGGCGCGTCTACGACTACGTCCTGCCGCGCGGCTGGCTCGACAGCGGAAGCGGAAAGCAATACCTCGCGGATCTGGACGCGAGAGGCGCACGTTGGGAGCGCGTGTTCGGCGGGATGCTCTTCGTCTGCGTTCCGCCGGAGCTCGCGTTCGATCCGACCGCATCCATTCAGGCGGCGGTTCGGCCTGCGACATAACCCGCCAATGCAGCGGACCGAGCCGGCGCGTAAGGTTCCGGTGATTCGAGGGCCGGCGCGGTGCCGGCTCGGCCGCTGATCGGCATTCCGTTATCCCTCGCTGAGAGTCACGAGCTTATGGAACTGCTCCCGTACGAAGAATTCTCAGCGCTTCGGCTCCAGCAGTTTCTCCCGCCGGACGCCGAGATCAATGATTACGAGTGCGACCGGCAGACTTGGAAGTGCGAGTATCACGAAATCTTCGACGAGTCGACGCTCTTCTGCTTCGCCGACAACCCGCCGACCACACTGTCGGGGATCGGCACCGACCTGGGCGAAGGCGGGCTGCCCTTTGAGATCGGCGAAGCGATCCTGCGAACGGTCCGGCTGCCCGTGAACACACGCGCGACCCGCGACGAGTTGATCGCGAAGTTCGGAAAGCCGGAATACTGCTGGCTTGACGACGGACCGGAGGCCACGCGGGAGGGCTTGGATTTCCTGCGCTTCGATGTCAGCGGGCGGTGGCCGTACAAGGTCGCGTTTACGGTCCGCCTCGAGGCGGGTGGGCTGACGCGTTTCTTCATCGCGCGCAAGGACTTCTGGGTGGACGAGGGATAACCCCGCACTGCAACGGATCGGCCGGGCGAAACGGTCCTTGTGATTCGTGAAATGGTCGTGCGCCTGGCCGGCCGTTGAATGCTGGTACGTTACCGGGACCGGGGCGTACGGGCCTCCAGCAGAGGACCGCGGACGGGCTGCGCCCGGCGGTGAAGGGCTCTCCCCCCCGGAAGACCGCGAAGCATAAGCTGCCCACGTTCTTCTGGCCGGGGCGGCACCACGCCCGTCCCTCGTCCACCGGAACGACCCCGACGCACGCCGGAGAGGCCCGCCCGAATGGCCGGCCGGCCCTCCCGCGTGCGCCGGGGGCGGCCGCCCGTGTTGCGCGTGGCAGTCCTATCTCACTCACCTTGAGTCGTCCCCGTCCCACCCTGCGCTGCGAACGCGGGTGAACCCCCCTTTGCGGGACCAGCCCGCCCACTTCCGGGCTGGTCCCGCGTGTCCGTCCGCGCGCGCGGGTCAGTTGACGCCGACCCCGACGCCGACCGGCCAATCCTCCGCCGCCGCCGTCGCGCGGCGCAGAGCCGCCTCCGCCTGCTCGGTGCGCCTAATCGCGACCAGCAGCCGCCGCAGGCCGGGCGTCGATGCCCGTTACCGGCAGCCCCTGCGCGTCCGCGTCCCGCCGCAGCCCGGCCGGCGCGAGGTGACGCCGCCGCCAGCCCGATCCGAATGGACCTCGGGTGGACGGCGGCCCGCACCCCCGCCCGGCCCCGCCGCCCGGCGTTGCGCCGCGGCCCCTACCCCCGCATCTCCCGCACGAGCTGTTCCTGCACGATCGCCAGCCTCGTCATCGCCTCGGCGTTGCCGCGGACGACCTCGATCAGCTGGTCGACCTGCACGCGGTCGCCCACGATCCGCGCGTGCGCCTCGTCGAGCTGCTGCTCGCGGGCCCGGCTGGACCGCCGCTCCCACAGCCACATCGCGCCCATGACGCCCGCGGCCCCGAGGCTGGTCAGCTGGGCGAGCGTATCGGTCGATTGTGCGATCACCTGCCACATGGTCCGCCCCCGTTTTTGCCTTTAAGCGTGTCGACTGTCATTCCGAGGTACGCCGAGGAATCTGGGTGGCGCGTCGAGGCCCGCTCGACCCGGGTGAGTTGTGTCCGAGCAATAATCGCCAAAGTCGGACGGGCCGCGACGGTCGGGGCCAGATTCCTCGGAGTACCTCGGAATGACATCACGAACGCCGTTGGCGGAGATCACGCCCGCGCCACCTGCACCGCCCCGAGCGACTTGCGCACGTCGGCCCGGCCGTCGCCGTCCAGGTCCAGCACGACCTCGGTCTGGCGCAGGGCCCGGCGGTACAGGCGCTCGTACATGTCGGCCCGGGCCTGGAGCGCCGCCGGTTCGGCGGCGGCGGCGGCGAGCGTCGCGTAGATCATCTGGATCGTCCCGAGCACGCACGCCCGCTTGAGCGACGCCGGGTTGAGCACGGCCGGCGCGGGGCGGCCCTCGGCCGCGGCGACGGCCGGGTCGGCCCCCGCCGCCGCCAGCATGAACGCGCTGACGACCGACCGCTGGGCCCAGAACGACCGCACCGCGTACGACACGTCCGCCGCGCTCGTGCACCCGAGCAGCGCCGGCGGCGGCGCCCCGCCCGACTCGGGGAACAACTCGGCCGTGATCGTCGACACGCGGACCGTCGTGTTGTCGACCCGCTCGACGATCGGGAAGCACGCGTTGACCGGCTCGCCGAGGGTCAGCACCTGCCCGGCCTCGATGCCGGTCAGCACGTTGAACCCGGGCGAGACCGAGCTGGTGAAGAACGACGACTCGGTCAGGTCGCCGGTGCCGGTGATCAGGAGTTGCGACACCCAGAGGGCGTCGCCGGGCAAATCGGGCTCCCAGTGGAGCAAATCGGAATCGGTGCAGAACGTCGTCATGTGGAACCTCATTTCGGCGAGCCCGCTTCAGCGGGCGGGTCGCGAAGCGAATCGAGTTGCGAGTTGCGAGTTGCGAGTTGGCGAGTTGGCGAGTTGGCGAGTTGGCGAGTTGGCGAGTTGGCGAGTTGGCGAGTTGCGAGTTGCGACGAAGCGGGACCCCTTGCGGCAGGGCGACCGCACGCGAACGACCCTGTCGGAGGGGAGCGGGGTGCCCCCCAGGGGCGGGCGGCCCGCGGGCCCGGGCGCCGCGGGCCGCCCGCCACCCGCTCCCCTCCGGGGTGGGTCGCGGGCGCCGGGCGATCAGCCGGTCAGGCCGGTGATGATCCCGTGCGCCGTCTCGTTGCGCACCTCGAGCGTGTACTCGCCGATCACCTGCCCGGCCTCGCGGTCGCCGGTCGTCGCCAGCGCCTTGTAGTGGAAGTGCCGGCCGGCGAGCGGCAGCACGTCGACCCGGCTCGAGTCCAGGAGCATCACGGCCCCCGCCGGCATCGCCCGGCTGACGACCACCCGGCACACGCCGTAGTCGCTCTCGTACGCGGCGACCAGGTTCGTGAACGTGTGCGTGTCGGCCGCGAACCGCCGGGCCGCGCCGATGAACGAGTTGATCCACCGCTTCTCCTGGCCGTTGCACACGATCAGGTCGACGCGCGACCCGGACACCTTCCACATCTCGCGGAGCGCGGCGTTCAGCTGCTCCTCGGTCAGCTCGGTGTCGGCCGGGAACCCGCCGACGTTGGGCACGAACCGGTTGGTCGTGATCGACCCGACCAGCCCGCGCATCGTCCGCCGGACGGTCGACGAGCCCTCGGGCGTGGCGGCCGGGGCGCGGCCGTTGATCACGCTCGTCTCCAGGTCGCGCAAAAGCTCGCGCAGGCGGTTCTGCTTCTGGTGGTCGAGCTCGTCGGCGACGCCGACCTGCCGGACGGCCAGCTCAGACCCCGACACCTCGACGGTCGCCGAGAAGATCTGGGTGTAGTTGGTCTTCCGGAGGCGGTTGGTGAACCGGGCGGTGTCGGCGTCGGCCCCTTCGAGGGCGGCGTTGCCGACGATCGTCAGCGCGCCGTTGTTCGTCAGCGCGCCGGCCGTCGACCCGCCGTACCCGCGGACGACGGTCAGCGTGTTCGTGCCCGTGTTGACGCCGGTCACGAGCATGACCTCGGCCGCCCCGTCCAGCCGCACCTGGTCGCCGACCCGGAACCGGTCGGCGTGGTCGACGACGAACGACGTGTCGGCCGACGGGTCGGTGTAGGTCGAGTCGTTGATCAGGTCCGCGTTGGGCAAAAGCTCGTCCTCGACCCACTCGTGGATGGTGGACCGGGCCGGGCGGGCCGCGTCGCCCAGGGCGTCGAGCAGGGGGGTGTCGTGCGGGCTGGCGATCGCGACCAGGTCGGACACGTCCTCGGCCGCCTCGGGGAGCGTGGCGCCGGCGGTGTACGTTGCTTTTCCGGAAAAGGGCATGAGAGACTCCACAAGGGTTCAGAAGCCAGAAGTCAGAAGTCAGACAAACTTGCGCGCCGTTTAGCCGCGACCCGGAGGGCGAGCTCCAAGCGAGTCCGCAGGCGAGCGCGACGGCGCGGCAAACAAATCACAGCGTCGCCCGGCGCAACCGCAGGTATTCGGCCAGCAATCGCCGGTTCTGCGACCTCACCAGCTCGGCCGCGAGTTCGAGCAGCCGGGCCCGCGGGTCGAACTCGCGCCGCTCGGGCGCCGGCGCGGGCGGCGGACACCCGACCGGCGCCGCACACGGCGCGGCCGGCGGCGTGTCGGACGAAACGGAAACGACGGCCTCCTCAGACATGACAAGCCTCCTTTCGAAAGAGGGAAAATGGTTCGTTCGTGTCGGGAGGGCGAGGCTCTGTCCGAGCCGCAAAAGCACCCCGCGCCGGCCGAACGGCTCGGGCGGAGCCTCGCCCTCCCTGTGCGCGCGGTCAGTACCCCAGCTCGCGGAGCACGGTCTGGCGGTCCACGCCGAGGCGGACCTTCGCGTTCGCCTCCTCGAGCTTTTCGATCGCGTTCTCGGGCAGGGGGCTCGGCCAGGCGATCTCGACGCGCCGCTCCGCCGGCGTCGTGCGGAACACCCCGGCCGCGTCGAGCCACGCCAGCGCCAGCTCGCACATCTGCTCGATCGCCGCCCCGTACAGCGTCCGCTTCTTGTCCGTCTTCGAGAGCAGCGCCATCAGCGTGATCCGCAGCGCCGCCGCGCTCGTAAGCCGGCCGATCCGGTTCTTGATCGCCCCCGCGGCGATCGGCGACACGCCGGACGACTTGTCCATCGCCTCGCGCAAATCGGCGATGTGCGCGTCCTCGGACGGGCAGGCCGCGTCCCCGCCGAACTCGTCGATCTCGGCGTCGGGGTTGTCCGTCAGCCACATCCGCCCGGGCGAGACCGGCTGGTCAGTGAAGTGCTCCAAGCCCTTCGCGAGGTACATGCGGAAGCTCTGCAGCGTGATCCGGTGCGCCCGGTCGGAGAGGCGCGTGTTCAGCTCGTCCTGGAGCGGGATGAGCGGCTCGACGTCGGATGCGCCGCCGTAGCTGAACGCCTCGGCCGTGTTCTGCACGTGCACCAGCGGGACGCGCCCGAGCGAGTTGGGCCCGAGCGCGACGACCTCCCCGCCCTCGATCCGGAACCACCGGTCGGCCGTGATCAACTCCATCGCGACGGACTGTGCGGACGCCCGTGCCGCAGCCGGCGCCAGCCCCGCGCCCGACGCCGTGAAGAGCGACCGCAATCGCTCCCACCACGTGCCGCGCGATGGCGCGATCGGCGACGCCGCATCGGCACACGCCCCGTCCGTCTCCCACACCTGGGCGTACGCGTCGACCGCGCGGTAGTCGGTCGCCGACAGCAGCGGCAGGGCGCGGGCGGGCTCGACGATCTCGAGGCGGATCGTGCGGGCGACGCGCTGGAGCAGCGCGTCAGTGGCGGGCTCGTTCCCGCCGCCCGGACCCGTTCCTCGGGACTCGTCAGACCCGCCCGGCGCCGCGGCCGCATCGTGCGCCCCCGGCGACGCATCGCCCGGGGGCGACTGTTCGGTGTCATGGCCACCAGTGTCCGCACACGTGGCGGGCGCCTCGCCCAGCGCCCGCGTGCCGCACGCCGTCGGGTGCCCGGCCGCCAGCGCCCCCGCGTCGATCGGCTCGGCCGGCGGGACGTACTTCACCAGCACGTCCACGAACCCGTGCACCGTGCCGAGCGTCGCCATCTGCTGCAGGAACTGCACGCCCCCGTTGTGCGCCAGCACCGCCCGCAGCAGCCGGCCGATGATCGCTCGCCGCGCCGGGTCCGGCGCGGCCGACGAGACGACCAGGGGCTTGCCGAACAGGTAGTCCACCAGCGTCTCGACGCGCCACCCGATGTCGTTCTCGATCACGACTTCCTTGCGCGCCCGCCCCGTCTGGCCGGCGTCGGCGAACGGCTCGGCCCCGGCGCGCACGCCCGTGATCCGCGCCGGCAGGCCCCACTCCTGCGCCTGCCGGTACGGGCGCTCCGACCCCTGCCCACTCCCGACCGCGTCGGCGCTCGCGAGGACGCGCATCGGGTTGCGGTAGTACGCCCACAGCCGCCGGTGGCGCGGGCGGTCGGCGTGCAGGAGTCGGCGGAGCCCGGCCTCGAGGCGGGCCGGGTCAATCGCGGGCGTCGTGACGTCGGTGGGCATGTATCGGTCTCCGGTAAGGCGCTGCTCGGGGGATGAGTAGTGCTTCCGAAAGACCGGGGGGCGTCACCGCGGCATGACGAGGCGTGCGCCTTTTCCGTGGCATCGCGGCGGAGTGATCCGTGCGAAAAAATCTTCGGCCGCCGGGTTTTGTCGCCACAGACCGTAGCGCGGCAGGTCCGCGGCGTGCGCATAGACCGCGTCGATGCGCACGCGTCACGCGCCGTGCGCACCCTTGTCGCGCCGCGCGCCCCGCCTATCCTTGCCGGTCGTGATCGACCGAATCCTCGCCAGCGTCCGCCCGGCCGTCCGCCACCGCGTGTGGGTGATCTCGGACCTCCAGCAGTCCGTGCCCGCCGAGGCGAAGCGCTGCTTGACCGCCGCCGTCGCCGATTTCATCTCACTGGCAATGCCCGCCGAGCAGATCTGGTATCTCGGCGACGCCGTCGAGGGGAACTCGCTTCCGCACCTCGAGGAAATGGCGGCCATGCAGGTCGAGGTGCTCTCGGCCCTCCGCGCCCCGGTCCGCTACGTGCTCGGCAATCACGACTTCGACCATTTGCGCGACACGCGGTTCGCGACCAAGCGCCACGCGATCTTCCACGACGCCGTCCGCCGCACGCCCGGGTGGCGGACGACCGACTCGATCGACCAGTTCCACTTCGTCGACCGCATCGGCCCGTTCACCGTCGTCTTCCTGTCCGACCACGCCGCCGCCGCCGATGGAGGCTGGTACACGACGCACGGCGTCGTGCACGGCGACCGCGCCGCCTACCCGCACTCGGCCGCCGACTACCGCGCGCTCCGCGACGCGATCGCCAACATCGACGGCCCGGTCATCACCTGCGCCCACTACGCGTTCGCCGGCGGCAACCGCCCCAGCCCCCTGATGGATCAGATGCTCCCACTGCCGGCGAACGTCCGCCTGCACCTGTACGGCCACGCCCACATCGGCGACGCCGCGTGGGCCGGCAAGGACCTGTTCCGCAAACTCGCCTGCGTCGACGACCACCCGGTCGTCCAGGCCGACGTCGCCAGCCTCGAGGACGCCCGCGGCAGCGCGATCCGCTCGGCAGTCCTCGAAATGTACGAGGACTCGTCGCTCGGATTGTACTTCCGGAACCACACGACGCGGCGGTGGGAAGACGTGCTGGTCCTGGACGCGCAGCGGTTCGCGCGCGGGTAAATCGGGCCGTGATGCGTCGAACTTGCTCACGTCGTGGAGCTGTCATCCCGAGGTACTCCGAGGGATCTGGCCGGCGCGCAAGGGCCCGCTCGACATCGGAGATTCGTGTTCGAGGACTGGTCGCCAGAGTCGAAGGGGACCTCGCGTGGACGCCAGATCCCTCGGAGTACCTCGGGATGACAATGGGGACGCCTCCGTCGGGATTCCGCCTCGCGCCCGTCGCTATCCGCCATTGATTCGTTCTTCGAGTTTCGACCTTCGGGTTTCCCGTGGCCCCCCCGCCTTCGACGCCCACCCCCGCCCGCGGTATAAGGGATCGTCACTCAACCGAGGGAGCCCGGAGATGGCGAAGTTCGCGGAAGACACGGGGACGGATCAGATCGCGGCCCTGAAGCGGAAGGTCGCGCACAAGCAGGTCAACCTGCTCGAGCCCGGCCCGGGCACGCCGTGGGAGGACCGCGGGTCCGCCGGGTTCGTCGGCGCGTTCTTCAAGACCGTCACGATGGCCCTGTCCGCCCCGCGCCGCCTGCTCGCGCTGATCCGTCGGCCCGACACGCCCGGCGACGCCCGCGTCCTGACGATCATCTACGGCGTGTTCTGGGGCCTGGGCTGGTGGATCCAGGATTTCCTCAACTACCAGAAGCTCCAGAATCCGCCGCGCGGCGTCGACCCGATGGAGATGTCGGAACTGCTCCGCGTATGGCTGATCCACATGGGCCTCGCGGTCGGCGGCGCGTGGGTTCTGCTGAACCTGATCACGCAGGTCTTCCACAAGCTCGTCTCGCAAGGCGCGCAGGGGGCTAAGGCGCCTCCCGTCCTGATTTACAACGTCTTCGCGTACCTCATGGCCCCGAGCCTGTTCGCCCTCATCCCGTTCGGGATCGGGCCGGCCATCGCGATCGCTTGGATCGTCCTCCTCTGGGCCACCGCCGGCTCCGGCCGCCTCGGCCTCACGTTCGGCAACGGCCTGGTCTGCACGCTCATCTCCGCCGGCCTGGTCCTCGGCGCGGCGGTCGGCGTCTACTTCGGCGTGCTCAAGCTGCTGTCGGCGCTCGGGTACGTTTGATCGCGACTTCGCGCGGAGAGCTGCAGGTCAACGACCTGCCGACGCGTTCGACTTCCAAACGCGCACCGTCGCTCACCGCGCGTCAGCAACGCGTTGCGTTGCAGCTTCCAGTCTCAACGTGATGTCAGACGACACCCCCGCCCGCACCCGCCTCCTCCACCGCATCGGCAAGAAGTTCGCCGTCGTCACCGAGGACGTCCGCGTCGGGCCGATCCCGCTCCGCTTCACCCGCGTCGCCGACCCCAACCGCGTCCTCGACGAGATGGCCGACGCCGAGGCCCTCAAAGAAAAGCTCGGCGTTCAGCGCCGACCGGGCGACGAGGTCCACCTCCCCTACTGGGCCGAGTTGTGGGACAGCGCCTACGGCGTCGCGACGTGGATGGTCAACCGGTGGACCCGCGACACGAACAAGCCGGGGCACAGTGCACCGGCTCTGCCGGAAGCGCCGCCCCGGATCGCCTCGGACGTATCCCGCGCCATGGCGAACATGAACGTCCTCGACCTCGGCTGCGGCATGGGCCTGACCGGCACCGTCGCCGCCGCCATGGGCGCGCGGGTGACGTTCGCCGATTTGTCCGCCGACGCGCTCCTGTTCGCCCGCCTCAACGCGCTCCCGTTCGCGGACCAGGTCCGCACGCGCCAACTCAACTGGCGCACCGCCCGCCTCGAAGAGCGGTTCGACCTCATCATCGGCGCCGACATCCTCTACGAGCGCGGCCAGTGGATGTACGTCGAACCCTTCTGGCGCGGGCACCTCAAGCCCGACGGCACGGTGCTCCTCGGCGAGCCCGGCCGCGCCACCGGCGACTACTTCATCGACTGGATCGCGAGCTGGCCCTGGACGATGGAACGCGCCGCACAATCCGTCCCGACGCGCGACAAACCGATCCGACTATTCCTATTGACCGAGAAGTGACCGCACGGGCAGTGGCACTTAAGTGCCACTGCCACGGGGTGCGCAAAAGAAAACACCCGGCGCGCCTCGCGCGCCGGGTGTCTATTTTCAAAAATACGGAATGATCCGCCTGTGCCGTGTGAGGGGGTGTTTGGTCAAACCCAAAAAAACAGGTGGGTGATACGCCGATCGGGAGGGTTCTCCCGACTTTGACAAGCCTTTCGGATCCCGACAATGAGCGTCCGCCGCGGGCAATACATCACACGCGACGGGGCTCGCGGGCTTGCGGCCGGCAAGCGACGATCCCCATGGGTTTGCTTATCGGTTTGCCAAAATCTGGCCCTCAAATCTCGAACACTGCAGAACAACTCCGTATGCCGAACTATATCGTCCTCCCGAATCGCGGGCAATCAGCCAAAGGACAATCTTGATACGCATTTTCGCGGGGAAAGTTCGTGAAATCACCCTTGCAAACCGCGGGACAATGGGGTCGACGACGACGACGCGCCCGTGGGGTGGGCACTGCCCACCGTTCTCTCGCGCGAGAGCTCGCGTCGTCCGCGACACCGCACGACGGACACGCGCAAACAAAACCCACGGAGCGTGCTCCGTGGGTTCGTTTCGTTGTCATGTCAATCGAAGGGAACCCGACTAGAACGGAGGCGCCTCCCCGCGCTTCCACCAGTCCGCGTCGTCCTTCTTCGGCCGCTTCTTCTTTTTGGGCGCTTCCGAGTCCTCCGGCAGGATGTCCCCCGCGTCCTCGCCGAGCAGCGGGGCGTTGTCCTCCCCGTCGTCCTCGGCCCCGCCGTCCGTCTCACGGACGATCCCCGCCAGCGCCAGCGCGAACAGCGGGGTGATCGACTTCAGCGTCGCCACGTCCTCCTCGCGGAACGGCGTCTTCGCGTCCCGGAACAGCACCACCACCGCCAGCGACTCCGCCAGGTACGTGCAGTTGACCGCCAGCACGTCGTGCCCCGTCATGAACGGCGCCTCCTCGGACGTCAGCTTGCGCGCCAGCGCGTCGCCCGACAAATGCACCAGGTTTTCCTTCAGCGCCAGCGGCACGATCCCCTTGCGGAGCGCGTCGGTCAGGGCCTGCTCCCCCGGCACCGTGTACTTCATGTACGCGCCGAGTTGGAACGTGTCATCATCCCCCGCGAGCCACACGGCGATGTTCGCGTACCCGAGTTGCCGCAGCACCCAGTCCATCGTGTGGCACAGCAGCTGTTCGAGGTCGCGGGCGTCGTTCAGCACGTGCTTGTACGACTCCTGCACGCGCACCAGGTCGAGCTGCTTGGAAAGTTCCCCGTACGCGTTGATCAGGTCGTTGCACAGCAAATCGACCTTCTTCGACACGGTCTTGCGGGCGTCGTTCAGCCGACGGACGGCCCGGCGGAGCGTCGCCTGACGCTTCTCGTTGCGGGCCCCCGCGGCGCCCCGGGCGAGCGCCGCCTTGGCGCGGTCGGTCAGGTCGCGGGCGCTGAACGGCTTGGACACGAAGTCGGCCGCCCCCTCGCGGAGCGCCTCGACCGCGCAATCGGTCGACGGGCTCCCCGTGATCACGATCGCCTGGGCGTGCGGCTGGTGCAGGTGCATCACCGGCAGCAGGCTGATCCCGTCCCCGTCCGGCAGGTGCACGTCCGTCACGACCAAATCGACCTTCTGCGACTCGAGCACCTTGCGGGCCTGGGCGATCGAGCTCGCCGGGATGAGCCGGCAGTTCAGCCCCTTGGCGACCGTGTCGCCGATCATTTCGAGCAAAGCGGGCTCGTCGTCGACGACGAGCACACGCGGGCGGGCCGCAACGGCTTTCGCCGTGCTGGACTTGGTCGGGGCCATGATTGCACTTTCTCCCGGAAACGACTCGCTCGCGGACGCCCACACCGGCCGGCCGCGCCTCACTCTCACTGCTAGCTGCTTCTGACTTCTGACTTCTGACTTCTGACTTCTGACTTCTGACTTCTGGCTGCCTCACGCCTGCCGCAGCTGCCGCGGCGCCTTGATCTCCTCGCCCGGCCGCAGCGCCGCCGCCGGCAGCAAGATCGACCCGCGAGTTCCCTTGCCCGGGCGACTCTCGAGCCGCATCGTCCCGCCGCTCGACTCGATCCACCGCAGAGCCTTCGCAAGCCCCATCCCGCGCCGCCGGCCCGCCGGTTTGCTCGAGAAGAACGGGTCGAACGCCCGCTTGAGCGTCTCCTCGTCCATCCCGCACCCGTTGTCGGCCACCGTCAGCGCCACCCGCTGCCCGTACGCGTCGTACGCCGCGTGGATCGTCACGTGCCCCTTCCGCTCGTCCGTCGCCTGGATCGCGTTGCTGATCACCTCGACCAGCGCCGCCTTCACCTGCTGCGGGTCCACCGTCACAGGCGGGATATCCGTCATGGTCACTTCAACCGACCTATCGGCCGGATCCGACAGCAACTTCGCATCGTGTAAAGCCCTATCCACGATCTCCGACAGGTCCGTCTCCACCACCTTCGGCGGGACCGGCTTCGCGAACGCCATCAGCTCCGTGATGATGTCCGTGATCACGTGCGCCTGGTCGCCGATCGTCCGCGCCGCCTGCTTCAGCTTCGGCTCCTCGAGCTGCGACGCCAGCAGCTGCGACCGCCCGGAAATCACCGCCAGCGGGTTGTTCATCTCGTGCGCCGCACCCGCCGCCATCTCGCCCACCGTGATCATCGTCTTCGAGCGCAGGATCTCGGTCTGCGCCGCCTGCAGCCGGCGGTTGGCGTCCGCGAGTTGCTCGGCCAGCGCCCTCGCCTCTTCGCGGATCTGGCTCGTCCGCAGGGTCAGGCCCCACCCCGTCGCCAGCGCCATCAACTCCTGCACCTGCGGCGACAGTCGCTGGCTCTCGCCCGCCCGCGCGCCCCACAATACGCCCCCGATGCACTGCTGGTCCGCGTCCAGGCAGATCCAGAACCGCTGCTCGTCCCCCAGCCGCGGCGACACCGCCGACAGCAGCCACTCGAGCGAATCCCCGCACGCCAGCACCGGCCCCTCGCCGCCCGCCGGCCGAACGATCGTCTTCGGGCAATCCACCACGGTCTGCTCGAACACGTCCCCCTGGTGGTCGCACATCACGACCTCGGCGTACCCCTGCCCCGGAATCGCGCTGAACACCGCCACCGACGACGCCCCCAGCACCGGCGCCGCCGTCTGCCCGATCGCCTGCAACACCGCCTGTGGCGGGGCGTCCGGCCTCAACTCACATTGAAAGTTGGACAGCGCGTCGAAGAACTTCGCCCGCACCGCCAGCTTGCGGTTCCGCGCCGCCAGCTGCCCGCTCATCCGCCCCAGTTCGCGGTTTGCCTGCGCCAGCGCCTGTTGATACAGCTCCGCGCTGCTCGCCTGCCCCAGGCCCAGCGCCCGCGCCCGCGGCTCGATCGCCGCCACGAGCTTCTGCAGCGCCGCTTCGACCGCGCCGGCCGGCAGGCCCAGCGCCTCGACCAGCGGCTGTCGCGCCACGTTAAATGCGTAATTCCCGCTGAACCCCAAGTGCTGCTCGCGCACGAGCACGTCCGCCAGCGTGATCAAATTCACCAGCTGCGGGTGCCGCACGTTCGCCGGCAGCGCCGCCGGCAGCTGCCCGTGCAGCCAGGCGACCTCGCGCACGGCCTGCGGCAGCCCCCACCGCTCCGCCAGCCGCTTCCCGACCACCATGTGATCGAGCCCGATAATCGTCCGCTCCAGATCCGCGATGTTCCCGCGGAGCAGGTCTGTCGCCTCCACCACCTTGTCGAAGCTCTTTGGCAGCGCCGCATCCAGCGCCACCTTCCCCAAATCGTGCAGCAGCCCGCACACGAACGCATCCGACCCCGTCACCCCCGCGGCGTCGCGTCCCTTGGCCTTAACTATCTCCTCGGCCAGCAGTTCCGCGCAGCTCGCGACCGCGACCGAGTGTTTCCAAAACTCGTCCCGCGAAAAGTGCGCCCCCTTGCGGGCCGGCGCATCTCCGAATGTCTGAAATACCCCCACCGCGAGCACCGCCGACCGCACCGCGTCAAACCCCAGCAGCACGACCGCCCGCTCGACGGAATTCACTTCCCCCCGCACCCCCGAGTCCGCCGCGTGCACGAGTTGCAGGATCCGCGTCGTCAGCGACACGTCCGCCGAGATCAAATCGACCACTTCCTTAAGCTGTGAGTCCTCCGACCCCGTCAGCTCGAGCACCCGCACCGCCACCGCCGGCAACGTCGGAAGCTCCTCCAGTTGCTGGAGGATCAACTCGACGCGTTTTTCACGAACGGGTTCTGCCATGACGTAGGGTGGGCACCGCCCACCGTCTCCTTTTCGGCACAGTGCCCCATCAAAGATCGACGGGCACGCCCACGCTACGTTATCGGCACTCCCCCCCGCTCCCCGTCACGCCGCGTTCGCGGTGATCCCGAGCAGCTCGCACACCCGCTCGATCAGCTTCTCGATGTTAAACGGCTTCTTCACGAACTCGTCCGCCCCCGCCTTCAGCAGATCATTGATCTCGTCCTGGTTCACCACGCCCGAGACGATGATGATCTTCGTGTGCTCGAAGTTCGGGTTGCTCCGGATCGTCTGGCAGACCACGTTCCCGTTGATGTCCGGCAGCATGTAGTCCAGGATGATCAGGTCCGGCTGGAACTCGTGCGTCTGGATGCCCGCGTCGTACCCCGAGCTGGCCGTCTTCACGTCGAACCGCCCGTCCCGCTCGAGGACGTCGACGAACAACTCCACGATCTCGGGGTCGTCGTCCACGACCAGGATCTTCTTCTTCCCGTTGTCCAAGGCGTCGACCGGGATCGAGTTTTCCTTCATGAACGCGATCAGGGCCTCGCGGGGGATGCGCCGGAAGCGCGAGCCGGGCACGCGGAAGCCCTTCAGGCGGCCGCTGTCGAAGCAGCGGATGATCGTCTGCTGCGAGACCTTGCAAACTTCCGCGGCCTCGCCCGTCGTGTACACGGTCTTCATAGCTTCCTCGCTCGCTCGCTGTCGCGGCCAACGCACGCCGTCGCGCCGGTCGCGGTGTCGGACCCGCGCAGAATCTGCCGGTCCGCCCGTTTCTTCCCTGAGATGGTACGGCTCAGCAGTTGCCCAAATGGTATACGCTGAGATCCGGGAATGACAGAACAGGTTTAACCTGTTTATCCATCTTTCCTAACTAACCATCGGTTTGGGGGTTTGCCGACTTGAGGCAGGGGGTGACGGCTGGGAAGTCTGGGCGGATCTGCGCCACAAAAGAGAGTGTCCCGACGGGGCTGCCGGGTGCGGAAAAACCGGTATGATCCGGCCCATTGTGACCCGCGCCACCCCCCTCGTA
>Ga0196963_10001318_pt1 | contig 17249 bp, 16 predicted proteins | sample S1_5metaG_FD_148600 | JGI IMG/M metagenome (GOLD analysis project Ga0196963, IMG submission 148600) | Soil microbial communities from Anza Borrego desert, Southern California, United States - S1_5 | ecosystem: Environmental > Terrestrial > Soil > Desert | place: USA: California | collected... | reverse complement strand
CGCCCTGCTCCTGCGAGAAGCCGACGCAGTAGACGTCGGGCGCCGTCGTCATCTCCATCATGTAGACCACCGGCACGCCGCTGCGCTCGATCAACCGGCGCGCCATCTCGCTGCGGTCGAAGCCGGTCACCAGCAGGCCGGCCGGCCGGTGCGCCATGAAGCTGTCGAGCAGGCGCTCTTCCTCCTCGCGGTCGTAGTGGGTGATGCCGATCAGCGTCTGGTAGCCGGCCGGGAACAGCGCCGCCTGCGCCGCTTCCAGCAGGTCGACGAAGAGCGCGTTGGACAAGAGCGGCACCAGCACCACCACGTTGGCGCTGCGCGAGGTAGCCAGCGCACGCGCCGCGGGGTCGGGCTGGTAGCCGAGGCGGTCCGCCGCTTCACGCACCTTGGCCACCAGTTCGGGCGCCACCGCGCGGGCGCCGCGCAGCGCGCGCGACGCGGTGATCGGGCTGACGCCGGCGGCGCGCGCCACGTCCGCCAGGGTGACGCGACCGGTGGCGCGGCTGCGCGGCGGTGCGCCGGTCATGCCAACGCCTTCAGCGGGACAGCGCTACCCGATCGCGTTGCGGCCTCGCGCGAATGGGGTGCTGCGCTGGGCGCGGCGCGGGCGAGGCAGGCGGGAATGCGGATCGGCATGGACGGCAACGATAGCCGAAGCGGGTGGCGGCAGCGCTGTCCGCATGCCCGGTGGCCACCATAGAGCGGGTGCCGCCGCGGGGGCCTGCAACCCCGGACGCCGCCCGGCCACGACAATCCGCGGCAGCCGGCGCGCACCGCTGCCGGGCAGACCGTCCACCACCGCCGCCGCACCATGCCCGCTCCCATCCGCGAGATCCCCGTCCCGCCCGGCACCGAGATCCACCGTCACCTGCCCGGCGCCTATTTCCACGATTGCTACGCGCAGCCCGCCGACGAGCCGCTGCCCAGCGCGCTGGCGCTCTACCTGGCCTCGGTCGCGCGCACGCCGGGCTGGATCAACGGGTTGATGCGGCTGCGCAACCGCATCGTGTCTTCGCTGTTCGGGTTGAAGGACCTGGGCCTGATGGGCGAGGTCTCGGCGGCCAAGCCGCTGGCCGACTACCGGGTCGGCGACCGGGTGGGCATCTTCTCGCTGCTGCACTTGAGCGATGACGAGGTGATCCTCGGCGACTTCGACAAGCACCTGCAGGCCCGGGTCTCGCTGTGCCGCACGCGGCTGGACGGACGCGCCGCGATCGCGGTGTCGACCGTGGTGCACGTGCACAACTTCCTGGGCCGGGCCTACCTCTTCTTCGTGGTGCCGATGCACCGCGTCATCGTGCCGGCGGTGATGGCCCGGGCGCTGCCCGAGGCGGCCTGACGCAGCCATCAGCCGTGGACCGCCCGACCGCCCCCGTCCCCGCGACGCCGCCACTGTTCTCGGCCGGGCGCCTGGCCGCCCGCGCGCTGGTGCCGCGCGAGGTGCCGCTGCTGCAGGCGCTGTTCGACGCCAACCCGCTGTACTTCCAAGCCGTCAACGGCCGCGCGCCGCATGCCGACGAGGCGCAGCAGGAATTCGACGAGCTGCCGCCGCCGCACCTGCCCTTCACGCAGCGCTGGTTCCTCGGACTGTTCGAGCGCGGCGACGACGCCGATGCCGGCCATGCGCCCCGCGGCGGCGCGCTGCAAGGCGTCGCGGTCGCGCTGCAGGACTTCTGCGCGCCGGGCGTCTGGCACCTGTCGCTTTACCTGCTGGCCACGGCGCTGCACGGCAGCGGCGTTGCCGCCGGCACCTATCACGCATGGGAAGCGTGGATGGCGAACCGCGGCGCGCGCTGGCTGCGCCTGGGCGTGGTCGCCGGCAACACCCGCGCCGAGCGCTTCTGGCAGGCCCAGGGCTACACCGAAGTGCGCCGCCGCGACGGCATCGACACCGGCGGCCGCATCAACAGCGTGCGCGTGCTGGCCAAGCCGCTGGCGGACGGGAGGCTGGACGATCAGGCGGCCGATCGCGTGGCCGATCACATCGCCGGCTACCTGGCCTTGGTGCCACGCGACCACCCCGACTCCACGCTGCCCTGAGCGGCCAGCCGCGCCAGGCACGGCCTGCGGGTCGGCCGGACTTCGTCCGGTAGCGCGCCATCGGCCCGGCGCAGCCCGCTCCGGCCCCCGCTCGGCCCGGTCGGCCGCGGGGCTCAGGCCCTCAATCGGCCGCCGGCGTTTCGTCGTCCTTTTGCTCGACCTCCGCGCTCAAGGCGTCGACTTCCGCCTGCACTTCTTCATCGGGCCGGTCGATCACGCGGTCGGGCAGGATGTCGGCCCCTTCGCGCACGTCGGCGCCGGTCGCCGCACCACGCTCGCCGGTGCCCAGCGCGTCGCTGGCGCTGTCGCGGTGGGCGGGCGTGCCGCCCAGTTCGTCCGGCGCGTCGCCGTCGGTGGGCATCGTGCGTTCGCCCTGCACGTCGGCGCCGCTGTCCGAGCTGTCGCTGGGACCCAGGAGGTCGATGTCGCGCCCGGTGGCGCGGCGGGCGGTCTCTTCACCGCCGAGGATGCTGCTGGTGGCCATGGTTCATGTCTCCGGTGGGGTTCGGGAGGGCTGCTTCGCCAGCCGCAGCTCAAGCCACGGCAAGTTCGCCCTCCGGCGTCGCCCTTACCCTATGCGCCGCGCAGCGCCCGCGGTGTAGGACAGTGGCGTGCCTGGCCTCGCCGCGCCACCTACAGTAGTCCGCATGCAAACACTGCGCACCGAGCACCTGCTGCTGGAGCCCCTGCGGCGCGAGCACGCGCCGGCGATGTTCCCGCTGCTGCAGGACCCCACGCTCTACACCTGGGTCGACCACGGCCCGCCGCCGTTGCTGGAGCACCTGGACGGCCGCTATGCCCGCCTGCAGCAGCGGCGCTCGCCGGACGGCCGCGAGCAGTGGTTGAACTGGATCGTCTTCGCGCTGCAGGCACCGGCGCAGCCGATGGGCGTGGTGCAGGCCACCGTGCTGGCCGGCGGCCGCGCCTGGGTGGCCTATGAATTCGCCGCGCCCTACCGCGGCCGCGGCCATGCCCGCGAAGCCGTGCAGGCGATGCTGGCCGAGCTGGCCGCGTCATTCGGCGTGCAGCGCTTCCAGGCCACGGTGGAGGCGCAGAACCAGCGCTCGATCCACCTGCTGCAGCGGCTCGGATTCCACGAGGCCGCGCCGGAGGGCATCACGACGCTGACGCCGACCGAGCGGCTGTACCTGCGTTGAGCGGCCGAACTGCCGCCGTGGGTGGGTGCGCGGCGCTTCAGGCCGGCGCCGCCGCGGTGGCCCGGCCGGGCCGCACGAAATCGGGATGGAAGCTGCGGCGGTTCCTGCCGCCGAACTCCACCGTGACGGCCTCCGCCGTGGCCTCGGTCACCACGCCCTCGCCATAACGCCTGACACGCACGGCATCGCCGGCCTGGAAACGCGCGGCGGACGAGGCGGCCAGCGGCGGCACGGCATCGCTGCCGGCCGCGGCCGGGACGGCGGGGGTGACCGGGGCCGCCGAAGAGGGCGGCGCTGCCGTCTCCTCCATCAGCGCGTTGGACTCGAAAGCCAGCATGCGCCGGCAGTTGTCGCAGGTGCCGCAGCGCTGGAAGCTCGGCGTCTCCTCGAAGGCCTCGAGCAGCATGCGCCAGCGGCAGCCGCCGGTCTGCGCGTACGACACCACCTGCTCCAGCCGCTGCTGGTCCTGCTCGCTCTTCTCGACGTAGCGCGCCAGCAGCGATTCGACGCCCTCGATCGCCGCCGCGCCGTCGCGCACGTGCACGCGGCCACCGGCGTCCAGATCCACCCAGCGCTGGCGCCGCATCAGGTTCAGCAGCACGCGCAGCTTGGTCGCCGGCCGCTGCAGCCGCGCCTTCAGCCGCGCCAGCGTCCACGGTTCGTCGCCGGGGTCGGTGTCCAGCGTGGCGAGCAGCTTCAAGCCGTCGTCCACCGTCGGATAGCGGCTGTTCAGGAAGAACTGCTGCACCGCACGGTCGGCGGGCAGGTACAGCAGCTTGCAGCGCGCCGGCTCGCCGTCGCGCCCGGCGCGGCCGGCCTCCTGGTAGTACACGTCCAGGCCCGACGGCAGCTGGTAATGCAGCACCAGGCGGATGTCCGACTTGTCGATGCCCAGACCAAAGGCATTGGTGGCCACCATCAGCCGGCCGCCGTCCGCCTCGCCCGCCATGAAGGCCTGCTGCGCCGCCTGGCGCTCGGCCACGCGCAACTGCCCGTGGTACAGGCCCGCGGGCAGGCCCGCCTCGCGCAGCGCGGCGTGCACGCCTTCGGCCGCCTTCACGGTGGCGGCATAGACGATGGCCGCGCCCGGTTCGTCCGACAGCAGCTCGATCGTGCGGCGCAGCTTCGCCGCCTCGTCGTTCATCGTCTCGACGCTGAAGCGCAGGTTCGGCCGGTAGCTGCTGCCGGTGAGCACGCCGGCCGCCGGGATGCAGAGCTGGCGCGCGATGTCGGCGGTGACGTCTTCGCTGGCCGTGGCGGTCAGCGCCAGCACCGGCGGCGAGCCCAGCGCGGGCAACGCCGTGCCCACCTCGGTGAAGGCGGGCCGGAAGTCATGGCCCCAGTGCGAGATGCAATGCGCCTCGTCGACCACCAGCAGGCCGATGTGGCGCCGCGCCAGCAGGGCCATGAAGGCCGGCTCGGCCAGCCGCTCGGGCGTGACGAAGGCGATGCGCGCGCTGCCGTCGGCAATCGCCTGCTCGGCCGCGGCCACCTGCTCCGGCTCGACCGCGCTGTTCAACTGCACCGCGGCCACGCCCAGCTGCACCAGCTTGTCGCACTGGTCCTGCATCAGCGCGATCAGCGGCGAGACGACGACGGTGATGCCATCGAGCAAAGTGGCCGGCAGCTGGTAGCACAGCGACTTGCCGGCACCGGTGGGCATCACCGCCAGCGTGCTCTGGCCGCGCAGCACGCGCTCGATCACGTCGCGCTGGCCCGGCCGCAAGCGGCGAAGGCCGAAGGCCCGGCGCAGCTGCTCGGGCACCTTCTGCAGCAGCGCCTCGGCGCGCTGCGCGGGAACCGGTCGTGCCATGGCTTCAGACCCCCGGCCCATGCAGGCCCAGCGCCCGGTTCGGCAGCACAACCCCAGTCATGGCAACCCCCTGAATGTCAGTGGGCGCCAGCATCGCGCGCGGACGGGCCGGACACCGTCGGCAGGGTCGCGTTTCGCGTGTAGGAGGATGGCGCGGGCGAATTCGTGGGCCATGGTCGAGCGCCGCGCAGCGCGGATTCCTGCGCGGTTCCCACGCCGGGCGGTCCAACGTGATCTGGCAGGATCGCGCTCCATGGCGGCCACCCATGAGGGCGCGCCACTGTCTCAAGAAGCGTCATGCGATGAACGCGCGGCCGGTGCAGCCGCTGCATGGGCGCAAGGTGGTGCTGAGCCCATGAGGCCGCCGGCGCAGCGGCCGCAGCCGATGGACGGTCGGGCAGCGTGAAAGGCCCCTCATTGGTGAGCACGCCCTAGCGCAGGCCTTGCACGGGCCGACCGCGGTCCGTATACCGGCAGGCTGCCATGGCCAACCCGACGCCCCGTGCACCCACCCGCCGCCCCTTCGCTGCCCCGCCTGCCGCTGCAGGCTTCCGACCTGCGCGGCCTGGCCCGGCTGGGTGTCGACGGCGTGCTCGGCATCACCGACCTGGTCGAGGCGATGCACCACACCATCGCATCGCGTACCGCGATCGGTGGTCCGCCGCCCTCCGGCCGCACGCAGGGCATCACCGGTTTCGTCTACCGCGCGGTGCGCGGCACCACGCGCGGGGTCGGCTGGATCGGCGACGCGCTGCTGGGCGCGCTGCCTTCACGCGCAGCAGCGCCCGACACGCTGCGCCACCCGCCGCGTGAGGCGCTGCTGGCGGCGCTGAACGGCGTCTGGGGCGATCACCTGGCGGACAGCCGCAATCCATTGGCGATCGCCATGACGCTGCGGCCTGGCCACCGCGACGCGGCGCCTGCCACCATCGACGACGAGGCGCAAGTCAGCAGCCGCGTGCTGGTGCTGGTGCACGGCTTGTGCATGAACGACCTGCAGTGGCGGCGCCACGGGCACGACCACGGCACGGCCCTGGCGCAGGCGCTGGGCTGCACGCCGCTGTACCTGCACTACAACAGCGGCCGCCATATCTCGAGCAACGGGCGTGACTTCGCCAGATTGCTGGACCACGCGCTGGCGCAGTGGCCGGTGCCGGTGCAGGACCTGGCCATCGTCGGCCACAGCATGGGCGGGCTCGTCGCCCGCAGTGCCTGCCACCATGCGCAGCAGCAGCGGCTGCCGTGGCTGGCCCACCTGAAGAGCCTGGTCTTCCTCGGCACCCCGCACCACGGTGCACCGCTGGAGCGCGGCGGCCACCTGCTCGACACGGTGTTCGGGTTGAGCCCCTACGTCGCGCCCTTCACCCGGCTGGGCGGCTCGCGCAGCGCCGGCATCACCGACCTGCGCTACGGCAACCTGCAGGACGCCGACGGGCAGGACCGCCTGAATTCACCCCAGCGCCGCGACGGTCGCCGCCCCACCCCGCTGCCGCCCGGCGTGCGCGTTAGCGTCGTGGCGGCGACGCTGTCGGCGGAACCCTGCTCTCGCCGCAGCCGGCTGCTGGGCGATGGCCTAGTGCCGCTGGCCAGCGCGCTGGGCGAGCATGCCGATCCCCGGCTGGCCCTGGCCTTGCCGCCCTCGCAACAGCTGGTCGTGCCCAAGGCCAGCCATTGGGACTTGCTGGACCGCGAAGAGGTGACGGCGCGATTGGTGCGCTGGCTGGATGGGTGACGCACAGCATCGAGATGAGTCGCCACGCCGTGGCGACTCCTCGCGACCGGGGTGAGGCGCTGCCCCCGCTCAATCCGGCTTGATCTTCGCCCGCGCGATCACTGCCTTCCAGCGCTGCTGCTCCACGCCGATGAACTTGGCGAACTCCGCCGGCGTCGAGCCGACGGCGATCGCGGCGTCGGCGCCCAGGCGCTCCAGCGCCACGGGCTCCTTCATCGCCTTGGCGGCCGCCGCGGCCAGCTTGTCGGCCGCGGCCTGCGGCAGCGTGGCAGGCGCCAGCAGGCCGTACCACTGAGTCATCTCGAAGCCGGGGTAGCCCTGCTCGGCCACCGTCGGCACGTCGGGCAGCTGCGGAATGCGCTGCAGCGTGCCGGTGGCGATGCAGCGCAGCTTGCCGGTCTTGATGAACTGCAGCACCGCGGGCGCACCCACGGAAGCGGCGTCGAGCCGGCCGGCGAGAAGGTCCTGCAACTGCGGGCCGGTGCCGCGGTAGGGCACGTGGACCATGAAGGTCTCGCTGGCCATCTTCAGGTACTCCATCGCCAGGTGGCCGGCGCTGCCGTTGCCGGCCGACCCGTAGTTGAGCCGCCCGGGCTTGGCCTTTGCCAGCGCGATGAATTCCTTCAGGTTGCGCGCCGGCACATCGGGGTGCACCAGGTACAGGCTGGGCACCTTGGCCAGCAGCGAGATGGGCTTGAAATCCTTGTTCGGGTCGTAGGGCAGCTTGTCGAAGATGTACGGGTTGACCGCCAGCGTGCCGATGTGGCCGAGGATCACCGTGTGCTGGTCGTCCGCGCGCGCCACCTCCTGCATCGCCACGTTGCCGGCGGCTCCCGGCTTGTTGTCGACGAAGACACTCTGCCCCAGCAGCTTCGCCAGCTCGGCCGCGCTGGCCCGGGCGACGATCTCGGAGCTGCCGCCCGGCGCGAAGGGCACCACGAAGCGCACCGGCTTGCTCGGCCAAGCGCCCTGGGCGCGCAGCGTTGGCACCGCGCCGGCGGCACCGGCGGCGGCCAGCGCCTGCAACAGGGCGCGGCGGGAAAGGATCGAGTGGCTCATGGCTTGTCTCCTGTGTGGATTCCGATTCGCCCGGCGATGCTGCCACCGCGGTCCTATCAATCCGCTATCAGCCCCGTTCCGACGCGTGAGCACGGCCGCGCGCGCAGGCTCGCCCCGACAATGCCGCGATGCGCATCCTGCTGGCCGAAGACGAGCATGCCCTGGGCGAGTGGCTCGCGAAGGCGCTGGAACAGGCCGGCTTCCAGGTTGACTGGCTGGACGACGGCCGCCTGGTCGAGCGCGCGCTCGCCGAGCATGACTTCGACGCCCTGGTGCTGGACCTGGGCCTGCCCGGCCGCAGCGGGCACGAGGTGCTGCGCCGCCTGCGCGCGCAGGACCGCCGGCTGCCGGTGCTGATCCTCACCGCGCGCGACTCGCTGGCCGAACGCGTCGGCACGCTGAACCAGGGCGCCGACGACTTCCTCGCCAAGCCGTTTGCGCTGGCCGAGCTGGAAGCGCGCCTGCTGGCGCTGATCCGCCGTGCCCGCGGCAGCGAGCATCCGCGCCTGGCCTGCGGCCCGCTGCAGTTCGAGGCGGCCACGCGCCGCTTCACGCTCGGCGACGAGGTGCTGTCGCTGTCCCCGCGCGAACAGGCGCTGCTGCGCGCGCTGATCCTGAAGGCCGGCGAGCCGGTGGCGCGGCAGGCGTTGATCGAGCGTGTCTTCGGCGACGACGACGACGTGCAGCCCAGCGCCATCGACGTGCTGCTGCACCGCCTGCGCAAGCGGCTGGAAGGCCGCGGCGTGCGCATCCACACCTACCGCGGGCTGGGCTACGTGCTGGAGCCTGCCGCCGGGCGGGACGGGGGGCCGGATGGCACGCCGCGCGCGGCTTGACCTCGTGTCCAGCAGCCTGCGCGCGCGGCTGCTGGCGCTGCTGCTGCCGGCGCTGGCGCTGCTGTCCGCGGCGGGCTGGTGGTCCACCCGCAGCGATGCCCTGGCCGCGTCCAATGCGGCTTATGACCGCTCGCTGCTGGGCGCCATCAAGGCGCTGGAGCTGAACGTCTCCACCGCTTCCGGCGGCCTGGCGGTGGAGCTGCCGTACCGCCTGTTCGAATTTTTCGAGCTCACCGCCAGCGGCAGCGTGCACTTCCGCATCGCCAGCGCCGATGGCCTGGTCGAGATCGGCAGCCCGGACCTGCCGCCGCCGCCGCAGCCGCTGCGCACCGGCGAGCCGCAGTTCTACGACGCGCCCTACTTCGGCGAGCCGCTGCGCCTGGGCGCGCTGAAGCGGCCCGTGCCGACGGCGGGCGGCGAAGCGCGCGAGATCGTGATCCAGGTCGCCGAAAGCACGGTCTCGCGCCAGCGCTTCACGGATGCCTTCGTGCGGCGCGCGCTGCAACGCGACCTGCTGCTGCTGGCGCTGCTGGTGGCCGCGGTGGTGGCGGTGTCCACCCTGGTGCTGCGGCCGCTGGCGCGGCTGGCCGCCGACACCCGCGGCCGCGCCGCCGACGACCTGGCGCCGCTGGACGCCACCGGCCTGCCCGCGGACCTGCAGCCACTGGTCGACGCGGTGAACCAGCAGCTGCAGCGCACCGCGCAGCTGATGGACCAGCGCCGCCGCTTCGTCGACGACGCCTCGCACCAGCTGCGCACGCCGTTGACGACGCTGCGCGCGCAGCTGGACTACGCGCTGCGCGAGCCGGACGCCCAGCGTTCAGGCGCGGCGCTGGATGCGCTGTCGGCGGAGCTGGACCAGGCCATCCGCGCGACGCAGCAGCTGCTGGCGCTGGCGCGCAGCGACGCCGCGGCGGCACGCAGCGACGACATCGAGCTGGGCGCGCTGGCGCGCGAGGTGGCGCTGCCGCTGCTGCCGCTGGCGCGCCAGCGCGGCATCGACCTGGGGCTGGAGCTGCCGCCGCAGCCGCTGCCCGTGCAGGGCGACCGCGCGCTGCTGCACGAGGCGCTGGCCAACCTGGCGCACAACGCCATCGCCCATGGCCGCGAGGGCGGCGCGGTGACCATCGAAGCCGCGGCCGACGCGCTGGGCGCGAGCCTGGCGGTGATCGACGACGGCCCCGGCCTGGCGCCTGAAGTGAGCGGCCGTGTCGGTGAGCGGTTTGCCAAGGGCCGCGGCAGCCGCGGCTCCGGCCTGGGGCTGGCGATTGCGCAGACCGTGATCGAGCGCCATGGCGGCCGCCTGCGCCTGGAGCCGCGCGACGACCGCCCCGGCCTGCGCGCGATGCTGTGGTGGCCGCGGCGATGAAGCGGCGCTCGCTGCTGCAGGCCGGTGCCCTGGCTCCGGCCAGGCCGCTCGATCCGGCCCGGTTGATTCGCCAGGCGGGCGCGCTGGGGCTGGCCGCCTGGGCCGCAGCCGCCACCCGCGCCCAGCCGCTGCCGGCCGCGGCCGAGTGCATCGTGCCCGCCAAGCCCGGCGGCGGCTTCGACCTCGGCTGCCAGCTGGCGCGCGCCGCGCTGCAGCGCGCCGAGCCCGCGCGGCCGGCGCTGGCCATCCGCTACCTGCCGGGCGGCATCGGCGCGCTGGCCTACCGCCAGGCCATTACCCAGCGTGCGGCAGACGCCGGCTCGCTCGTGGCGTTTTCCAGCGGCTCGCTGCTGAACCTGGTGCAAGGCCGCTTCGGCCCCGCGCCGGCGCGCGAGGTGCGCTGGGTCGCCGGCCTCGGCATCGACCACGGCGTGATCGCGGTGCACCGCGATGCGCCCTGGCCCTCCTTGGGCGCGCTGCTGGCCGCGCTCAAGGTCCACCCGCGCGCCATTGCCTTCGGCGCCGGCGGCACCATCGGCAGCCAGGACTGGATGAAGGCCGCGCTGCTGGCACGCGCCGCGGGCATCGGCCACCAGGCGATGCGCTTCGTCGCCTTCGAAGGCGGCGGCGACGCGCTGGCCGCGCTGCTGGGCGGCCACGTGCAGGTGCTGGCCGGCGACGCCACCGAGGTCGGCCGCCAGTGGGACGCCGCGGCACCGCTGCGCGTGCTGGCGGTGCTGGCCGAGGCGCGCCTGCCCGGCCGCTGGGGCCCGGTGCCCACCGCGCGCGAGCAGGGCGTGGACCTGCTGTGGCCGATCCTGCGCGGCTTCTACCTGGGCCCCGACGTGGCCGACGCCCAGCATGCGGCGTGGGTGCACGCCTTCGCCACCGCCATGGCCCTGCCTGGCTTTGCCGAGGACCGCGCCCGCGCCGGCCTGCAACCGCCGGCCCTGACCGGCCCGGCACTGGACGAGTACATCGCGCGGCAGCTGTCGCAGTACCGCGCGCTGGCGGCCTCCTTCGGCCTGCCGCTGCGGCGCTGAGGCGCCCGCTGCCTCAGGAAGGCGCACGCGAGCTGCGGCGTTGGGTGTGCTGCGCCCGACGGCGGCGCCCCCGATGAGCCGAGGCCGGCGTTCTGGAAGGAGGCATCACACCGACAGGGGATACCTCGCGAGTCCGGGGTCTTGCAAGACAACTGGATAAAACTACAGTGCATGCCTCGGTTGCACTGGCGTCTCCATGACTACCCGACCCACTTCAACAAGCATTGCCACGACGCTTCGGCCTGGTTCATGGCTTCTAAATGGAACTCATGTGAAGGAGGAACGCCGCCGGGATCTTCCTCTCCTGGTGCGCCGTACCTCGATTGCTACCATGCTGCGGAGCGCCCCGCACGCCCATGAACGCAGTAGAAATCGAACAAGCCATCTCTGACCTGGCGCTGCAGCCATTCGACGTCCCCTTCGCCTTCCTGGCCGCCTTCGGCACCAAGGAGACCACCCTCAAGCGCCTGCGCGCCGGCAACAATAATGCGTCCGACGTGCCCGGAGGCGATGAGCGCGGCGCGACTTACATATGCCAGGGCCCGCAGGTTCCGATCCTGTGGCCCTCGGTCTTTACAGCGTGAGCAGGAAAAAGGCCCCCACGACCGTGGTTTCCGCGCCGCAGTACGCCCAGTTGCTGGGCGAGATCAAGCGGCACATCCGCCATGCCCAGGCCGGGCCTGGCTGGCGGTGAACGCCGAAATGATCCGCCTGTACTGGCGCATCGGCCGGGTGATCGACGAGCGTCAGCAACGGGAAGGCTATGGCACCGCCGTCATTCCCCGACTGGCCCGCGACCTGCACAACGAACTCCCGGAGGAGAAGGGTTTCTCGGAGCGCAACATCAAGCGCATGCTGGCCTTCTACCGCCTACCGGGACGCGGCCCTGGATGGCGAGCTTGTGCCACAGCCTGTGGCACAAGCTGCATTACCGACGGGCGAAGGGGCTGATCAGCCTGTGGCCAGTGCAGGATTTCCCGCCTCGCTGGTGGTGGCCGTGCCCTGGGGCCACCATGCCGTGCTGATGGAGAAGGTGAAGGACGCCGCTGCACGGCGGTGGTACATGCAAGCCGCGGTTGAAAGCGGCTGGAGCCGCAATCTCCTCGAGGACCACATCCGCGCAGCCAGCCACCTGCGGGCCGGCAAGGCGGCCAACAACTTCACGCTGCGCTTGCCGGCGCCCGATTCCGCCTTGGTGCAGCAAACGCTGAAGGACCCTTACCTGTTCGACTTCCTCACGCTGGAAGAGCCGTTCCATGAACGCGAACTGGAAACCGGCCTGATCGCGCACCTGGAAGTTTCTGCTGGAACTGGGGCAAGGCTTTGCCTTCGTCGGCCGGCAGTACCACGTGGACCTGGGCGAACAGGACTTCTACATCGACCTGCTCTTCTATCACCTCAAGCTGCGCTGCTATGTGGTGATCGAGCTGAAGCGTGGTGCATTCAAGCCCGAGTACGCTGGAAAGATGAGCTTCTACTGCAGCGTGGTCAATGACCGGCTGCGCCATGGCGACGACAAACCAACCATTGGCCTCATCCTGTGCCAGCAGCACAACCGCGTTCTGGCCGAATACACCTTGCGAGACATGGACAACCCCATCGGCGTGTCCAGCTACGAACTCACGCGGGCGCTGCCCAAGGAATTGCAGACCAGCCTGCCGAGCATCGAGCAGATCGAGCACGAACTGGGCGGCGGTGAAGCACCTGTGGGCGACCAAACACCATGACCAATCTCACCAACAGGCTCACCAAGCTGTCCGTGTCCATCCCACGGCCCGCACCGGCGCTTCCAGCAAGGCCAACGAACTGGGCATGCGCGTGATGCAGGAAGAGGCGCGCAAATTGGCCAGGCATCCTGCGCTTTTATGCCACGCACGGACGCGCGCCTGAGCACACCGAAGTAAGGGACGCATTCGAGCGCTTGTGCCGTGCACTTCGACCAGATTCGCAAGTTGCCGGAGGCGTGCACCTCGCTTGCAGAACTGGACAAGCCAGGCCTGCTTTCCGGTACGCCAGTTGTCTCTGCAAGCGATCGAGGACCGCTTCGGCAAACCGGTCAAGCCCAGGGAATGGTCCTCATCCCGTTGCACGCGATCGACGAAGCCGTAGAACGCATCCGCGACGGGTCGATCACCGAGCTTGTCCATGACCCAGTGACTGCGCGACTGGTTGGGTAGGCGAGGTCCGTGGTCTTTCATCCGGACGGAAGCGAAGGAAACGCGGCGCTGCAGCGGCCAGAATGGGCTCGCCTCAACCTCCAAAGCAGTACCCGATGTTGATCTTCCACAACCCCGCCCACCGCGGCCACGACGGCCGCCACGAGATGTTCCGTGGCCGCCTGGTGCCCTGCCACGAGACGCCGGCGCGCCTGGACCACGTGATGGCCGAGCTGGAACGCCGACCGGTCGGCGAACTGCGCACACCCGGCAGCGCCGACCTGGACCTGATCCGCCGCGTGCACGCGCCGCGCTACGTCGACTTCCTGGCCTCGGCCTGGACCGAGTGGGTGGCGCTGGACCCGGCGAATGCCGAGCTCGACGTGCTGCCCTCGGTGTGGCCGGTGCGCGGCTTCCGGCATGACGTGCTGCCGGCCAACTTCGCGGCGCGGGTGGGCCTGTACTCGTTCGACGCCGGCTCGCCACTCACGGCCGGCACCTGGGCCGCGGCGCTGGGCGGCGCGGCCTGCGCCATCGACGCCGCGCGAGCCGTGCAGGCCGCCGGCGGCCCGCGCTTTGCGATGGCGCTGACGCGCCCGCCCGGCCACCATGCCGGCCCCGACTTCTTCGGCGGTTATTGCTTCCTGAACAATGCCGCGCTGGCCGCGCAGGCGCTGCGCGACGGCGGCGCCAGGCGCGTGGCGGTGCTGGACGTGGACTACCACCACGGCAACGGCACGCAGACCATCTTCTACGACCGCGGCGACGTGATGACGCTGTCCATCCACGGCGACCCGCGCACCGAGTACCCGTTCTTCCTCGGCCATGCCGACGAGCGCGGCGAAGGCGACGGCTTCGGCCGCAACCTGAACCTGCCGCTGCCGGCCGGCACCGGCTTCGCCGACTGGGCGGCGGCACTGGACACCGCGCTGGCCGCGCTGCGCGACTTCAACGCCGACGCGCTGGTGCTGGCGCTGGGCGTGGACACCTTCGAAGGCGACCCGATCTCGCGCTTCAAGGTGGCCAGCGGCGACTATCACGCGATAGGCGCGGCCATCGCCGCGCTCGGCCTGCCCACCGTCGTCACGATGGAAGGCGGCTACGCGGTGGCCGAGGTCGGCATCAACGTCGTCAATGTGCTCGAAGGCCTGGACGCCTGAACGGCAGCGCTCCCGATGTCGTCCGACGAACCCCGGCGCACCCGCTTGCGCGAAGTCCTCGTGGCCGAGGCGGTGGCCGCGCTGGAAAACGAGGCCGCGCCGCTTCCCGACGCAGGCGAGCTGGCCGCGGCGCACCGCGCCGGCGCATCGCTGGACCAACGCATCGCCGAGCGCGCCTGGCGCCTGGCCCGGCGCGAAGGGTTGCTGGCCGACCTGGCCCTGCTGCAGCGCCGGCTGCCGCTGCTGCTGCTGGCCGCTGCCGCGCTGGTCGCCGCCAGCGCCTACGCCATCCTGGCCACGGTGGTCGGCGAAGGGCGGTCGATCAACGTGGTGATGGCCTTCGCCTCGCTGCTGGGCCTGCACGGCGCGGCGCTGCTGCTGTGGCTGGTGGCGGTGCTGCAAGGCGGCCGCACAGGCCGCGGCGCCGGGCTGCCCGGCGCGCTGCTGGCGCTGGCTGCGCGCCGCCTGTCGCCCGCACGGCGCCGGCTGCTGCAAGCGGCCGAATCGGTCAGCGCGCGCGCCGGCCTGGTGCCCTGGGCCTTCGGCCTGGCGAGCCACGCAATGTGGCTGCTGGCCTTCGCCGCCGTCGGCGCAGGCCTCTGGGTCGCCTTCGCCTTCCATGCCTTCCGCCTCGGCTGGGAGACGACCATCCTCGGCCCCGATGCCTTCCTCGGCTTCGTGCGCATCACCAGCTGGCTGCCGGAAAAACTCGGCTTTCCCGCCGCGGCTGCCGCCTGGCAGTCGGACGTCACGCCCGGCGAGCGCCACCGGCTGCTGGCCTGGTGGCTGATCGGCTGCACGCTGGCCTACGGCCTGCTGCCGCGGCTGCTGCTGGCGCTGGCCTGCGCGCTGGCGTGCCGCCGCCGGGCGCGGCAGGCCGGCCTGGACCTCGCGGCCCCCTGGGTGCGGCGGCTGGCCAGCCGCTTCGACCGCCTGGACGCGAGCACCATCGTCGATGCCGACGTCCACCCGGCCGCGCCAGCTGCCGGCGGCAGCACCACGCCGCCGCCGGCCACCGGGCCGCTGGCCCTGGTCGGCTTCGAGCTGCCGCCCGAGGCACCCTGGCCGATCGAGCCCTTCGCCGCGGCCGCCGCCTGGACACGCCGCCTCGAAGGCCGCGAAGACGAGCGCCACGCGCTGGCCGAGTCCGTGGCCGCCGAATCCCCCGGCCGGCTGCTGCTGGCGGTCGACGGGGCCGCTTCGCCTGACCGCGGCACCGGCCACTTCCTTCGGTCGCTAGGACCACAGGACCGCGCGATCGGGCTGCTGCTGGTCGAGCACCCGGGCCGCCGCGGCGAAGCCGGCCGCTGGCGCCAATGGCTGCGCGACGAAGGCCTGGGCACCGTCACGCTGCTGCCCGACGTGGAGGCCGCCCGCCGCTGGGCCGGCCTGGACCACGATGGCTGAGCGCGACCCGGCCGTCGCCGTGGCGGTCGTCGGCCACACCAATGCCGGCAAGACCTCGCTGCTGCGCACGCTGACGCGGCGCGCCGACTTCGGCGACGTGTCGGACCGGCCAGGCACGACCCGCCACGTCGAGGCCATCGCGCTGATGGTCGACGGCCGCGCCGCGCTGCGCTTCTTCGACACGCCCGGACTGGAGGACTCCACCGCGCTGATGGAACGCCTGCGCGCGCAGCCCGCCGCACTGTCGCCGCCGGAGCGCATCCGCGCCTTCCTGGCCACGCCCGAGGCCGCCGGCCGCTTCGAGCAGGAAGCCAAGGTGCTGCGCGCGCTGCTGGGCGCCGAGGCCGCGTTCTACGTCGCCGACACCCGCGACCCGGTGCTGCCGAAGCACCGCGCCGAGCTGGAGGCCTTGAGCTGGTGCGCCCGCCCGGTGCTGCCGGTGCTGAACTTCGTGCGCGACCCCGCCAGCCGCGAACCCGCCTGGCAGGCCGCGCTGTCCGAGTACGGCCTGCACGCCATCGTGCGCTTCGACGCGGTGGCGCCCTTCAGCGGCGCCGAGCAGCGCCTGTACCGCGACCTGGCGACGCTGCTGCGCCCGCGCGAGGCGCTGCTGGCCGAAGTCGCCGAGGCGCTGGACTTCGAGCGGCTGGAGCGCCGCCGCGCCAGCCTGGCCGAGATCGCCGCGCTGCTGGTGGCTGCGGCCGCGACGCGGCACACGCTGCCGCGCGAGCAGCTGGCGCAGGATGACCAGCGCGGCCGCGTGGTCGACGCCTTCCGCGCGGCGGTGCTGGCGCGCGCCCGTGCCTGCATCGCCGCACTGCTGGACATCCAGGCCTTCGCGCCCGGCGACGCGCGGCTGGACGGCATGGCCTGGCTCGACGGCCGCTGGGAAAGCGACGTCTTCAACGCCGAGGGCCTGAGCCGCGCCGGCCAGGCCCTGGGCACCGGCGCGCTGATCGGCGCCGGCGTCGGCCTGGCGGCGGACGTGGCGCTGGCCGGCCTGTCGCTGGGCGCGGCGGCCACGCTGGGCGCGGCGGTGGGCGGCGCGGCGTCCCAGGGCTTCAGCGGCGTCGGCCACGCGGTGGCCAACCTGGTGCGCCGGCGCGTCGACCTGACGGTGGAAGACGAGGTGCTGGCGCTGCTGGCCGACCAGATGCTGGCGCTGCTGCTGACGCTGGAAGGACGCGGCCATGCCGCATCGGACACCGTGGCCGTGCAAGGCGTGCTGGATCCCGCGCGGCAGGTGGCGCTGCGCGGCCTGCTGGCCGCGCTGGCGCCGGCGCGCGCGCATCCGGAATGGGGCATCGGCATGCACCCCGGCAGCAGCGCGCGGTACGCCCGCGCGATCGATGCGGTGGTCGGCGCACTGCGCCCGCTGATCGCGGCGGCATAACCTGCGGTCACCGCATCGTGCGGCTGTGGGCGACGCTCGTTGTTAGCATCGCGGCTTCCCCACCCCACCCGGTCCAGCAGCAGC
>Ga0196963_10001317_pt1 | contig 17253 bp, 13 predicted proteins | sample S1_5metaG_FD_148600 | JGI IMG/M metagenome (GOLD analysis project Ga0196963, IMG submission 148600) | Soil microbial communities from Anza Borrego desert, Southern California, United States - S1_5 | ecosystem: Environmental > Terrestrial > Soil > Desert | place: USA: California | collected... | reverse complement strand
TGAAGTTGCGCGCTGCCCTGCCCCCATCGAGGCAGCGAGGCGCTAGCTTTCGTCGCCAATGCCTGTCCATTCACACGAACGGAGTATCCGGTGGAAGAGATCGTCATGCCCAGGTGATGCCATTTTTCCAAAGGCAGCGCGTCCTTAAGCGTTGCTCCCGAAACGTCCAGCTCGTTGCCGGCGAAAATGTGGGCTCCAGCCCAGGTGTCTTCCGCATAGCGCAAGCTCGCGTCCCACTCCCGAATTAACGAGACGATCTCGGCCGACCCGCGCGCCCAGCCTTTATACCCGTTGATGAACACCATGGCTTCGACGGTGATTTCGCTCGTCTCACCGTTCGTGTAGATCAACGCGCTCGGAATTGTCACCTTTGCATTGTCACCAAGGTCAAAGAACCGGAGCGCGCTTCCACTGCGCTGGCTCATCCACCCAATATTTGAATTGTCGAACTGCGCATTGCCGGCCAGGACGAGAGATCCATTACGCGCGGCCGCGTCTTCAAGCCCGGCGTCCAAATGATAGAGAACGGCTGTGTCAGCGTTCACCGTCAGAGGCTCCGATTGATGCGCATTAGGCGCGACATTCAACGTGTAAGTTGCTGTGAAATTTGTGCGAGCGAAGTAGCGGGTGCCGTCGGGCAATTGGGCTTCAACCTCGACCCACTGTTCTCCAGCCGCTTTCGGCGCGAACACAAACGGATTCCCAATGAACGGCTCCTGGCCAGACGCTTCCCACACCACGCGCGCGCCTTCAAGGCTAACGCCGGCCACCACAAAGCTGGCTGTCACCGGCTGTTCGGCTGGAGCAGTAAGAGGCAGACCGGCCACGACACCCATCCCATTTGCGGAAGGAGCGCTCCCCGCGGGCGATTGAGCCATCAAATACGCTGCGGCGCCCAGCGCGCGCGCCTGATCCACCACCACAAACTCAGTGGTGGTGTTAAAGCTGTCGCCGAAACGGTCGTAGAAAGGATAAGGGCTCGTCGTGGAACCGTCGGGTGGGTAGCAAAGCTGCCCAAGCTCAGACTTGTAATTGTCCAGGTAAGCAAAGCCGCCCTGGATGTTCCCAAGGGTAATGCCGCTCGGCGGAAGCGTTGCCCGGTCATTCTGCGCATATTGCAGAACGACATCGCGCCAACGCTGCCACCCCACGCCGGTGATGTATGGCATGTTCACAGGATTGCAGCCGGCTTCATACGCAAAGTTGCTCGCAAGTGCGTCGAGATAAGCCTGCTTCGGCTGGAGCTGTTGCGCCGTTGCTAATTCGAACGCTCGTTCACTCGAGAAATACCAGCCGGCGGACCGCACCGCTTTGCTCGGGTCAGGGAAGCTGGTCCCATACGCGGTTTCCCTTGCGAAACGCTCGATGTCGTTCCCGGCGGCAATAATCTCCGCCTCGCACTTAGCCAGGTAAGCCGCATCGAGCTTATCGACGCTGACACGGCCGCTGCGCGCTGCGAAAGCATAGGTTCGTGCCGCTGAACCGTAACCTTCAAACAGACGCCACCAGCTCCAACGCCGCGTGCTGGAATCCGCTGGATCGTACCACGCCTTCAAGTAGTCCGCGTATTGCTCTTCACCTGTTGCCGCGAACATTGCCGCCGCCGCCCAGGCGATCTCGTCCTTATGCATGAACTCATTCCCGTAATGCGTGATCTTTTGATATGAGCCGTTCGTTCCATGCGTGGCGATTGCGTTCGTGAGGAACTGCCAGCCAAGATGCGCGTTCCGCATGTATGCAGCGGCCTCACTCGGGAACTGCGTCTTGAATTTGGGGGACGACGCGATTTCCGCCAAAGCGCCAACTGCCGCTGCTGTCACAGCTGTTGTCTTCGGAAACACCACTTGCGGATCGCCTGCGTCTGGAAGCACGTCGTCTTCGTAGGCGCGGTTTTTCGGATAAACCAGAAAGTAGAATCCCCCGTCGAGATCCTGCATCTGTGCGAGGAAATCCGCTTCCCACTTGGCTTCTTGAAGAATGTCGCTTTTCCCGTCACCGCTCTCTGGCAGGCCGAGGTTGTCCAAATGCGCGACGCCGGGGAAAGCGTCAGCGGCGAAGACCAAATGATGAATAAGCCCGGCGCTATTGATTGTGTACTTGCTGTAATCGCCAGCGTCATGATGGCCGCGCGCGACGTTGACAGTTCCCTGCCGCACGAATGGATACAGGGAAGAGTTCACGTCTTTTAACTGCGGCGCGGTGTGCAGCGGGTTATTGGCGTAGTCATAGCTCATTTTCGCGAGCTGGTTGTTCACAACGGCAAAGTCCATCGTTGGAATAGCGGCGGGCGCCACATGGCATTCCCCATGTTCATGGCGCGTGTGCGGCAGGCTGTTGCTCGTTCCGCAACGCTGATGATACATCCCTAGCGCATACGAGCGGGCAAAAGCCGCGGAAGCCCCGTCATTGATCAGGAACGGATACGAACCGCCCATACCCGGCACTTGGATTCGGAATTCCCCGCGTCCGGTAAACCCCGAGAAATCTGCCTCATGCACCTGCTGGTACGGAGTTGGGCTGTAGGTGAAGCCGAAATCTTTGCGTGAGGTGAGCTGGCCGGAGAACACAGTCGCGCCAGTCTTTGCGTCCACCAGTGTGAACGTGGTGGCAGGGATCGAAAGCTCGCCAAATGTGCCGATGTAGAAGCCGACCATCGCCCTTTTTGGCAGGGTGGGGGAGTAGCCAACCTGGTTGACGTGAATGGCTGGGTTGAAGCGCAACGGATCCGCTGTAGCCGAGTAATTGGAGATCGCATCGTCCCACAGCGCTTTGCTCGCGTTCTTTACCACCACTTTCTCGCCTTCCTGCACCGGCTGGGCCAACGAGAGATACAGATGGTTCGCAATGCGCAGGTCGCGCTTCTTCAAAGGGGCATAAAGCGGGCGCCGCTTAAAGCCGACTTGGGTCACACTCACCGGAGAGCCGTTCAACGTCACCCCGAACTCGGCTGCCGCCGGAAGCTGGAGTGTGAAATTTTCGCCCACGAAGTTCCAGTGTGCGGGGGCGAGATTCGCTTCTTTGGTGGTGATTAAAGTTAGCTCCAGAAGTGTTGGAGTGAGGATGCGCAGCTCGTGAGCGCCGACTGCGGGCATGGCTGCGGGGTTGGTGGGTGAGTACTGCGCGCGCGCAGGAACGCTCAAAGCGACGAAGCCTATGAGCGCGTGAACAATAACTGACAAACTTCTCATCGAATACTGCCTTAGGAAAAGGGGCGGCACAGTATTCGATTATTGCTGTTGGTCAAGAAAGACGCTGTAGAATCGACGGCAGATTCAAAGAAGCTGATCTGATTTACCGTTAACTGCCCAGACGATGGGCGCTCCTATAAGAATTAGGACAGCGCCTCAGGACAATTGCCAGGGATCATGGCTGCGCTTTCCCGGTCAGTGGGAAGAACTCTAATTTCGTGAAAGCTTCTGGCTTCAGCTCGGCCACCCCAAAGAGAGGATGCCGAATCCGAGCGGCCGAGGGGCTCCAACTATCAAGTTCGAACGTGAGCCGTCCGCCAGTCGCCAGGTGCGCTCGCACGGATCGAGGTGGGACGTTCGTCTGCAAGGTTCGGTCCGCAAAATCGAGCTGCTTCACCCGGGCCATTGGGATGTCGAGGTTCTGTGCCGTTGACGCAACACTGAGCGTGTTCTCCGCCACCTTGGTGATGCTTCCAAAAATACGGTCGCCGTTGCGCAACTTCACCAGATCACTCTTGAGAGCCACCGAGTTGGTCGGCTTCTCTTCGTAGTACCCATCCCATTCAAACACCCGAATGTTGTGCAGCTTCACTGCGCCCTGGCCCTGGTGCACCAACCGCACGGCCGTGCCTTTGCCTGCGAATGTCTCGCTATCCACCCATTCCTTGACAAGTTGCCCATCCACTAAGAGGCCGATGGTCCGTTTCGGCTTGTTAACCCGGATGTCCACTCGGGCATTCGTTTTTTGCGCAAGGCCCGGAACGGGAGCTTGGCCCAGGTACTTTAGAGGATCTGTCTTCGTGACAGGCAGCAGGTTCGCGGAAAAGCTGTTCAACTGCAGGCTGTAGAATCCCCCGAAATCCGGCTCCGTCTCTTTCGAGGCAAGATTAACTGGGTGGAGGTAATCGGTGTAGAGGGCCACTGCCAGATAGAAGAACCCGCGCCACTCCATATCAAATTGGAAACTGGAAATGTCCGGCAGTTTTAAATCGCGGGCGATGGACGCCGATTCCGTCGCGTAAAACGCATTGTTCTTAAAGCGCCATTCCCCTGCTTCACCATTCACGGCGGTAACTTTGCTCTTGGTCCATCCTTCCAAACCAGTCGGGCCTTCGAAGACCAACCTGCGTCCCGGCCCAAGAGGAGCGACCAGCAGCACGTTCGTGCGGGGGATCGTCAACCGATTGTCCGCCGTCACTGGCCCCCCCGCGTTGGCAAACCATGGAGCGAGCACGACGTTTGTTTGGTCCACAGAGATGAGCTTCCCTTGGATCTCATCAAGATTGTTCAACCGCAGTACGGTCAAATCGCCGCTCACAGCGGGCGCTTCGGGGCGCGGACCGAACTCGACCTCCGCGAGTTCCTCCACCCGAAACTTTAAAGGATCCAACACGTCCGCGCGTTTCCACTGCAACCCGTTCGTCGGTGATAGTTGCTCCAAGGCGCCGCGAAGCAGATCCCCATTCGCGAACCGCACCACGTCTTGAGCCTTTGCTGAAGCAAGGAATCCTACGAGCGCGAGAAGGATAAAAAATCGCGGCATCATTCTCACTCCAGCTCCAGGAATTCGTCCACCGGCGCGCTGCCGCTTTCGGCGAGACGATGCCGATCGAGGTTAAAATGAATCTCGCGAACCGCTTCTGGCTTGAAGCTCACTTGGCCAAAGTTCCGGCTCTTGCCCAGGAATTGTTTTCCATCCCAATGCTCCAGGTTCAGCGCCACTGTTTCGCCAGCGGAGAAATGCGCGCGCACTTCCCAGGGGGCAGTTGGCGCCTGGTTCGTCGCGCCGGGCGCGAAAACAATCTGCGTCACGCGTTCCAGCGGAATTTGCAGTTCGGTGTCGCTCGCTTTGAACTTCACCTTGCCGTCAGCCACGCCCATCAGATTGCCGACGACTTTGTCGCGATTTGCGAGATAGAGCACGTCATCTTTGGTTTCCGTGACGCCTTCATTCTCGAACCGGCCGTCCCACTCGCTCACCTTGATGTTGCTCACCTTCACTGAGGGCCCATCCATCTGCGAGAAGAACACGAGACCTGTGCCCTTCGCCACGAAGCCATTCTGGTCTTTCCACTTTTGGAGGAGTTGCCCATCGGCGTAGGCCGCGATGGTGCCTTCCTCCGTGTTGCAACGCAGCTCCAGGCGCATTTTGTTCTTCTTGAACATCGCGGGTATTTGCGCCTGCCCCAGCAGCATCACCCCCGCTCCAGCCTGCACCCGTTGCAGTGAGAGGGAGCCCGGCCCAAGATAAAACATGTAGGAGCTGCTTCCGTAATCGAACCGTGAGACGTTCTCTGTGTAGAGCGTCACGCTCATGCTGAGCGACCCGACCCACGCCAGGTCGAACTCCACCCGGCTGGACCCTTTCAGCCCCACATCCCGCCCGAGGGCGTCTGCGCTTTGGGCGACGAACACCCCATCTCGGTAAATCCAGGGGCGCGGCGTATTCCCCATTTTCCAACCTTCAGCGCTCGTAGGCCCTTCGTAGAGAGTGGCAAACCCCTTTCGCGAAAACACAATCGAGTGCAAGGCCTCGCGGGCCGCTTTCAAGTCGCTGCCAAACCACGTTTGCAGCGCCACTTGCGAATCGGTCACCTGCGCGAGATCGCCAAAAATGTCATCGCCATTTTTGAACTTGAACCGGCTGTTCGGCCGCGCCCCCGCCACTGCGCCAGCGGTCGTGTCGAAGCGCACCGATGCCAGGTTTGTGGGAGTGAATCGGAGCGGTTTCTCCGCGGCGGGGAAATCCCAACGCAACCCATTGCTGGGACTCATGGTGTCGAGCGAGCCGTGGAGAATGGAGCCATCAAAAAGCTGCAGAACCCCCGCTCGAGAAACCGCATTCGTCCCCGCTGCAGGAGCACTGGTTTGAGCTTCGGCAACCAAAGATGCCGCCACCAGCAAAGCGGTGATGAGAGGCCAAAGCTTACCGCTCATAAATAGGAAGGTAACGGTAGTTCAGCGCGAGCGAAAGCAACGAGGCCGCGGTTCCGAAGGTGGAGCCAAAATGCCCTTCCCAGCTTCCGTCCGCCGTTTGCGCTGCCGACAACGCGGAGATGTTCCGGCGATTCCAGTCCGCCCACGCTTCCGGCGATGCGTGGAAGTAAGCCTGCGCCGCGTAGTAAAGATAGTACTGCTGGTAATGCGAGTCCGCGGGGGCTTTCTGCAGGAACTTGTAAGCGTTCTTGTAAACCGTGGAATTCTTTTCCTTCGCGAGAGAAAACACCAGGCATCCAATGGCTGTGCGCGCCGCGTTCGGCCCGCTGGCCTGCGTGTACCCAAAACCTCCTTCCGGAGTCTGGCAATTAATGAAAAACTTCAAGCCCTTCTGAATCGCCTCCTCAGGCACCGCAATGCCTGCGTTGCGGGCGGCGAACAGCGCCATAAGCTGCGCGCCGCTAATTGTGGTGTCGCCGTCGTTGCTCTCTGGGGCGTACCGCCATGCTCCTGTGGGGTTCTTCTGCTGCGAGCTAACGATCAGGTTCACCGCCTTTTGCAATGCTGGCCCCAGGCGCGGCTCATCCACCATTCCGTACGCTTCAGCCAAAGCGAGCGTGGAGAACCCGTGATTGTACATCGACGTGCCGATATAGCCCGTCTGTGGATTAGCCTTATCCAGCACGTAATCCAGCCCGTTCCGAATGGCCACCGCGTAAGGACCGACATTCGGGTCATCCCCATGCGCCAGCATCGCGACCACTGCCAAGCCCACAACCGCAGGATCCTTCCCATACGGAGCTTCGGGCCAGCTCCCGTCCTTGGTCTGGGTGCGCAACAGATACTGCAACCCTTTGACGTACATCCGTTCCACTGTGGAAGCGGTGGCGTCCGTGGCATCGCCGAACAGCTCCTGAGCATAGGCGTGGCCTGCGGTCAGGGCGGCAAGCGCGCAGCCTAGAATGAATCGGCGAAAGTTGGGCATCTCCGTCTGCCGCTGAATATACGTGCAATTCCGGCTCCGCCAAGCGGATGTTGCTCCAACCGCGCGCTCAGGGGTAAATCACCACACCCTCTCGATCGATCTTTTCTCGCAGCGACTCGTTGACGAGAGTATCCATCCGCACCACGTCCATCATCGGCAGAACCGATGATTCCTCAAGAGATTCGTAAATGTCACTCCATTCCATCGTGCTCGCGCCCGGCGCAAAAATCGCCAAATCAATGTCGGACGTGGGCTTCGCGGCGCCCTTGGCTCGCGAGCCAAACAACTTCACCTGCGCAATGCGGGGATGTTTCCTGAAGCATTTCTTGAGGGCTTCAAAGTCCTTGGTTCGCAGTTGCACCTGGCCAATCTCTACTCCCATCGGCGCTCCTTCAACGTGTGCGCGAGTTCTTTCAGCGCTGGAAGAAAGTCGATCTGCTCTGCTAAAGCTTGATGATAGGCATGCGTCGTAAGATTGCGGGCCTCGAGCATGCTCATGAACGTGTCTCCCTGCTCGTCGGTGAGGAGGCCAATCACGCGCGCTGTGCGGACGGCCGCGCGCGGTCCAGGCGCAGCGTGCCCCTCTTGCTCACAAACTTCCTTCAAGCACTTCCAGGCCAGCTCGAACGTGAATTCAAACCGCTGGATGACCGCATCGCGAACCAAGCCGCTCTCCGGCTCCGCGACGGCTTCCGCTAACCGCCCCAAGGCCTGCCCAAACTGCGCCACGAGTTCTGCATAACGGCCCTTGTCCATGGCAATCATCTTTGCCGTTCTTCAGCGCTGGGAAAGAAAAAACCCTCCCATCTTCAAGCCGGGAGGGTTTGCTAAAATCTGATGTAGCTCAGATTAGAACTTGTAAACCATGTTCAGCGCGACCGTCAGGAGGTTGCGATCCGTTTGAACGGTGCCGTAACGGCTGCCGTTCAAGGAGCGATCCCAGCGGCCTTCGAGACGGGTCAGAAGACCAGTCCAGAGAGCGTAGTCAGCGGTCACAGTGACGCCGAGCAGCTCGTTCTCACGACCGGAGAGGTTCATGAGGCCGAAGGAGCCAGCGCCGCCTTTGGCATATTCGCCACGAGCATTGAGCTTCAGAGCCTCGCTCACGCCGAAGCTGGCGTAACCAGCAGCAGCCCAGGCCCAGCTATCAGCAGCGAAACCATCTTCCTGGTAATCAAATGCTGCGCCGAGGTTCAGAGCTTCCCATGGGGTCGCCAGAGTGGTGCCAGCGTAGTAGCTGGTGGTGTCCTGGGTTTGAGCAACGCCTGGGACATGTGTGCCAGCGCCAGCGATGCCGTCAACGACACCAGCGTAGATCGCGGAGCCAGCCAGAGGGCCAGCGCCTTCAGGCAGGGTCAATGTGATCGAGCCGAGATAGGTCAGCTCTTCGTTTTCGGTCAGGCCACCAGCAGTCAGGCGATTGTTGATCGGGCCGCTGTAGGTGTTCGCGATGCCGGCGCTCAGGGAGACCGCATCAGAAACATGGTAGCTGGCCAGCACGCCGGTGTGGTGTGTTGGTTCCAGACCGAAGCCGTAAGAGCGGCTGTAGTTCGGGTTGTTCAGGCTCTCGAAAACTTCGTAGCCGATGATCGTGTCGAACACACCCATCTTGACGTCGATGCCGTTGCCAGCTGGGACGCGGGCCACAACATACGCTTGCTTGATGGCGAAATCATCACCCACGCCGAAATCGGAAGCGCCACCGCCGTTGAGCAGGGAGCCGTAATAGTTCGCGTCAGGGCCGAAGAGCAGGTCAACCTTGTAACCAGCGCTCCATTGACCTTCGTCCAGCGGCTTTTCCAAGCTGAGCTTAACGACGTTCAAGTTGAAGCCGTCCCATTTGTCTGGGCCGTCAAACGCGCGGAAAGATCCACCTGCGCCGGTGGGCCATGCGTCATTGCCGATCTGGTAGATCGCGGATGTGTCGATGTAACCGCTGAGCGTTGTGGAGCTGCCAGCCACCAACAACGGATGTTGCTCTTCAGCCTTGGTCGCGCCAATCGCGCCAACCGCAGCCAAAGCGAGCATGAGCTTGCTAATCTTCATTACTGTTCCTCCTGAATGAATTATCTAAACGTAAACGTTTTCTCACTGCTTGGCGGCAAATACAGTTTGCCCCAAAGCACCAAAAACGGTGCATTTGCGCGGACATTAGGGGAAACCCGGAACCATTGACAACAGATTTTTTTGTGCTTTCAGCCCCTTTTTCCTGAATTTCTCTGCAGCTCCGTCGTCCCCGCCCAGCCTCCCGGGCTACAGGGTGCAAGTCGGCGTGGTGCCCTGCTTCACATAAAGCGATTTTGATTGATAACGAATATTAAGCGGTCAATAACGATTGCCTTATGCAAAAGCTCGTTCTCACGCTGCTGTTGCTTTGCATCCCCTCGCTTCGCGCGGCAACACCTGATGAACTTGTCGCGCAGGGCCGCCTAGACTTAGAACTCCGACGTACTGAGGCTGCGCATGCTAAGTTCGCACAGGCTTTGCAGCAGTCGCCCACCCACCAACACGCGCTTTTCTTCCACGCTGCGACTCTCCTCGCGTTGGCGCCGAACGACCCGCAAGTCGCTTTGGCGCTGGACCAATTGCAAATTGGGAGAACAAACCTGAGCACCTTTGAATGGAGATTTTCTCTTCCCATGGACGAAAGCGACAAGATTATCTTTCCCAAAATCGGGACTGCGCAGCTGGTTGCTGACACCATCCATGACTCGATTGTGCCTAGGTTATTGCAGGCGTCCGAACACCTGCAAAAACTCTCATCCTCATTCCTGGTCAGCCTCTCCAGCAACGAAACTAAGAAAGGGGCTGTTACGATCGATTATGCCGACACACAAACGTTGCGGGCAGGGTTGCTTGCTGTGGCGAGCCTGGGAACCTGGCTCTCTGCGTCGAGTTTTGATGTAAACTTCGCCGCGTTGACGCACGCGTTTACAAACCGGGCTATGACAGCGGAATCGTTCCTCAAGCAATATCCTTCATTTCTGCAAGTCTCCGCATCTAGCCGGGTGCAAAGCGCGCGCGAGCATTTTATTGCCGCGATTGATCAGTACAATGCCGCCTCAGATGCTTTGCGCGCCCGCCCTGCGGGCCTCGAGCGTTTATTTATGCTCGATCAGGACGGCCGAGCCGATGAAGTCGCGTTTCGGGAGACGCTTGAGGATGTCAGGCGCTCGCTTCTGCGCAGTGTTGTGCTCCGCCACCATACCAACATCACTGTTCGCGCCAGCCGCTTCTTCGCCGGCCAGCTCGGGCTCCGAGACTTTCTCCCTGTCTTTGTGGGGGACGAGATGGAGGCTCTCAGCATTTCTCCCCATGGCGTTGTTGAAGGTGATCTGGGGTTGCTCGAAGACCCTGTGGCGGACATCACCGGCTTGGATATCGCTCCAAGATTGGTGATCGAGCATGGCGTGAACCTAGGAGTCAAAATCGAAATTGCCGGGGAATCAGGCGTGGAACATTACGTTCTCGCCTCCCCAGATCTGCAGCGATGGGAGCCATTGATGGCCTCCCAGTTTGGCTTCATGGCTCCTTTGCGTGTGAGGCCATCGGGGGGCTTTGCATCACTTATGTTAGCTGCTCCTGAAAAGAGAATATTTCTCCGGGCGGTGCGCAATACGTACATTGCCCTAGCGCCTGTGCAGGTCGCTCCAACCTCACTCAACAACAAGACCCTCTACTTCACACCCGCTGGCGCAACCACCAGGCCCGTAACGTTCGCGCCCGTCGGAAACGACTACACGATTCCTCAGGTCGTTGGCCCCCCGGTGTTCGGAACCTACTCATACTCGGCGAGCAGCAATAATAACTGGCGAGCAACGCTTGCACTGAACGAACTCGCCCCTGAGCACGGCGCGCGAAATGTGGCAATATTGCACTTTAGCACTGAAACAGCCGGAACTTATGAATTAACCCGTACTCCTGCTGTCGGGGGTCAGTCCACAAAAGAAGTCGGAACCTTCGGAATGATCGAGCCGAAACCATTCCCGCTGACGCTTACAGGAAATCGGCTGACTATTTACACTGCCGCAGGGAGCGAATGGTTCGACCTCGCGAGCGACAGCACCTTCACTGGGGAGGTCCGAGGAAGTAGCGGTACGTACTTTGTGCAAAGCCTCCCCAACGGCCGGGTGAAGGTCATTCTCGATTTTGCTTCTCCTCCCACGATGGCGAATGACGAATACGACTTGACCTTAATGGCGACCATGGACGCAGCCGGAAGTTTTAGTGGCAGTTTAAAGCTGGAGGGGCAACCTCTGGCGGTCACTGGAGCGTTCAACATTCTCACCCCTGAGCCTCAAACTGCGGCGTTGGCAGGAAAGCGCCTGAACATGTTCAGCGCCCAAGGCGGTGAAGCGATCGAGTTTGGGGCCAACACCTTTAATGCGGAGGTTGGAGGCATGGGCACATACACTGTTCAAGATTTGAGCAGTGGGCGTTTGCGAGTCATTATGGATTTCACCGCGCCTGCAAGTTTTGCGAGTGATGAGTACAACCTTGTGCTCAACTTCACAAACGAAGCTGCTGGGACTTTTATCGGCAATTTACGGTACGAAGGCGCAGACCACCCAGTGACCGGCTCCTACACGCTGGAGTCCAAGGCCGGGCCGCTGACTGTCAAAGGCAGCGCAGTCAGTCTGGCCTTTATCGACGGAGGAACCGAACTCTTAACTTTTTTCAGCGGAGCAGCATTCACTTCGGATTTTACTCCTGGGGCAGGCGGCACATACATCGAGACGAGTGCCACGGCCCTGGGCGTTACGGTAACGATTAATTATGACACCCCACCGCCCGCCAGCAATGACAGGGCGACTATCATTCTTGTGAAAACGAGAGATAGCGGAGGCACATTCACAGGATCCGCTAACTACGAGGGCATCGAACAGCCGCTTTCCGGAACTTGGTCGTCCAACACCGCTGCGACACCACCTCCGCCTCCTCCGGATCCACCTACAAGCGCCTTCACGCTGATAAATAGCAAGATTCAGGTGCAGTATAACGGCGCGGGACAAGAACTCTTTGAACTGCATAATGGAGGCACTTTCAAATCAGACTTCCTGCCCGGAGGGGGTGGAACGTACTCGCAAGTGAATGTTGCCTCTAACGAACTTCGTGTCCTGTTGAATTACGATACTCCCACCGCGCATGCAAACGATAGCGCGACCATTGTCTTCACCCAGGCCTCGGCAACTGGCGGGACGATCTTTCGAACTGGGATGTATTCCGGCGATGCGTTCACTCTTACTGGCTCTTGGAGTTTCGTCGGATTATTACAAGACAACAACGTTGCTCCGGGAGGAGGAGCCCCACCCGCCTCCTCTGGGTCTGGAGGGCCCATAGGAAGCATCAGGCCCCCCTTTGAGCCGCAGAATTAGCTTTCGAAACATTGCGCGACTGATGTGGAACTTCAGACCTTTACTTCTGGTTCACGCCTCCGGGTTATGGCTCGTTTTGCTTCTGTCCTTGTGCGGTTCTCGCGGAGCGGAGATGCCGATCTTGCGGGATGCCACCATCCCTCTGTTCCTTGCGGAAGGCGGTGCTGTGGGCGTGATTGTGAAGATCGGCAAGCTTTATGAAGGGCGGCAAAAACGCGGGTTTCTGCGCATTGGAGTTCTCCCCTGCATCCGCGCAGAAGAGGTCACCGTACGCCTGAGCGACTCCAGAGCCGTCACGAATGCGATGCAGGCGCTCAGTAAGACACTCTGCCGCACTTCTGAACCGCAGCCGATCGAGATTGCCAGCTTCACACTTCAGATGCCCGAGGGTAAACTGCACGCAGCCAAGCTAATCATCCTGCCCGGAAAACCGTGGTCTCTTGAGGGGATTACCTGTGAGCATGCTTGCGGGATCTTTAGATTTTCGAGGGTGCAGTTCAACCCTCAAACATCGCAATTCCTCCCTTTACCTCCCGAGGATGACACCGCGCCTCTCAACGCGCTCTTCCGCTGACAGTGCGCCTTTGGATGTCGTCCTTAAAAAGCTTGCCTAGGGCTCCTACTGCGAAAATCGTGGATGCATGCAAGAAGCTGACCAGCTCCGTGAACTTTTCCGCATGCAACGCGCTCTGAACCAGCGCATTGGCGTGAACACCGACTCCATGACCGATGAGGAGAAGACCAAGTGGATCCTCAATTACTGCCGGGCCATGACCCAGGAGATAGCCGAACTCACAGACTCAGTCCCCTGGAAGTGGTGGGCGAAATACCAAAACTTCGACCAGCAGAATGCCCGCGTCGAGGTGGTCGACCTTTTCCACTTCCTGATTAGCGCCGCGCAAGTCCTGGGGATGAGCGCGGACGATGTCTTCCAGGCATACATGAAGAAGAACGAGGTTAACTTCAAACGCCAGGAAGCTGGGTACACGGCCAAGGACCACGCTGATTCCAAGCATATATAATAGGCGCGCCCGCCCGGCGCTGCGCTGAACCCAATGGCACCGCTAAACAAACCCACAAAGGCAGGTGTCGCACCGACTACCCGGGAGCGGGGGCCTCGTCGAAGCAAGCCCCCGCCGAAGCGGATGAAGGCCACAGCCGCAGTTCCCGTTCCCGCGCGTTGGCGGGAGGACATCTCTCAGGTTCTTATCCCGGAGCCAAAACTGGCGAGACGAATCAAGGCTCTTGCGCGCGAGATCCAGCGGGATTTTGCCCGTGAAGAGTTGGTGGTTGTGCCGTTGCTTACTGGCACGATCATGTTCCTGGCCGATTTGCTTCGCGAGATTTCGCTGCCGTGCCGACTCGACTTTATGGGGGTCTCCAGCTACCGCGAAGGAACAAGCTCAGGTGAGCTGGTTTTCACCAAGGAGCTGCGGCTAGATGTCAGAGGCCGCGAGGTGCTCGTTGTGGATGACATTCTCGACACGGGCAAAACGCTCCACGTAGTCACGCGCAAACTGCGCGAACTCGGGGCGCGAAATATTCGTATTTGCGTCCTCCTGGAAAAACAGGTGCCGCGCACTCACAAGGTGCAGGCGGATTACGTGGGCTTTCGCATCCCGAACTTGTTTGTGGTCGGTTACGGCCTTGATTACGCCGAGCGCTACCGCAATCTGCCATTTGTTGGTGTCCTCAAACCGGAGCGCTACGAATGAGGGTTCACGTTACGTTCTATTCGTATTTCAAAGAACTGACCGGGATTAGTTCCGGCGAAATTGAGCTGCCTGACGGAGCAGCAGTGCAAGACCTCCTCCGGGTGATCCACGAGACGCACCCCAAGCTCGTCCCATTTCAGAACTCCACCCTGATTGCTTCGGGTGTTGAATACGTTGGCAAAAGCCATCCATTGAAGGATGGCGAGCAGATCTCGCTTTTTCCACCCGTCCAGGGCGGCTAAGGCTTTGACGCGCTCCCAACTCGGCTGGGCAGGAGCGCGAGGATTGCTAGCAACGCGACGACGGCATTCGTGTGCATGCGCCAAGGTTCTGTGGCGGCGCGCATGGACTCCACTCCCGCTCGGAACTCCGGAGGCAGCTGGCCACCGAAGGAAGCGCCGTGCTTCTCAAGGCCAGTCTTTAGGGCGGTCCGATGGGCAGTCTGCAAACCGCTCGACACCATCATAGAGAACGCCCCAATGAGGAGGACGGCTAGGAGGCGCAACCACCATTTGCGGAGCACAACCGCGAGCACGGTGGCCGCAATCAGAACGACGTAAACTGCACTAACCATAAGCTGGCCCAAGATACACTTGGCCAGCCCAGCGTCCCAATGCGCTTCGTTCTAATTAACCGCCTACTTCGGCTTTGGCTTCAGCGGCGAGGGCGGTGGACAGATAGCGTTCGCCGGTGGAGCAGGCGACGGTCACGATCATCTTCCCTTTGTTCTCAGGGCGTTTGGCGACCTGGATGGCGGCCCACACATTGGCGCCCGTCGAGATGCCGACCAGGATGCCTTCTTCTTTGGCGAGGCGGCGGGCCATGGCGAACGCGTCGTCGTTGCTCACTTGAACGCACTCAGTTATCTGCGCGTTTCCCTGGGCGTCCTTGAGGTGCAGGTTCGCAGGGACGAAACCGGCGCCGGTGCCTTGGATCTTGTGAGGGCCGGGCTTCACAGGCATGCCCGCAAGCGTTTGGGAGATTACTGGGGAATCTTTTGGCTCGACGGCGATAGCCTGGAAGGAGGGCTTCTTCTTCTTGATGACTTCATGAACGCCGGAAATTGTTCCGCCGGTGCCAACTGCGGCGACGAGAATGTCGACCTTGCCGTCGGTGTCTTCCCAGATCTCGACCGCAGTGGTGTTGCGATGAATTTCAGGATTGGCTGGATTTTCGAACTGCTGCGGGATCCAGGAGTCAGGCGTCTCCGCTGCCAGTTGCTGAGCGCGCGCGATGGCGCCTTTCATGCCTTCTGCGCCAGGAGTTAAAACGAGCTTCGCGCCGAGCATGGCCAGCAATGTGCGGCGTTCCAGAGACATGGTCTCAGGCATCGTGAGGATGAGCTTGTAACCACGCGCCGCGGCGACGAAGGCCAGGGCGATGCCGGTGTTGCCGCTGGTGGGCTCGATGATGGTGGTGTTCTTCTTGAGGATGCCGCGGCGTTCGGCGTCATCAATCATCGCCATGCCGATGCGGTCTTTGACGCTTCCAAGTGGGTTAAAGAACTCACATTTGAGCAGGATCGTTGCATCGACTCCTTCTGTGACACGATTGAGCTTAACGAGAGGAGTGCGGCCGACAGTTTCGACAATGTTGTTGTAAATGCGTCCCATACAAGCGAGTTCCAGAAAGTTGCGTTCGACAATAGGAGATGCGTCCCTTACGGCAAGCGCTTTCCTTGCCTTCACTCGGCAACAAAGGGGCTTCCTGTCGTTAGGGTTCGGCGGTTGTTGCCGGCGACGCAGACGAAACGTGGTAATACCGCCGCCCGTCGCCTGCATGAAGGTCTTGAACGATAAGCGCCTCGTTAAAGTGTGGTGTCCTCTCTAGAGCCACCCACGACATGAGATTCGTCGAGGTCCAAACCCGATCCTGCGGCGTCTTGGCGGCCAGGGCAGCGACGAAACCATGTCGGCTTGGCCCTGCAAACAAGGCGCGGACTCGTACGGAGCCGTCGATAGTCATCTGTTGAATTGGATCCCCATCTGTGGGGAAGCCATGCCAGCCGAGGAACGCTGCCCCCGCATCAGGAACGGCTTCGATTCGAACGGTCTCTCCGGGGGTATACAGGTTCTTCTTCGGGGAAATGAACACTGAGCCTGGCCCCAGCGCCGTCGCGCTGATAGTTGCAGAATTCGTGGGTAGAGCAGCAAAGACAGCAGAAATGGTGTTCGTGGGGGTAAACTGAAAATTGATAGGATTGTTCGAACCGAGAAGGTGCCCACTCCATTGTTCAAAGTAGTACCCCGTCGCAGGAACAGCTTCCAGGCGAGTTGGGCCGAACGCTACCATGCTTCCAGCGGGCAAGCCGTCCACGAGGATGCTCCCGTTTTCCAATGGACCGAATTGAAGCGGTGCGCCAAAGACAGCCTCTGCGTGAGCAGACGAACCTTGGAGTTGGACGTCGATGCTTAGATTCGTTGAGCCCCGCGCTCCCCAGTGCAAAAGTGAGTTCCCTTCCTGTGGCAAGGCAGTTGCGCGAACTGTTCTGCCTTCGGCGGCCACCCAGGTTTGTTCGAAAGGGCCAGTGAGTTCCTGCGCCAGGTCCATTTCACCCGCCGCTGTTAGCTGCTTGCCTTCCACCCGAACCTTGCCGCCCGCATTCGCACGAATGGTGAAGCTGGTTGAAGAAATGGTCGGGTTGCCTAAAACAAGAAAGTTGCTCTTCCAATTGGGAAGATTCGCGCTATACGCAATCGCACGAACCACTACGGAGGTGGAGAATTGCAATCCTTCGCCGCTGTAACGAGCAGACTCTAAGGTAGGTGGTGTGCCGTTCGTTGTATAGCGAATGGTGCCTCCTGCAAGCGTGGTAGAGATGGCCACGTTTGTTCTGCCTGGTTCAAACGCGTTTGTCCCGGTGTGGAACACGGGCGTTCCGCGAGGCTGCGTCACCTCACGGAAATGTGAGATCGACCAAAGATCGGTTGTCACATAGTCCCCACCAGCACCCTCTGTGAGAAACAACGGGCCGATCGGATGCGGCACCCCTGCCAGAGCTGCGATAGGTATCCAGTGCTCCGACAGAGCCTCGCCGCCTGCTGACAAAAGTA
>Ga0196963_10001316_pt1 | contig 17257 bp, 13 predicted proteins | sample S1_5metaG_FD_148600 | JGI IMG/M metagenome (GOLD analysis project Ga0196963, IMG submission 148600) | Soil microbial communities from Anza Borrego desert, Southern California, United States - S1_5 | ecosystem: Environmental > Terrestrial > Soil > Desert | place: USA: California | collected... | reverse complement strand
TGATATCGCGGGGGCGCCGATGGGGCGGCCGTCGCTGGCGGCGTGGCGGGCGCTGCGGGAGGTGTTCTCGGTGGGGGTGAGCTTCTTGGAGTTCTTCGCGATCGGTAGGGGGATGGAGCCGGCGCGGGAGAGGCTCGCGACGCTGGTGCGCGAGAACCGCGGCGAGATCGAGCGGCTGGGAGGGATGGGTGTGAGGCTTGGGGTGCAGCCGCACGCCCCCACCACTGTCGACCGGCGGGTGTACGAGTGGGTGCTGTCGTCGCACGAGTTTCAAGGGTGGCCGGTGTCGACGCACCTGGCGGAGACGATGGACGAGCGCGAGTTTGTGGCAAGGGGGACGGGGCCCCAGCGGGAGTTTCTGGAGGGGCTGGGGTTGTGGTCGGACGAGATTCTCGAGGAGGTCGGGCGTGGAGACTCGCCGGTGCAGCATCTGGCGGGAGCACTCGGGCGGCGGCGGTTCGTGTGTGCGCACCTGAACGACGTGTCGGACGCGGACATCGAGGTGTTGGCGCGGATGGGTACGAGCGTGGCGTACTGCCCGCGGGCGTCGGAGTACTTCGGGGCCGAGCGTGTGTTCGGCCCCCACCGCTACCGCGACATGATGGCGGCGGGTGTGAACGTGTGCCTGGGGACGGACTCGGTGATCAACCTGCCGGCGGGGACGTCGCGAGTTTCGACGTGGGGTGAGGTGGTGCGGTTGGTGGAGCGGGATGGGTTGACGCTGCGCGAGGGGCTGGCGATGTGCACGGTGAATGGGGCGCGGGCGCTTGGGATCGACGAGGGGATGTTTGGGTTTGCGCCCGGAGGTGGAGGGTTTGGTGGGTTGGTGGCGGTGGGTGACGAGGGGGGGACGGAGTTGGTGTATCGGTGGAGGTGAAGGGGAGAAAACCCTCGCTGGCGCGTCGGGCTCGTTGAGTCGGGCTCGTTGGAGCCAAGTGGCTATAGGTGGAAGTAGCCCCCTTGGTGGGGCGGAGTGGGCGTGAGGGTTCGCATAAGGTTGGATGAGAGGCTCAGGCTGGCGTGATCCCCCGCACGGGCGGGACGCCTGTGCCGCCAAGACCTTGTGACCAAGAGCCCTGATGAGCGATAAAGCGCGCCGGAGCAATGCGTGGGACGAGCGGCACCTGAGGGGGCCGTGGCTGTGGCCGGTGAAGGCGGTCGTGAAGGCGCTGAGCTCGATCACGCTGGCGGTGATTCTGCTGGTGTTCGTGGTGCTGTACGGGATTTCGGCGAGCGTGCCGGTCGGGCTGCTGGCGCTCGCGCCTACGTGGCTGGTGTATGCACTGGTGTTCGTGCTGATCGTGGGCGGGATGGGGGCGCTGGGTGCGTGGGGTGTGGCGAGGGCGCTGGGCGGGGCTGGGCGGGGGACGCGGTTTGTCGCTGCTTTCGCGGCCATGCTGGTGCTGGCGGGCGTGGGCGTGTGGGTGTGGGTGACGAACGTGTGGCCGCGGCTGCGGTATGACGAGGTGACGCACACCGGGCTGCGGTTCTTCGCGGGCTTCGTGGAGGCGAACAGGGCGATCACGCTGCGGCGGCTGCCGGGCGTAGAGATGACGGAGCTGGAGTACTACGCCGCGTGGCCGCTACGGTGGGCGCTGCTGCTGTTCGTGCTGAACATGGTGGTGGCGACGGTGCGGCGGATCGAGTTCACGTTCAAGAACATCGGCGTGCTGACGGTGCACACGGGCATCGTGATCATGGCGCTGGGGAGCGTGTACTACGCGGGGCTGAAGCAGGAGGGGGACACGCTGCTGCTGGCGGGGCAGCCGGACCCGCACACGGGGCGGCCCAGCCCCGGGCCGATCCAGGACGTGTTCTACGACAACACGCGGGTGGCGCTGTTCGTGAACCCCAAGCGGATGGGGTGGGAGCAGCGGCTCGTCAATGGGCTGCCGCGGTACAACGACTACAACCTGGGGGCGGGGCGGGGCGAGCTGGCCAGCGGCGTGGCGCGCTGGAAGAAGGACGCGGTGCCGGAGTCGCTGCCGGCGCTGGCGATCGAGCCGGAGGCGACGCCCACGACGATGGTGGATAGCGACGTGTCGCTGAAGATCGTGGGGTACGCGTCGTACGCGGAGGAGGAGAGCGACTACGCGCGGGTGGAGGTGCCCCAGGGGAGTACCGAGATGAAGACATCTCGGTGGCACGACGGATCAAAGTCGCACGAGCCGCTGCGGTTCGTGTTCCTGCACTCGCAGCTGGAGGATGAACAGGGGCGGGTGTCGGATGAGCCGGTGGTGTCGTTCGTGATGCCGCCCTTGAGCGCGAAGGACCGCGAGAGCGGCAACGACGTGTTCTCGCTGGAGTACACCTTTGGCGAATCGGGCGGGATGCCGGAATCGCGCTGGCGTGACCTGTCGGAGCCGCTGCCGGCGGGCACGCAGCACGCGCTGGTAATCGAGGTGCCGGGGAAGGACGGGGCGCCCTCGCACCGCGAGGTGGTGCCGGTCGCGAACGGCTCGGCCTTCGATGTCGGCAAGACCGGGTACCGCGTCGCGGTGAAGGAGCTGCTGCCCACCCCGCCGTTCCCGATCATCACCGAGGGGTACAAGGGGGCGGACAGTTCGGTGGCGGTGGTGACGGTGACGACGCCCACGGGCGAGAGTTTCGAGCGGTACGTGTACCACCGGTTCCCCGCGATCAACCAGGACATGCTGAGCGAGCGGCGGGCCAACGGGCAGCCGGTGCGGCGGGACGCGGACCCCGCGATCCGTATGGGGCTGATCGAGTGCGACCGCATCTACGTGTACATCGATGAGAGCGGGGGGAAGACGCGGGCGATCGTGCGGCAGAAGGGCGGCCTTGTAAAAGTCACCGAGTCGCTGGCGCCCGGGCAGCGGCTGGACATGGTGGAGAAGGTGCAGCTGCGGATCGGCGAGAAGTGGGACGCGGCCCGCAGGGTCGAGCTGCCCAAGGTAGTGCCGCCAGAGAAGCGCGAGAAGGAGTCGGTGGGCACGCACGACCGCGCGATGGTGGGCGTGGAAGTCGCGGCCAGCATCGGGGGGCGGCCCTGGTCGCAGGTGCAGTGGTTGCCGTTCACGCGGTACATGAGCCTGATGCAGGGCGGCGAGCGCGAGGTGGTGCTTCCGGACGGGCGGGTGTACGGGCTTGCGATCGGGCGGCTGCAGCGGCCGCTGCCGGGCTTTGGCCTGCGGCTGCTGGACTTTGAGATGATCGCGTACGACCACCGCGGGGCGCCGCGGGATTACCAGTCAATCGTGCGGGTGATGCCGGCGGGCGGGTCGGGGTTCGAGGTGTTCGACCACGTGACCAAGCTGAACGAGCCGCTGCAGGCGCCGTTCCACTGGGACGACGGCAAGAGCTTCTTCGCGAACCTGCCGGGGCGGCTGGTGGCGGGCATGAGCCCCTTCCAGTTCAAGTTCAGCCAGAGCGGGTGGGACCAGCAGGGGTGGCAGCGGACGCAGAAGATGGCGGATGCGGGACAGCTGCCGCGGGCGTTCGCGAGCTTCACGATTCTGCACGTGGGCAACAACCCCGGCATCCACCTGATTGCGCTTGGCGGAATCATGATGGGGGTTGGGATCCCGTGGGCGTTCTATGTGAAGCCGTGGCTGGTGCGGCGGGAGAAGCGGCGGATTCAGGAGATGGTGGCGGCGGGGACGTGGCGGAAGCCGGAAGCCGGAAAGCGGAAACCGGAAGTGGAGACGGCGGGCGTCTAGAGCTAAATGGCAAAGGGCAAATTGGCAAATGGCAAATCAGAGGAAGACAGCGTGGCTGGTGATGGCGTTCGTATTTGCCCTTTGCCATTTGCCCTTTGCGAATTTCGCCGCGGCGCAGCTGGCGCCGGCGGGCAACGCGCACCCGCAGACGCGGCTGGTGGGTGAGGGGGAGGGGATCAGCAACCCGTTCGGGGCGAGCAACAGCGACCCGACGAAGGTGCCCACGCAGCACCAGAAGGCGGAGTTCGCGGCGAAGGTGGACCTGGAGTCGCTGCGGGACTTGGCCGTGCTGCACAACGGACGGGTGAAGGTGCTGGACACGCTGGCGCGGGAGACAGTGTTCAAGTTGACGGGCAAGCGGCGGTTCGTGGAGCGGCCGGCGGCGATCAACACGGCGAGCCCGGGGCCTGGTGGAGCCCCGACGGTCGGGCAGGTGATCTTCGAGAAGGTGAAGTACGACCCGCTGTTCACGCTCTTGGATTTGAGCATTGATCCGCAGTACTACGTGGACAAGCCGATCATCGGGATCGACTACCTGAACCTGCGGCGGGAGCTGCTGGAGGCCGCGTTCCCGGGGGATGAGGAGAAGGTCAAGCACGAGCTGAAGGCGGGTGGCGTGTCGCCGCTGATCATCAACGCGCACGCGGGGAAGGTGGCGAGCAAGCACCCCGGCGAGGAGCAGTGGGCGCGGGCCCTGGGCGAGATGGACCAGGCGATCGGGCTGTACGTGGGGGCTTCGCGGAACTGGGATGTGGTGGCACCGGCGTCGAAGGACCAGGCGTGGGTGCACCTGTCGCGGCTGCCGGAGGATGCGCCGGCCCGCAAGGCGGCGCTGGCGCTGGGGGCGGCGTGGCGCGGGCTGGACGCCGCCGCGGCCAACGCGGCCATCGCGACGCTCGCGGCCGAGTTGCCGAAGATCAACGCGGAGGTCTACCCCGGCGGGCGCCGCTCGCTCGAGCTCACGTACAACAAGGCGAACGCGTTCGAGTGGGGGTTCTGGGCGTACTGCGTGTCGCTGGTGGCGCTGCTGCTGGCGTTCGGCACGGGGCGGAAGTGGCTGGCGGTGGCGGGCTCGGCGCTGCTGGTGGGGGCGGTCGGGCTGCACGCGTTCGGGTTCATCACGCGGTGCATCATCGCGGAGCGGTTCGCAATCCAGAACCAGTTCGAGTCGATGACGGGCGTGTCGCTGTTCGCCGCGGCGTTGGGGCTGGTGGTGATGCTGGTGCGGCGGCAGTGGCTGTTCGGCGCGGCCGCGGCGGCGGTGGGGTTCATGGTGCTGATCACCGCGACGCAGGCGGGGATTCCCGGACAGCACATCGAGCGCGAGGCGGCGATCCTGAACACGAGCGTGCTGCTGAAGTACCACGTGACGACGGTGCTGGTGTCGTATGGATTGATTGCGCTGGGGTTCGTGTGCTCGTTGTTTTATCTGGGGGCGCACTACTTCGGGAGCAGGGCGGGCTCGGCGCAACTGGCGTCCGGCACTGGCGGGCGAGCCGCCAGTGGCACGCCTGTCGTGGCCGCTGTGGCTGTGGGCGACTCCCCCACTGTTCCCCGCGCAAAGCTGCTCCAGGACCTCGACACCGCCCAGATGATCGTGCTGCAGCTGGCGTTCTGGACGCTGGGCGTGGGCATCCTGCTCGGCGCGTGGTGGGCGGACCACTCGTGGGGGCGGTGGTGGGCGTTTGACCCCAAGGAGACGTGGGCGCTGCTGACGTGGATCATCTACCTGATCGTGATCCACGTGCGCGTGGCCGCGCCGGCGAAGAAGGGGCTGACCACGGCGTGGCTTTCGGTGGTGGGCTTTATCGTGATGCTGTGGACGTACTTCGGCGTGAATCTGCTGCTGCCGGGGCTGCACGCGTACGCCTAAGGAAAGTCGGAAGTGGGAAGTCGGAAGTCGGAGTCAGAACGGCTCCCCCGCGAGTTCTACCTCGTGGACGCGGCCACGCTGGCGCAGCGGCTCATTGGGCAGCGGCTGGTGCGCGCGCTCGAGGACGGCACGCGGGCGGCGGGCGTCATAGTCGAAACCGAGGCGTATCTGGGCGTGAAGGACAAGGCCGCGCACACCTTCGGCGGGCGGCGCACGGCCCGGAACGAGTCGATGTACGCCATCGGCGGCACGGCCTACGTGTACTTCACCTACGGCATGCACTTCTGCATGAACGTGGTTGCGAGCGAGGCGGGGGACCCTGTTGCGGTGCTGCTGCGGGCGCTTGAGCCGGTGGAGGGCGTCCAAGCGATGCGTGCTCTGCGCACGCACCGCCCCCGCAAGACGCCGCTCAAGGAAAAGGACCTGTGCAGCGGGCCGGGGCGGTTGTGCGAGGCCCTCGCGATCGGGCGCGACCTCAATGGCGAAGACCTCACCACCAGCCGCCGGATGTGGATCGAGGGTGGAAAGACGTACACGGCCCGCGATCTCGTGCGGACCACCCGCGTCGGGATCGCCTCGGCGGAGGAGTGGGTCGACCGCCCGCTGCGGTGGTACGTGCGGGGGAACGTGCACGTGAGCGTCGATGCGAAGGAGGTTTCTCGCGGAGACGCGGGGGCGCGGAGAAAGGCTTAGGAGCCGTTCGTCCTCGGTTCAGGATCCCGACTTTGCTCCTCCGCGCCTCCGCGTCTCCGCGAGAGATTGGAAGTCAAGTTCAAGGCCGCCGCTGGCCGAATCAGGGGAGCGCCGGGCGAGGTGGTTATGGGGTGCTTGGCGGATGCCGCGGCGGGCGGTACCTTCCTAGACTGTGCTGGTGAGAAGCGGCTGAGCCAGGGCTGACCGGCTTGGCCGAGTGGACGAGAGACACGGACCCAGAGGAGACGCAGGGTGTCCGATCAGTTCATGCAGGATTGGAAGTTCCTCCGCGACAAGGCCGGGCCTTTCCCGCCGCAGGCGTACCAGTTCGTCCGCGAGGGGCTGGCCCACACCGTCAAGTCGATCCACGGCGACGCCCCGTCCATGATGCACGACGAGGAAGGCCGGCACGTCAGCGGGCAGCAGCTGTGCCTGGGCCTGCGCGACTTCGCCCTCAAGCAGTACGGGCGCCTCGCCAAGATGGTGCTCGCGAGCTGGAACATCACCGAGACGGGCGACTTTGGCCGCATCGTCTTCGCGATGATCGACGCGGGGCTCATGCGCAAGACCGAGGAGGACACCATGGAAGACTTCCAGGGCGTGTTCGACTTCGATGAGGCGTTTGGGGACCTCTCGGTGAAGGGGTAGGGCGGCAGCGAGACAGCGAAACAGCGAGACAGGGCTCCGGGATTCCGGGGCCTTTTTCGTTTCCCGCGCGAAACGGAAGGCATCTCACCGCAGAGCACGCAGAGAGCGCTGAGCGGAAACGGGCGAGTTCCTTCTCAGTTCCGCGTCACTCCGCTCCTCTCCGCAAACTCCGCGTTCGGCTTCAAGGCATGAAACGCGGATCGCGCGGAGGGGAGCGGAGTTATCCGGACTTGCCTCTGCGTGCTCTGCGATCTCTGCGGTTCAATGCCTTCAAGGAGCATCGTGGGTGGTCGCTTGAGGCCACGTGTCCGGCTTCGTCGGTCAAAGGTCCGGCGCGCTCGGTCAGATGCGCGGCTCCGTCGGTCAAAAGTCCGGCGCGCTCGGTCAAATGCGCGGCTCCGTCGGTCAAAAGTCCGGCGCGCTCGGTCAAATGCGCGGCTTCGTCGGTCAAATGCGCCGCTTCTTGGGTCAAAAGTTTGGCACGCACGCGAGACCCTCCCGCGTTGTCAGTGAGGAGTTCGGACTCCCGGTCGCCGGCAGGGGCAGAAGCTGCGCAGTTTGGGCAAGCGGGCCAGCGGAATCCCGAACAAACGGTGGCTTACTCCGCCCAACGTCCGATCATTGTGCTGCCATGCCGCCTGACTCCGATAACCAGCACCTCAACCCCCACTCGCCGGTCCCCCCTACCACTGCCGCCGCGGCGAACGCTGCGCGGGTGGTAGGTTCTGGCGGCGGGACCACACCCCACGGCGGGCAGCCGCTCTCCAAGCTCCACATCTGGCAGATTCAGCCGGTGCGGGACCTGCTCGTCATCGGGGCGGTGATCCTGATCGTGTGGCTGGGGCACAAGATTTCGATCGTGACGGTGCCGATGCTGCTGGCGCTCCTGCTGGCGTACCTGTTCGAGCCGCTGGTGGCGTGGGCGGTGCGTCGAAAACTGTTCACGCGGCGGGGGGCGGCCATCACCATCATCCTGCTGGGGGCCGCGGCGTTGATCGGGCCGGTGGGGATCGGCGGCGGCTTCGCCACCTGGCAGGGCGTGCGGCTCGCGGGGCGCACGGTGCGGAACGTGGACAACCTCGTGCAGTCGGTGGCCCACCCGCAGGACGAGGCGGCCCTGAACAAGCTGCCGCCGGCGTGGCGGGACGCGCGCGACCGGATCGTCGAGGACGAGAGTCTGAGGCGGCAGCTGCTGCCGCTGGCGGGGGTCAAGCCGGAGGGGGCGGAGAGCGGAGAGCAGGGAGCGGAGAACGGAGAGCGGGGAGCGGAGAGCGGGGCGGAACAGAAGCCTGCGCCCCAAGCCGTCCCCGAGGGCGCGCTGCAAGGCCCACAGCCCGCGCCGCCGCAGGCCGAGCACCCGCACGCGAGCGAGGAGTCGGACGTCGGGCGGATGATCTCGTGGGTGGTGTCGTCGGTGCGGCAGAACGCGGCGACCATCAGCCAGCGGCTGGTCAACGTGGGCACGGGCATCGCGGGGCAGGCCCTGGACGTGCTCAAGGCCGTGGGCGGCTTCCTGTTCGGCGCGTTCCTCACCGCGTTCTTCTTCTACTTCTTCTGCACGGGCTACGGCGAGGTGCAGAAGTTCTGGGAGGGGCTGATCCCCGAGAAGAAGAAGGGGCGGTTCATCGACCTGGTCACCAAGATGGACCGCGTGATCGCGGGGTTCGTGCGCGGGCGGCTCACGGTCGCTGGCGTGCAGATCGTGGTGTACACGGTGCTGTACTCGCTGGTGGGCGTGCCCGCGCCGCTCATCGTCGGGCCGATCATGGGCATCCTCACCATCGTGCCGTACGCCTCGGGCATCGCGGCCCCGATCGCGATGGGCCTCATGTGGCTGGACCCGCCCGGCGGCTGGCGGGGCGAGTGGTGGTGGATCGTGGGCGGCCCGCTCGTGGTGCTCATGATCACGCAGTTCCTGGATGACTACGTGCTGACGCCGATGATCCAGGGCAAGGCGACCAACATGGACACGCCGACGATCCTGTTCGCGTCCATCGCGGGCGGCTCGATCGCCGGGTTCTATGGCGTGCTGGTGGCGATCCCGGTGGCGGCGTGCCTGAAGATCCTCTTGAAGGAGGTCTTCTGGCCGCGGTTCCGGGCGTGGAGCGAGGGAAGGGCGCCGGACGTGCTGCCGATCCGGGAAACCTAGTGGCAAAGTGGCAAAGTGGCGAAGTGGCAGAGTGGCAAAGTGCGCAAGCGTGCGCACGGGTCTTTTCACTTTGCCACTTTGCCACTTTGCCACTATCCCCGGTACGCCGGGCTCGTGCTCGGCGTGGGGGCCGTGGGCCAGCCGGTCTGGTCGAGGTACCAGCTCTGGAGGAGCTGCGCGACCTCGGCGGGTGAGTAGCGGCGGTCGTCGAAGCGCATCAGCGGGCCGAAGGTGATGCGGCTGTGGCTGCTCATGCGGAGGCTGGTCCAGGGCATGCGGGCCTGGGGCGTGCCCTCGATGACCACCGGCAGCACCGGCGCGCCCGTGCGCGAGACGATGAGGCCGACGCCGGGGTGGAAGGGCAGGATGTGGCGATGCGGGCGCTCGATGGCGCCCTCGGGGAAGACGCCGATCACGCCGCCCTGCTTGACGTGTTTCAACGCGTCGCGGGCCCCGACCGTGTCCTTGCCGGTGCGGTCGACGAAGATGATGTCGGCCCAGTCCCAGATGAGGTCCATGGCCGCGACCTTCATGTCCAGGGCCATCATCCAGCGGATCTCGAAGGGGCAGGCGGACTGCACGAGCAGCGGGTCGACGCCGGCCGTGTGGTTGCACACGACGACCAGCGGCCCGGGCCTGCGGGTCTTGGGCACATGCTGAAGGCCGCGGACCTCGAGGTGGTGGACGAGGCGGACATAGACCTGCACGAAGCGGAAGGCCAGCCCGATGAGGGGGTCGCCCTGGCGGGGGTTGTCCAGCACCCAGCGCGAGAAGAACGCGAAGGCGAACAGGGCAAGGACGAGGATGGCCCAGCCAAGGGGTGTCACGAGGGGGAGGATGTTAGCGGGCACCTAAACGAAGTCTTGTCAGACGCGGGCCTGAAGGTTCTACGAGGGGCGGTGGTGTTGGGGTTCCGTGGGGGGTAGAGTGGGGATGGGTGTGACGAAGTGACGGAGTGACGAAGTGGCGGACTTGTGGGCCGCGAAACGTGAGCAGGCACGTCAGGGCGTGATGCCCCTGGCGATGCGCATGCGCCCGCGCACGATGGACGAGTACGTGGGGCAGCAGCACATCCTCGGCCCGGGGAAGCTGCTGCGGCGGATGCTGACCGCCGACGCGGTGACGTCGCTCATCTTCCACGGGCCGCCGGGCACGGGGAAGACCACGCTGGCGGAGCTGATCGCCAAGCAGACGAAGCGGGCTTTTGTGCGCGAGAACGCCAGCAGCGTGGGCGTGAAGCGCATCCGCGAGATCATCGACGAGGCCGCGAACCGGCTGGAGCTCGAGGGCAAGCGGACGATCCTGTTCCTGGACGAGATCCACCGCTTCACCAAGAGCCAACAGGACGTGCTGCTGGGGGACGTCGAACGCGGCCTGATCACGCTGATCGGGGCGACCACGGAGAACCCGCTGTTCGCGGTGAACTCGGCGCTGGTCTCTCGCAGCACGCTGTTCCGGCTCGAGCCCCTGAGCGAGGCGGACATCGTGAGCGCCCTGCGGCGGGCCATCGCCGACAAGGAGCGCGGCTACGGCGCGCTCAACCTCGAGGTCTCCGACGAGGCCCTGCACGTGTGGGCGACGAAGAGCGACGGGGATGCGCGGCGGGCGCTCACGGCCTTGGAGGTGGCGGTGCTGTCTTCGCTCGATGGCACTGTCTTTGGTGGCACCGGTCTCCCGACCGGTGTGCGTTTGGAGCAAGGTGGAACGAAGAGCACCGGTCAGGAGACCGGTGCCACCCCAGACGGTGCCACCAAAGGCAGGATCACCATCGACGGCCAGGTCGCCGAGGACTCCATCCAGCAAAAAGCCGCCGTCTACCACGGCACCGGCGACGAGCACTACGACGTCATCAGCGCGATGATCAAGAGCGTGCGCGGCAGCGACCCCGACGCGGCGGTGTTCTGGATCGCCCGCATGCTCGACGCGGGGGAGGACCCGCGCTTCATCGCGCGGCGGCTGGCAATCCTCGCCAGCGAGGACATCGGCAACGCCGACCCCCGCGGGATCATGGTGGCCGCGGCGTGCTGGGAGCTGGTGGAGCGGATTGGGATGCCCGAGGCGCGGATCACACTGTCGCAGTGCGCGATCTACTTGGCGTTGGCGCCGAAGAGCAACGCCAGCTACATGGCCATCGAGATGGCGATGGAGGATGTGCGCGAGGGCCGCACCGTCCCTGTCCCCGTCTACCTCAAGGACAAGAACGTGCGGGCCGCGGCGGAGATGTCGGCGGGCGGCCGCGAAGGTTTAGAAAGAGCCGGCACCGCGGGCGTGCAGGGCGGCGCCAGCGAGGGCTACAAGTACGCCCACGACGAAGCCGGCGGCCTGGGCACGCAGGATTACCTCGGCGTGGACAAGCGGTACTACATCCCGACGGATCGGGGGGCGGAGAAGTTGCTGGGGCAGTACCTGGAGGAGGCGCGGAGGGCCCGGGGGAAAGAGTGAGAACGAGCACTACAATGAGCTATGACCTTGACCATCCCCGACGAGGTTCTACAGACGAGCGGCCTCAGTGAGCGCGAACTGCTCATCGAGATCGCCTGCCGGCTGTATGATGCCGAGAAGCTTGACAAGACACCGGCGTGCCGCTTGTGCGGGCTCAGCCGCGTGGAGTTTGAGGACGAGCTTCACAAACGGAAGCTGCCCCTATACCACTTGTCGGTTGAAGACTTCGAACAGGACATGAAGACCGTCGAAGCGATGAGGCAGTCCGACAAAGGCCGGAAAGCCGGCTGATGGTTGTTGTTTCCGACACGTCACCACTCCGGGCGTTGCAGGCGGTTGGTCTGCTCCATGTCCTTGAGCCGCTTTACACGCGCGTTCTCATTCCGACTGCGGTCGCTCGCGAGCTCGTCGTGCCCACTCAAGCAGTGAGTGCGCTCGACATCGGGAGCATTCCCTTCCTCGTGGTTCGCAGCCCGGAACGACGCTTGGATCTTCCCATGCTTGGCGAGGGTGAGACGGAAGCGATATCGCTCGCAGTGGAGGTCTCAGCCTATAGCATCATTGTCGATGACCGCCGGGCGCGGCAGGTTGCCGCGCGTATGGGACTGCGCACTGTTGGGGCCGCCGCGATTCTCGTAGCGGCTAAGCACCGAGGGCTGATCGATCATGTGGCGCCGGTCTTGGAAGAGCTTGAGCGCAAGATCCAGTTCCGCCTTTCTTCTGACGTACGACGCACGATCCTGCTGATCGCGGGCGAACTCGACTAAACTTCGAACTATGACACCAGGCTCCATCATTCTCTGCCCCGGCCAGGGCGCGCAGGTTGTCGGGATGGGCAAGGCGTGGTTCGAGGCGTCGGAGGACGCGCGGGCGGTGTTCGCGGCGGCGGACCGGCAGTTGGGCGATCGGCTGGGGGCGCCGCTGTCGAAGCTGTGCTTCGAGGGACCGGCGGAGGTCTTGAACCGCACCGACGTGAGCCAGCCGGCGCTGTACACGACGGGTATCGCGTGCTGGCGGGCGATGCTGGCGAGCGGCGACCGCCCCGTGGCCGCCGCAGCGGGGCTGTCGCTGGGCGAGTACACCGCCCTGCACGTCGCGGGCGCGATCTCCTTCGAGGATGGGCTGGAACTGGTCACCCTGCGCGGGCGGGCGATGCAGGACGCGGCCGAGTCGCCCGAGGCCATGGCCGGCGGGGGCGGCGGCATGGTGGCGCTCATCGGCGGGACCGACGAGCAGGCGGAGCAGATCGCCCGCGAGGCGCGGGGTTCGTCTGGTGGGGGGCAGGTGCTCGTGTGCGCGAACTTCAACGCCCCCGGGCAGGTGGTGCTGAGCGGGCACAAGCAGGCGTGCGAGCGGGCGGTGAAGGTGGCCGAGGCCATCGGCGTCAAGTCCACGCTGCTGCAGGTGGCCGGGGCGTTCCACTCGCCGCTGATGGCGGGCGCGGCGGAGCGGCTTGGGCAGGCACTCGCCAAGACGGCCATCCAAGCCCCCAGGTGCACGGTCGTCTCCAACGTCACCGCCCAGCCGCACACGCCCGACGCCGAGACCATCCGCCGCCGACTGGTGGAGCAGCTGACCAGCCCCGTCCGCTGGGCCCAGAGCTGCGCGTGGCTGGCCGCCCAGACCACGGGTGCGGGCGCGGGCGGTTTCAGCTATGTTGAGCTGGCCCCTGGACGTACACTCATGGGCCTGATGCGGCGAATCGACAAGAGCATCAAGGTGGACACCAACGACGTGCCGCCGGTGGCGGCCTAAGGGCAGGTACGAACGCGCATGACCAAGCCGAGCCAATCCATCCGTTCTGAGTCGCTGGCCTCCCGGGCGGGGCGGGCGCTGCTGTGCACAACGCTGACGCTGGGCGTCATCGGCATGGTGGCGATCCCCGGCGTGGTCATCACCGGCTGCGAAGAGAAGAAGCCACCGCCGCCGCCCCCACCACCGCCGCCGCCGCCGCCCACGCCGGCTGAGCCCATCCAGGTCGACCCCGTGCTGCAGAGCATGAAGCCAGACAAGCGGGTGCAGTTCCCGCAGTCGGCCTCGCCGATCGACGAGTCGCTCGCCCGCGCGGTGATCTCGCTGGCCGACGCCCTCGCCCGCGGCGACGCGAGCAAGTTCGGCGGAATGCTCAACGGGGACGCCAAGTCGCTGCTGGACCAGCTCCAGGGCGACGGCAGCTGGGACGAGGCGGTGGCAAAGATCGAGGCGGTTCGCATCGTGGCGATCGATGACCAGGCACCGCCGGCTCCGCCCTCGGCGACCATGACCAACGCCAACGTCTACATCGCGGTGCAGGAGCCCGGGCGTGCGTACCTGGTGGCGTTCAACGCGACCAGTGATAACGGCGCCTGGAAGTTCAGCGGCACGCGCTCGACGTCGCAGACCCGGCCGCGGGCGTCGGACTTTGACTCCATGCCGGTGATGGCGCTGGCGGTAGACAAGGGCGGGCCCGGGCCACAGAAGAGCAGTGGCGACGACGACTCTTCGAACACGGTGGTGGACAATCCCGCCGTGCCGACCGGCGACAAACCGACCGACGGGCCCAAGAAGATCAACACGCCCTCGGGCCCGGTGACGATCCCGGGGAGCGGCTGAGCGCCCTTGGGGCGGCGGGTGTTTGCAGTGGCAGAGCCATAGGTCGTAGAGGTCGCAGATGTCCTCTAGGACCTATTTTTTTTCTCGGAGAGACAGCAGATGACAGAGACACAAGTGACCCGCGTCGCCCTCGTGACCGGCGCCTCCCGCGGCATCGGCAGGGCCATCGCCCTGCGCCTGGCGAAGGACGGCCGGCACGTGGTGCTCGCGGCCCGCAGCGAGGGGCCGCTCAATGAGGTCAAGAGCGCGATCGAGGCCGCGGGCGGCAAGGCCTCGGTCATGGTCGTCGACATCGCTGACGCCAAGGGCTTCGCCGCCGCGGTCGAGAAGGTCGCGGAGACCCACGGGCGGCTTGACATCCTCGTCAACAACGCCGGTATCACCAAGGACGGTCTTGCCCTCCGCATGAGCGATGAGGACTGGGACCTGGTGCTGGACACGAACCTCAAGTCGGCGTTCGTGGCGATCCGGGCCGCGGCCCGCAGCATGATGAAGAACCGCTTCGGCCGCATCGTGAACATCTCGTCCACCAGCGGCGTCGTAGGGAACGCGGGCCAGGCGAACTACGCGGCCGCGAAGAGCGGGCTCCTGGGGCTGACCAAGACCATCGCCCGCGAGCTTGGCAGCAAGGGCGTCACGTGCAATGCCGTGGCCCCCGGTTTTATCGAGACCGACATGACCCACAACCTGCCCCCGCAGGTGAAGGAGGGCGTGCTGAACCTCATGGCGGTGAAGCGCCTGGGCAACGGCGACGACATCGCGGCGGCGGTGGCGTACCTCACGAGCGACGAGGCGGGGTTCATCACGGGGCAGACGGTGTGCGTGGATGGCGGGATGACGATGACGTGAGTGCCAGTGCTTCGCGGTAAGCTGGTGCCATGGCAATACGAAAGTCATGGGTAGCCGATGGCGCGCAGGTGCTGGTCGTTGCTGCTGGCAAGGGCGCTCGTGATCAGGCTGTGCGCTTTGGTGTCTACCACAGCCACAACCACCGCACCTTCAGGCCATCGAAGTACATCGCCTTCTATCACAAGGGTTTGATCGACCTCATCGCGGAGATCGAAGGCCCGCCCGAGGACGATGTGATCATCGCTCAGCGGCCAGAGCTTGCCGAGTGGGCACGTGTCATGCCCGAGAGCAATGGTGACCCGTGGGAACCGCACTGCTTGTTCAGGCTTAAGAACGTGCAGGCGATCGGGCCAGTTGTAAATAACGCGAGGGATAAGAACGGTGACCCGACAGCGTGGACACAGAAACAGAGGTATACGACGGTGGCGCAGCTGCGGAGTGCGCGTGTGACATCTGAGATCTGAACACGCTCACTCCGAGCCGTGCGCGGATGTCAACCCCCCCACCACCTCCCGCAGCCCCGTTAGCGGCTGGCCGCGACGGTGCAGGAGGACGCGGTCGCTCTCGTAGTTGTGGTCGTCGGCGGGGACGTTGAGCACCAGGGCGCGCCGGCCGTTGTGCGCCAGGGCGTGCACCTCGCGGGGCGACGCGGTTGCCGGCTCGACCACCACCAGCGAAGACGGGGACGCGTCGGTGGGGTGTTCACGCCGCACATCGAAGCCCGCCGTGGTCAGCAGGGCGGAGACGTACGCGGCCTGGCGAGGGTCCTTGAGCTCGACCTGAGCCAGCGGCCTGGCGGCCGCGGGGTCAGAGCCTTCCATCGGCGCGGCGGCGGGGATGAGCAGGCGGAACGTGGAGCCTTGGCCGGGCGCCGAGTCGATCTCCACGCGCCCGCCCGCGGCGGTGACGATTCCGGCGACGATCGAGAGGCCCATGCCGGTTCCCGAGCCGCTGCGGCCGGCGGCGCGGGTCCGGGTGGTGAAGAAGGGCTCCATGCAGCGGCGGCGGACCTCCTCGGTCATGCCGGCGCCATTGTCGGTGACGGCGACCTCGACCATCGCACCCTTGTCGCGGGAGCGGACGTGAATGTCGATGCGGCCGTCCTTGCTCTCGCCGTGGCGGGCGTGCACGGCCTCGCGGGCGTTCTGCACGAGGTTGAACACGGCCTGGGTGAGGCGGTGGGGCGCGATGGCCAGCGGCGGACAGCCCGCGTCGGCGCGGGTGGTGACTCCAACGCCCCGCCCCACGCCCGACTGGAAGATGCGGCCGGCGTCGGCCTGCCAGACGGTGGGGTTGGTGACGGCCGTGGCGCCCTCCTGAGACGGGTCCATCGCGAGCATGCGCATGCCGCGGGAGAGCTCGGAGAGGTAGCCGAGCACGGCCGCGATGGCCGCGGCGCTTTGGCGGACCTTGGTGTCGGTGCGGGCGGCTTCTTCGAGCTCCTCCACGTGCACGCGCATGGGGAGCAGTGCGTTGTGCAGGTCGTGGCCGAGGCCGGCGGTGAGCGTGCCCAGGCTGGCGAGGCGCTCGCTGTCGCGCAGGCGCCGGGCCGCGCTCTCGAGCTGGAGCGTGCGCTCCTGGACCATGACTTCCAGGCGGCCGCGGTAGCGGGCGAGCTCTTCCTCGGCGGCCCGCCGTGCGGTGATGTCGCGCTGCGTGCCCCACACGCGCAGGAGCTTGGTCGGGTCGGAGGGATCCCTGACGCCGACCATGCTGTTGGAGAAGTAGACAGTCCTTCCGTTGGCGTCCTTCTCCTGGCTTTCGATGTCGACCACGCGGTAGCCCGTTTCAAGCACGTGCGTGATGTAGGCGCGGGCGGAAGGGTCGCTGGAGGGGAGCATCATCTCCAGGTTCTTGCCGATGAGGTCTTCGGGCGAGGTGAGGCCGTACATGCGGGCCATCACGTCATTGCACTCGGCGAAGTGGGCGTGCTTGTAGACGTGCTCGAGCTGCTGCTCGATGGGGAGCGTGGTGTCGAGCGGGGGCTCGATCTCCAGCCGCCAGATGCCCTCACTGCTGTTGGCGATGAAGGCGCGGTAGCGCTCCTCGCCGGCGCGGAGGTCGCGGGCGACACGGGCGCGTTCGATGGACTCCCAGCAGCGGGCGGCGACGGTCTGCACCAGCTCGACCTCGTCGTCGCGCCACTCGCGCGGGCTGGTCTGGTGCACGGCCATGGCAGCGGCGAAGCGGCCGGCCTTGTGCAGCGGCACGCAGATCACCGAGCGGATGTCGGTGGCGCGGTAGGCGGCGCGGACCTCCTCGCAACGGGCGTCCGTCTCGGAGTCCTGCTGCACCGCCGCCCACTCGCGCTGCTGCCGTTCAAGGTACGGC
>Ga0196963_10001314_pt1 | contig 17288 bp, 20 predicted proteins | sample S1_5metaG_FD_148600 | JGI IMG/M metagenome (GOLD analysis project Ga0196963, IMG submission 148600) | Soil microbial communities from Anza Borrego desert, Southern California, United States - S1_5 | ecosystem: Environmental > Terrestrial > Soil > Desert | place: USA: California | collected... | reverse complement strand
AATCACATTTTTGTTAAGAGTCAGGCCAATTGTGTCGAGAACTGTCTCGGCTTCGTTACCGTTAATGCCAAAACTTGTCTGAACGTCGGCCACGATCAGGTGATTATCGGTGCCGTTCGTTACTAATTTGAAGCCCCGATCCATTAAGGCAGTCGAGAGCGCCTGGGCGTTTTTCAAAATTTGCTCGGCGTATTTGGCAAAGGCCGGGGTGGCGGCCTCGCCGAACGCGACCGCTTTAGCGGCAATAATATGCATGTGCGGACCACCTTGGATGCCCGGGAAGACTGTCCGATCAACAAGCGTCGGTAAATTTTCGACAGTTTTTTCCGGTGCCTTGAGCGGATTGCCAGCGATGCCCTTCGTCAGGATCAAACCGCCCCGAGGACCGCGTAAGGTTTTGTGGGTTGTCGAGGTGATCATATGGAAACCGTGGTCAAACGGGTTGGCTAACTTTCGAGCGGCAATCAACCCGGCAATATGGGCAACATCGGCCCAGAGAACGGCCCCGACTTCTTCGCCGATCTTGGCGAACTTGGCGTAGTCGAGCTCGCGCGGGTACGAAGAGAAGCCCGCCAAAATCATCTTGGGTTTGTGTTCTTTGGCTAAAGCTCGCAAGTGATCGTAGTCCATTTCGCCGGTTTCGACATCTTTCATCCCGTAACGGACGAAGTTAAATAGCTTGGCTAAAATCGTGCCTGGCCGACCGTGCGTTAAGTGGCCGCCGTGGCTCAGCTCCATCCCCATGATCGTGTCGCCCGGTTCCATCCAAGCGTGCTCAGCTGCTTCGTTGGCCTGCGCTCCGGAGAGCGGTTGAACGTTGGCATGGTCAGCACCGAATAAGGCTTTGGCCCGGTCAATTGCCAGCTGCTCGACTTGATCGGTAAACTCTTGGCCGCCGTAGTAGCGTCGCTTGACGTACCCTTCGGAGTATTTGTTGGTTAGGACACTGGCCATTGCTTCTAAAACATCACGGCTGACGTAGTTCTCCGACGGAATCAGTTCTAGACCGTCTTTCTGTCGTTGAAACTCGCCTTCAATAATTTTTTTGACAACCGGGTCCTTCATTGTTCGCATCGTAGCAGTAATCCGTTTTTGCACAAGCAAAACTACCGAGACGTCGCTAACAAGGCTGACACATACTACAATGCAGGGGATGGATCTCTTCTTCCGCAACAAAAAAGCGTTTTTCGACTATAAAATTGCCGATGACCTTGAGGCAGGTTTAGCTTTGACGGGTCCAGAGATCAAAGCCATCCGGTCCAAGCAGGTCAACATTGGCGGCAGTTACATCAAACCCTTTGTCGGCGAGTCTGGCCGGCCGGAACTGTGGTGGGTCGGTAGTCACTTTTCTGTCAGCGAAGGGGACGCAATGCGAACGAAGAAACTCTTGCTCAACCGGTCTGAAATCGACCGTCTGGTCGGCAAGCAGAGTGCTAAGGGCTATACGATTTTACCGCTCGAACTCTACGTCAAACGGGGCCGAGCCAAGTTGAAAATCGGCTTGGGTACTCATAAGAAAGCTCACGACCACCGCGAAGAGCTGCGCTCCCGGGCCGTTGACCGGGAGGTCGAACGGGAATTCCGGGAGCGGCAGAAGCGTTAGTTGCCGAGCGGACCGCTACTCGTAGCTGGTTCTTCGGTGGGAGCTGCCGGAACGGTTGAACTGGCGGCTTTCAGCTCATCAATGGCATCCCGAGCAGCGGAGAGGAAACCTTTGGCTTCTTTCAGCTGAGCTTTGGCTGCTGCTAAATCGGCTTTGTAGGTCGTACTGCCCGGGTTGTTGGCGATTTTCTTATAGGCATCATAAGCGGCCTGAGCGCTATTCTTGGCTTTGGCGAGATTGTCCTCAACCGTACTGACATCAACACCCTCGCTCTCAAGTTTGGTCAGGGCAGTTTTAATTTTGGCGCTATCAACCTTGGCGATAATTAGGTCAGACACACACATGCCTCGGACAGCGGGGATCAGGGCAACGTAGACGTGATTTTTGCCAATCACGTTACTGCGCAACAAGTCTTTGACTTTGTCGGTTGAATCGAGCGTCGGGACAGTCGCGGCGTCGGTTTTTAGACGGCTGATGGCAGCGCTGATGGCGGCGTTAGCCTCAGTCTTGGCAGCAACGCGGCACTTTTTCGTGTGATTACCACTCGAAAGCGCGGTTAGTTTTTCCTGCCGCTCGGTGATCATCTTGGTCGCCAAGAGCTTGAACTTCTCGAGCTGCTTAACGCCCTTCTCAGCTTTTTTAGCTTCTTCAAGCGCCTGCTTACGGGCGGCTTTCTCCGCAGCGTTATGTCGGAGTGATTTAGCGGCCGTAGTCGGCTCTTTGGTCGATCCGGCAGTATCCTGGGCGTGGCCGATGGCCGGGGAGGTAGTCAAAAGGCCTATTAAGAGAAGGCTAAAAATCAACCGTGTCATCATCGGACTCCTCGTCTAGCGTTATTTCACCAAGATCAGTGTCGAGATCGCTCAAGGTTGTTGCCAGTTCGCCTTTGACTTCAGTCTTTGGATCGGTTGATGGTTGTGGCTGGGGTGTGGGTGTTTGGGTAGTAACCGATTCCGGGCTCTGGCCAGTGGCTCGGAACCAAGCGACACCGCCGCCAATCAGGGCAATAATGCCGAGTGCTAACAAAACGTATAGAAATTTTGAACCGCCTTTACGGGCTTGTTCTTCCATGTTTCCCTCCCTAGTTAATGTCGAATGACGTATCTCCAGGCTGTCAGATTGCCTGGAGGTAGTCAAGTTAGCTTCCTGGGAGTGTTACTGGCTCTTTTCAAACTTCCAGGTAATGGTGTCGGTTGACTTGGTGACGTACGTACCAGCCCCGACCTCGCCCTGCCGGCCGTTGACGTAGTAAATCCAGAACTCGTTGTTGGTTGAAGCCTTACCGTTGATCGAAGTGACCAGCTCGCCGACGCCTTCGTAGGTTTTGGTTTCGACCTTGTGTTTTTCTTTTAACAGTTCAAGTGCCGTTTTGCCTTCAACGCCTTGATAAGTAATTTCGTTCGATTGCTCTTGGCTGCTACCGGTGGTCGGAGCGGTCGTATTATTTGGCCGGAAAACCAAGTACAAGCCAAAGGCCACCAAAATCGCCATCAATATAAGGACGAGCGTTGATCGTTTCATCTCTTCGTTCTTTCTAGTGCCGGCCGCAACGGTTGCCGTTCTGGTTTCGGCTTCAACTCGTCGGCTAGAACGCCGAGACGGTTGGGGTTTGCGGGGAGTTCGTTTAATTCTTCGTGTTGCCATCGTTGTTTCCTTGTACGAAAAAAAACATATGTCGTCAAGAGGCTTGGAAAATATCACAGAATTGTTACCGCCTGCTTTTTCGGCAACTTTAACGTAAAATGAAACAACTATGGAAATTGGTATTGTCGGCTTGCCGAACGTTGGCAAGTCTTCGTTATTCAACGCTTTGACCAAGGCTGGCGCCGAAGCTCAGAATTTTCCGTTTACGACTATCGAGCCTAATGTCGGCATCGTTAACGTTCCGGACGAGCGTTTAGACTTTTTAGCCAGTCATTATAAGAGTGCCAAAGTCGTTCCGGCGACAATCAAGTTTGTTGACATCGCTGGGCTCGTCAAAGGGGCGTCGAAAGGCGAAGGGTTAGGCAACCAATTCCTGGGCCATATCCGTGCGTGTGACGCTATCGTCGAAGTCGTCCGGGTATTCGATGATCCAAATGTTATTCACGTTCATGGGCAGGTTGACCCAGACAACGACGTCACCACTATTAATACCGAATTGCTCTTGGCTGACGTCGAGCAAGCGACAAAATCGCTCCAAGCTTTGGAAGAAAAGATTAAGCGCGGCGATAAAGAAGCCGTCAAGACCAAGTCGCTGCTGGAGGGAGCGGTCAAACTTTTTAACAACGACCAGCCGCTTCGCACCGACCCAACGCTAGCGGCCGAGCTCAAGGCGTTTCAATTTCTAACCGCTAAGCCGTTACTCTACGTGGCTAATGTTAGTGATAATTCAGCCGATGTCTCGGCCTTACAAACGTACGTCAATCGGGAAGCGGCGAAATTAATTGCCGTCAACGTCAAAACTGAACTGGAGGTCGTCGACCTGCCGGATTTAGAGCAGCAGCAGTTTCGTCAAGAACTGGGCTTGCAGTCCGGTCTGGACGAAATTATCCGGGCAGGCTACGAGCTCTTGGACCTTCAAACATTTTTCACGGCCGGTCCCAAAGAAGCTCACGCTTGGACGATTACCAAAGGCACCAAAGCGCCGCAGGCAGCCGGCAAAATCCACACCGACTTTGAACGTGGCTTTATCCGGGCCGAGGTCTTTAGTGTCGAAGACTTACGCCAACTTGGCAGTGAAAAAGCCATCCGGGAAAAAGGCAAGTTGCGCTCTGAGGGCAAGGACTACGTTGTCCGCGACGGCGACGTCGTCGAGTTTCTGTTTAACGTCTAGCTACATGCTTGGTGGAGCTAGGAAATAGAAAAAGCCGGTAACCCGGCCCAGGTTGCCAGTTAGTAGTAATAGACCAAGCGCGACGACTATGGCAGCGGTCACGTACTTAATCCAACCCAGGTGTGGCGTCAGGGCCTTAATAACGTTTTGACTGCGCTGGATAAAGTAGCCGACTAGCAGAAACGGCAGCGTCAAGCCGAGACTGTAGGCGATCAAGTACGTCGTGCCCACCAAGGCTGACCGTGATTCACCGGCTAACAGCAAAATCGCCGCCAGAACCGGGCCGACGCACGGCGTCCAGCCGGCGGCAAAGGCAACCCCCATCAGTAGCGGGTAGAATCGGCTCCGGTCATGGAGAGGTTTGGGTTCAATGCGGAAACTGCGATAAAGAAAACCGATTTTGACGACGTCAGCGATAATCAGGCCGAAGAAAATAATTAGTAAGCCGGCAATAACGGAAAAATAGTTTTCAAAACTGGTGAACTGTCGGGCGAGCAAACCAGAGATGGTGCCAAACATTGCAAAGGTGACGGTGAACCCGAGCACGAACAGCCAAGTTGCCCGGCGAATTTGAGCTTGGGCGTACGATGGGTCGTCAGTTTTCAGGTTAACGCCCGCGACGTTAGCTAGAAAAATCGGGACCAGAATCACAACGCAGGGCGACAGGAAGGAAACCAAGCCGGCCACCACCGCGATGCCGAGATTCAAACTCTCGATCATCTACTGCAGGGCGGGTGCGAAGGCTTTGAGGATGTCTTCTTTGGATTTTTGACTTAAGAACTTCTCCAGCTGAACGCCGTTGCCGTCGAGGACAAACATGGTGTGTTGGTAGCGGACGCCGAATTGGTCGGCGATTTTCCGTTCCTCGTCGCTGGTGGCGTTATCGTTGTAATTGACCCGGAAAGCGACAATCTTTTGTTGATTACCAGTTAAGCCGTTCATCATGTCGACGACGACTGGCTCTTGCTTAGCGCAGGTCGGGCACCAGTTGGCGTAAAAGAACAGAAAGATCGGTCGCTTGGCTTGCTTGGCGTTGATGTAGTCAGCGTCAGTGTATTCGAAGTAGTTTTGAGCGATTTTTTTGCCAGTGGGGGTGAAGGCAGGCACTTCGCTACTTGGCGGTGGAGTGGTGGTTTCCGTTTGTTTGACGTTACTGGTGGCATCGGGCGGTGGCAAGGTTTCGCTCTCGTTTTTCTTGAGGAAGAAGTAGGTGCCCCCGACTATGACGATCGCCGCAATCAAACCGATGAGTAGTTTCATGTCTCATATCCTAGCACAACAGTTTAGACTTCATAGAGGAGATGTGTCAGGTGATGTTGGGCCAGCACTTCGACGGCACAGTTATGAACAATCACGCCGCGGTCGGTTTTGCCTTCGAGCTTGCCTTTGTGGGCGTGGCCATGAAAGACGTGGTCGACTTCGTAGCGATTGATCGTGTCGGTCAGGTGAGCCGACCCCAGAAAAGCGATAACTTCCGGCGCTTCGCCGGCCAAGGTCTCGGGGATCGGTGAGTAATGAAGGACGACGACCTTTTTCTTAGTAGCTAATTCCTGAAGCGAGTGCTCTAGTAACAAGGCTTCGTTAACCGACTCTTGCACGAACGCCTTCATCAACTTTTCGCCAAAAGCCCCCAAGGCATGTTGGCCAAAGCCGCCGGCAAAACCTTTGACGCCCGCAAAGCCGACCCCGTTTAGCTCGTAATGCGAGCCTTCCAGAAAGTGCAGACCGGCATCAATTAAAATTTGCTTAACCGATTGCTCTTGGTCGCTGTGATAATCGTGATTACCGAGGACCCCGATAACCGGGAGCCGACAGACCCGGAGATCGTCGGCTAGATTAGCGGCCTCGGCTGGCAGGCCAAGGTTAGTCAGGTCGCCACAGAGCACCAGTAGATCGGCTTGTTCGTTGATTTCGGCAAACAGATCCTGGTAGCGGCCGTGATCGGTTTCTTGGACGTGAAGATCGCCGATCGCCGCGATCCGAAGTTTTTTAGTGGCCATGGCCTCGTTCTACAAAGTTTGGCTAGAAGGCCCAATGGAGAAACCGCTAAAAGTGAAGGAGTTGGTGATGCTGCTTGAGCCAGCGTTCGGCGTTTTTATAGTCAGGGAAATAATCAGCCACCAGCTGCCAGAAGCGGGTGGAGTGATTCATATGGGTTAAATGGGCCAGTTCGTGGTAAATGACGTAATCACTGACCGTGTCGGGTGCCATTATCAGCCGCCAGTTGAGAGAGATAGTATTACGGCTCGAGCACGAACCCCAACGGGTTCGTTGGTCACGGATGGTGACTTTTACAACACTCCGGCCAACTAGATCGGCCAGCAACGGAACCCGGTCCTTGAAGCGCTGCTCGGCTTGCCGGCGGTACCATTTCTCTAAAATCTCCCGGACGGTCTTATGATCCTCAGAAGGGCTGGTAACGACGAGGTGGGTGTTTTGAATAACCACACCAGGTTTTTTCGTGCTCGTGACCGCCAGGCGAAATTGGTATTCCTGGCCGCGGAAAAATAAGACGTCCCGTTCGGCGGTTAAGGTTTCCAGTTTACTGGAAGCATTCGCCAGCTTCTCGTCGATCCAGGCCTGGTGTTCGGCGATAAACTCATCGATCCGTGACTGGGCAACCCGCAACGGCGCCGTCACCACCACCGAGCCGTCGCCGTAAACGCGCAGTCGAAGCGAACGCGAGGCCCGCAGCCGTTTGATTTTGATTATTTCCGCCATACCTGGATTTATAGCAATATTTTTGGGAAAATTATCTAGTTGCAGTGGTAGCTCAGCTGGTTAGAGCACCGCCCTGTCACGGCGGGGGTCGCGGGTTCAAGTCCCGTCCACTGCGCAACTAGACCTGAATGTAGCGCTTGACGTTATACTTCTCGAGCGTTTGTTTGTACCACTCTTCGTAGGTTTGTAAGTTATCGCCGGTCCGTTCGGTGACTTGGATGACGTGATAGCCGAATTGCGATTGGACTACACCGGAAATGCCGTTGACCGGCAGGTTGAAGGCGGCTTCTTCAAAACCGGGGGCGATCTGGGAAGCTAGTTCGCCTTTACGCCAATAGCCAAGGTCGCCACCGGCATCTTTGGTTTTGGCGTCCTGGCTGAACTCCTTGGCAACCTCGGCAAAATCTTTACCGCCGTCGAGCTGTTTCTTGGCTTCGTTAGCCGGCTGTTGGGTCGACACCAGGATATGGCGGATCCGAACTTTGGTGAGAACCGTATTTTTAACCTTTTCTTTTAAGACCTGCTCGGCAATGATCTCTTTGAAGTCGGTCAAGCTCATACCATAGAGCTCATTAATCTTCTTGGCGATTTCGTCGGTTTTGCCTTGTTTTTCCAGGGCTTTCTTGAGTTCCTCCTCGGTGACCCGGATGCCCCGCTGTTTGGCTTCAAGCACAATAATCTGATCTTCGATTAAGCCTTCGAGGACCCGCTGGCGCAGCTCGGTATCGGTCGGCAGTTTGGCGCCACTATCTTTCGGGGCCCGGGCGTTGAAAGTCTGCAAAAAACGCAACCGCTCTAAAAACTTATGGCCCCAAACGAGCGAACCGTTAACCTTGGCGGCCGGTAGCGGATACAGAACGGTCAAGGTTTCGGCAAATCGACTCTCAGATTTCTTGGGGTACAGCAGGACGTAGCCGAGCACCCCGAAGGCGGTGTAAAGAGCCAGAATAAAGAGGGCGATATCGACGAAAATGGTCGACGGGTTATCGGCGTGGCGACGAACTAAAGCTCGGAACCAGGGAACGCGGACTTTCAAAAAGCCCCAGATAACGGCGTAGGCTCGACTGAGCAGTTCCCAGATCGTCACCAAAAACGACTTAATAGTATTTAGAATGTTCTCAATTGAGGATAATTGACCCACAGTACAGCTCCTATCACTACGATAACAGCCAGGAGGGTGAAAACAAAATGAGCGATCAGAGAGCGACGGCTCGAGAAGCCGAAGAGCTGGATCAGTTGCCAAAACGCGTAGAAGACAATGAAACTGATCAAGGAATTTTCAAAGAACGAGAATGGCCAAAAAATCAGCAAGCTGTTGATCTGGGCGATCAGAAACCCTAAGACTAGCCAGTGGATGATACTGTCCCGGTCGACGGCCAGCCGATCGAGCCGCCGGGCCCAGAGGCCAGCGGCCGGAATGCTGATAAAAACGAAAAACGTCACCGCTACTACTAGCGGGTTGTTAATGTCGAGCGCGGAAAGCCAGTAATTAGCCAACAACAAGATGAAAAACGGTGTGCCGATTAACGGGTAATGCATTTGGCGTAACGCCGCGCTTAACCCGATAATCAACGAGGCTAACACCAGGCCGAGCTGGGTGGCCGGCTGCGGGATGCTGTCCCAAACGACGGCGGTGACAAAAAACGGGACGATCCAGAAAAACGCGGAAAACAACCAGGGCCGGAGGCTGCGCATGGCGACACTGTACTATGTTTCTCTCGGGGTGGCTACTTGGCTTTGTAGGTGGAACCGATGGTCAGAATAACCTGGGCGTCGGCTTGTCTGTCGGCGGCTTTGCCCTTGACCGGATTGGTGCCAAATCGTTTCTTGAGGAAGGCGTTGGTGTACGGGGTGTTGTCGAAGTAGGTGATCGTCGTGGCGGTCTTGGGAGCAGCGGCCACTTGAGTACTGACGACGTTATAGCCAAGTTTTTTCAGTTTGCTGGCCACCTGGTCACCGACACCAGCTTTCCCAGAAGCATCAACGATCAGCAGTCGGGCATTCTCTTTGATTAGGTACGGTTCCTTGAGAATCGTCAGGGCAAATTCCTGGACTTCGGAGAAATCATTGAGGCCTTTTTTGGGGATGATAATGTAACCAGCCTTCGGGTCGTTTGTTGATTTAAGCGGGCCGTCAGCACTGGTATCAAGGACTTTCGAGACCGCCTTACTGTTATCGGTTGTCTTGATCAGGCCAGCCAAGCGGCGCATATCGTCGACGCTCAGATCAGTCTTTAAGTGGTTGCCAAGGATAGTGATGAGATCGGTGATTTTCTTGGGGTTACCCAGAACATTTAAGCTGAGCATCTTCTCTTGGACGGCCTTGATAACTTTCTGTTGCCGATCAGCCCGGGCAAAGTCCGAGCCGTTGGCACCGTGACGCGAGCGGACGACTTTGAGAGCAGTTTTGCCGTTCAACTTTTGATACCCGGCTGCCAAGTAAAACGGCTGGTAGCCTTTGAGCTGTTCGTCAGGAAACAGCGGGTCGTTGATCGGCTTGTCTAAATAAATTTGAACGCCACCGATCGAATCGATGAACTGCTCGAAGCCTTTGAAGTCAATGCGGGCGAAATAATGGATCGGCACACCGAGAACACTGGAAACGGTATCTTTGAGGGCGTTCGCCCCGGCGTCAACAGAATTCTTACACGTGTTTTTCTTTTTACACTGTTCGTTACCGTAGGGATACACGGCGTTAATCTTCGACATGCCGTTATTGGGGATTTTGACGTAGAGGTCTCGTGGCAGGGAAAGCATGCTGGAGGACTTATTGATCGGGTCAAGGGAAAAGATTTGAATCGTGTCGGCTAACTGTCCGCCCGGGTGACCGGCACCGCCGATACCGATAAGGAGGATGTTGATCCGGCCGTCACCTTCGGCTCGGAGCTGATCAGGAGGAACTTCGCCGCTAAAGCGGAAAAACGAAGGGGATTCGGTGTTGTTTTCGGCGCTGATGTTTTTTAAGGCTAAGGCTCCGGTGACGCCGATCCAGCCGGCAATCCCGATAATCAGGATCAAAACGCCCCAGAAAAACTTCTTCCAGACCGAGCGCTTACTCTGGGTGCCCGGGTTTTGTGGGTTGGGGATTCGTCTGATCAACATTGTGGCTGTTTCCTACTTTATCACAGCAGTTAGTCAAAAACACTCCTGTTAGACGCGGGGGATAATCGCCGACGTGGTAGTGAACTCTTGGCCGTTGAGGAGCTGAGCGATACTTTGGTCGAAATCGTCGCTCGGAATGGCCAGTAGCGGGATTTTATAGAGCCAGTGGAGGGTGTTAGCGGCCGTCGCGCCGATCCGGATACCAGTAAACGAACCTGGTCCAACTAAAACGGCGATGGCAGCTAGGTCAGTGACTGGCAGGCCTCGACTGTTTAAGAGTTCGCTAATCATCGCTTGAAGTTCCTGGGCTCGCACCGATTTAGCTAGCGGCGTAACCTGCTGACCTTCGATTAAGGCCAGTTGAGTCAGGTCTTTTTGAGTAGTATCAATCGCCAGTACCGTTGAGAAGCTGGCCGCGGAAACTTTCATGATTGGCCCTCAAAGGTTATCTCCCGAGTATTTTGGTCAAGAATAGCAATGACGACTTTTTTGGTGCCCTCGGGCAGCACTGCCTCAGCAATTTCGGGCCACTCGATTAATGTTAGAGTGTCAGGCGCTCCGGCGTGTTCGTGCCAGTCGAACGACCGAACTTCTTCCGGAGTGAGCCGATAAAAGTCCAGGTGAATCACCTGGTTGATGGTTTTCCATTCAACCGGATACCGCCGTTCGAGCACAAACGTTGGACTCGCCACCCGCCCGTTATAACCCATTAGCTGCAGCAGGGCTTGGACAAAGGTGGTTTTTCCGGCCGCCAACGGCCCCGAAAACGTGACAATATCTCCGCCCCGAACCGTCTGGAGCAAACGCTGGGCGGCGAGCGGTAGAGAGGCGTGTGTTACCTGCATAAGCATATTCTACGGCTTTTCTACAGGTATGAAAACGTATAATGAATCGGGTTATGATGAGGGTTACAATTTTATACCTATGTCAAATCGGGTAAAACTCCATGACGCGTACGTCGAACTCCTCTATATCGGCGACCAAACATACGAGACTGTTCGGTCGATGGTTGACGAGGCTTTAGCGCTGACTAGCTCCTGGACCGATAAACCCTTGCTGGTTCTGGCCGATCTGAATAAATTGGGGAAATCAACCTTTGGCTCGCGGGAAGCCAGTTGGGAGGCTTTAAAGTTAGTTCCGTATAGTCGCGTTGCTATTTGTGCTGGGAATACTTTTATTCGCCACCTCGCGCAGCTGGTCAGCCAGGCCGCCGGTATGGCGGATAAAATTCAGGTTTTTGCTAGCCGGGAAGAAGCGGTTGATTGGCTGACTGACCAAAATGTCGTAAAATCTTCCAAAAAGGCACCAGTGCGCAATGGCAAAAAAAACAAGTGAACTAGATCAGTACAAAGCCAAAGTCAGTCAGCGATTAGAGGAACTGACAGAAGTTTTAGCTCATGTTTCGGTAGGCGACTTTTCTAAAACCCTGAAGATTCCCAAAAAAGAAGATGAGTTTACTGACACTTATGTCGGCGTCCAACTGCTGCTCGACGTCATTCGAGATAACTTGAGCCAGCTTCAACAGGTTAACACCGCTCTTTCCGAGAATGTTAGAAGCGTCGAGGCGACCAATCGGACGGTCGAGCAGGAAAAGATTATCGACGAAGCTATCCTAGACAGCATCGGTGAAGGCTTGATTGTTACCGATACCGACGTTCGGGTGACGATTGTCAATCACCAGGCTACCCTCATGCTGGGTCTGACCGCCAAAGAGTTGGTAGGCAAAAACTTGTTCAAGCAAGTGAGAGCGTTCGATATGAACGGACAGCCGGTTCCTGACGAACTCCGACCGGCGACCTTGGCCCTGAAGAAAAAACGGAAAGTTACCCACACCGGGCTCTACTTTGCCACCAAGCGGGTCAAAGAGCTTTCGGTGGCGATCACCGCCTCACCGATTATCGTTGGTCAGAGCGTGATCGGTGTGGTCAGCGTCTTTCGAGACGTGACGCAGGAGCGAGAAATTGACCGAGCGAAAACGGAAGTGGTTTCCTTCACCTCCCACCAGCTTCGCACTCCGCTCTCGGTTATCAACTGGTACACCGAAGTGATCCTGGGCAATCACCTGGGAGAAGTGACCGACCGCCAACGGGAGTATCTCGAAGTCATCCTTTTTACGACCCGGCGGATGATCGAGCTCGTCAACACTTTTCTGAGCGTTTCCCGCATCCAGTTGGGGACCCTAGTTATGGACGTCAAACCGATCAATTTGCAAGAAGTCATCGAGAGCGTCCACGTCGAGCTAGCCCAGCCAATTGACCAAAAACGGATTACCTTTACCGCTGACTTTACTGACGATCTTCCAACTATTACCGGTGACCCCAAACTGATTCGAGTGGTTTTTCAAAACCTGATCAACAACGCGGTCAAATACACGCCGAACAAAGGCTACGTCAGCGTCGCCACTTCGCTCATCCGGCCCGAGGACAAGTTGCCGGTCGAGGAGGGGGTCTTAGTGGTTATCGAAGACACCGGTTACGGTATCCCGAAGAAGCAGCACAGCAAGATCTTCACTAAGTTGTTCCGGGCCGAGAATGCCCAGCAAATTGATACCGAGGGCGCCGGCCTGGGGTTGTATATGGTCAAATCGATCGTTAACTACGCCGGTGGTGATGTCTGGTTTAAGTCACGACTCGGCAAAGGAACGACTTTTTTCGTGGCCCTACCGTTTGTCCCAGCTGTTCGCGGCACCAAACCAGCTTGACATCCCCTAAGGTGGCAGGTTCAATGGCTACAATCTGATGAACAGCGACACCAAACATATTCTGATTATTGAGGACGACAGTTTGCTGCGTGGTGTTTTGCGGGACGAGTTAGAGCGAGAGAACTTCCAGGTTTCAGAAGCCAAGGATGGCAAGGTCGGCTTGGAGATGGCGACCAGCAACAGCTACGACTTGATCCTGCTCGACATTGTTATGCCGAACAAAGACGGCTTATCGGTCCTGCGTCAGTTCCGCAAGCACGATCATGCCAGCAAAGTCCCAGTCATCCTTCTTTCCAACTTGAACGATCCCGAGAAGGTCGCTGAAGCGATGCTCGACGATTACGTCCATGACTATTTGGTTAAATCTGATTGGTCACTGGCAGACGTCACGAAGAAAGTTAAGACCGTCCTCGGCGTGTTGTAGCTAGCTGATACCGTCCTAAATTTCCTAATTGCCAGCCCAACGCGGTTCCCAAAACCGCAAAGGCCGCCGCATACCACAGCGGTGGGAAACCTTTTTCTACCACCAGCGGCCAAAACATTGGGAATAAGAAGTACTGAGCCAAAGCCCAGACTGCCAAACCGAAGACCGTACCGGCAATGAGCGTTTGGGCCGGCGTTTGGTGGCGGAGAAGCAGTACGAAGAGCCAGCCAACTAGTATGCCAAGGACAACCACTACCACTAGCCCCACCAGGAACGGCAGCCAACTGAACTCCAGGATGTTGGCCAGAGCCGCTTCGCCCATAACCATTGAGGCAAAGACTCGAGTCGGGGTGTACCACGGCAACTTGAGGATCGGGGAAGCGATAAACATCGCAAATGCCCCCATGATTACGGCAGCGATTGCCCCAGCTTCGATACCGTGGCGGGCCGGATGTTGGACCCAGCGTTTGGCCGCCAGCGTCCCGGCAGCGAGCAGCGTCAATCCGGCCAGAATCAGCACCCTGAGCAAGTTGTAATAAAAGCTACTACCTCCGACGATCGGAGCCGTTTCTTCGGTGGTTGAAGAGACCTTCCAGACCACGCCGGAGTTGGGTTCGAGCTTCAAGCCTTCGGCGCTAACCCGGGCGATACCCCAGTCGGTGACGTACATGGCTCCGTCCGGGCCAAAGGTGACGTCGGAGGGATGTTCCAAGCCGCCGGCACTGTGACGCGAGGCTTGGCCCGGTTGTTGATTGGTGAGGAAGTCAGTAATCCGACCGTTGGTGGTATCGAGCTTAACCACTTTGACACCCTGCGGTTCCTTAACCGTACCGGTGGCCGGCGTAAAATCACCGAATAGCGCGATATACGCGTCGGTTGGTTTTCCCCAGGCAGCGTTCGGGGCAAAAGCAAAACCGTTCGTCGCCGAGTGGGGCTGGAAACGGGCGATCGGTTTGGGGGGAGTCGTAGTTGGGTGGTTTTTCAAGATGAAGTTCGGCTGGGGTTTATCCTTCGGACGAAAACGGCTGTTGGTGACAGGAACATCGCAAGCGTAGTCTGGCCAACCGTACCAGGCGTCTTCGGTGATTTTGTAAAAGCAGTCCCAAGCGTTCTCAATCGGTCGCGAACCCCGGGCGTCAAAGCCGTGCATAGTGACGTAGAGATTGCCGTCGCTGCCCCATTCCAGACCGTACGGGTTACGCAGGCCCCAAGCAAAAACTTCTAGGTCGCTACCATCAAGATTAGCTCGTAAAATCGCGCCATTGCATTTGGGAGAACCGGGAATTACGGTGCCGTCTTTGACGGCCGAGCCAAACGGGCTATAAGGACTGGTTTGAGTTTGTCGGCCGGGCTCGAAAACATGCTCGGAAGCAAACGGTGAGCCAGCGACTGTGACCTCCCGACATGGGACGTCACGGAGCTGACGAAGCTCCTGGTTTTTCAGCCAACCAAACACGGCGTTGTCCTCGCCGACCACACCGGAATTGGTGACCGTCCCGACTCCTAAGTAAAATTGGTCACCTTTGAAGACGATCTGATTGGCCTGATGATCGCCTTGCCCGGGCAAACCGCTAAGAACCGTTCGAAAGTCTCCGTTTTGATCCAAAGTCGAAACGCTACCGGCGTGCACGACGTATAATAATCCTCTATGAAACCCAACGGCGGTCACTGGTGTTTCTTTACCGAATTTCTCGCTATCAACCAGCACCGTCTTTTGGCCGTTGGTTTCTAGTCGAGTCACTTTCGGCTTGCCAGTATCGTACCCCGACTCGGCGATAATCATCCGACCCATTTCGTCGAAGGCGACCATCGTCGGAGCCGACAGATCCTGGGCGACTACCTCGACTTTATAGTTGCCGTTGACTTTAATGTCGTCGGTCCGAACAGGACGATTGGCCGCTAGGGCGGGACCGACAGACAACAACAAAGCAATCAAAGCTAAAGCGATCTTAATCATGGCGATATTCTATCAACCGGAAATGGATGAGTTTTTAGACTTTCTTCTAAAAACTACCGAAACAAATCTTCTTGAGTTCGAGTGCAGACAAACTGACCCATGGGTGTGGCGTAAAATTTTTCTGCGTTACTGCTTTGGCGATAGGCTTTTAGCTCCTCGGCCGTATTGCTCAACCAAGCCAAGCGACTGTCCAAAATTTTATCCGGACACTTGCCGGCTAGATAGAAGCTATCGCTGGCGAGGGTTTTCAGCATGAAAAGCAGTGAAAAAACCATAATAGTGACGGCACCTTGGGTGAGAGTAATCTTTTTGTAATAAACTACGACTGCCATAACTCCGAGGCCAAACAGGGCGTATTCCATCGCTGCTCGCCAGGGAGAGGTCTGAAACTCGATGAGATGCGGCTGCTGGAGGATGATGCCGACCAGAAAAAGGAGGGGAAAGAGCGTCGGTAGTAACATCCACAAGAAAAAGAGATAGCGCGGAACTTGCCAGTTGGTTTTTTTGTTGGGCAAGGAGAGCGAGATGGTCAAGCCGACTAGTAATGCTAAGGCGAAGCCAATGCCGAGCGAAGCCAGTTCGGTAACGATTGACCCGGTGCTTAACGGTGAGAGCAAGAGGTAGGCTTGAAACGTGAAAAAGAACGTGCCGATTAGCAGCCAAAACCAGAACCAAGCTGAAAAAACGCTTTTGAAGTTGACACGGGTATGCCGTTTTTTGAGCCAGCGCCAAAGAACTCGTTCGTACGAGCGAAGAGTTTTGAACTGATTGTTGTTCGCTCGCAGCATGATTTTAGTCTAGCAATCGGTCAACTGGTTTATTTTGTATGATTTTACATGACTCTGATCCCAAGATAAAGCCTGTGGTACAATCCGCGAAGGTGAAGATGTGAAACTGTTTGAAATGCTTCTTGCCTTGTTCTTTCCCATAACGTTTCCGATTGTTGGCCCGCTTCAAGGACTCAAAATGCGGCGGAAGGCCTACCTGAGAGAACTCGATACAGAAGGTCTTTCGAGCGATTTCATCTGGTCCGGAATTCTAGGAGGTATCGGTTTATCGGTCAATCTGTACTCCTTCTATCTGGCCGCTTTTACACGGGTCCCTTCAAACGAGTTAATGATGCGATACCTCTTGGTGATGGCCGTGGCCTGGGTAGTCACCTATCTGAGTGCGCGACATTACACCGCGACCCAGGAAAAGTGGGAGAAAATACTCGAAGAGGAACGGGTCGCTCAGCTTTCGGGAACGTCACGACTCATCAAGCCTCAGGACTAGCGACTGAGGCTTTTGTTGCTCCCGGGCTTGGAATCTTCGCTTTGCTCAGTTCCTCGCAGTCATACTGCTCGGAATCGCACCATTCGCTGGGGAAGAAGGATGTTCGGCTTAGCCTCACCTTCTTGCTTACCTTTGTAAGCTCGCAGTCGAACCTTTGCTCCCGGGCTTGGATTCGAACCAAGATAGTCGCCTCCAAAGGGCGGTGTCCTACCATTAGACGACCCGGGAATATCAGTATTTTACTCTGAAACGCGCCGCTTGTCAGGATTGTTACTCAAAGTTTGGCAAAGAGTTCGTTTTTCCGAATCGACGAGAGCATATGGCTACGCAAAACTGGTGTCCGTAACTCAAGTCGATATTCTTTCATTGCTTCTGTTTTTAATCGTTGCAGTTCTGGACTGACAGAGAAGCTCGTCCAATGATACCGATTTGCGATCGATGATGGTGGTAGCAGGTAGAGGTCGGGCCGGTAACCGCGCGGTGAGGGGTACTGGGGAGGGAAGTGGTCCGGAAACGCTAAGGTCATGATCGAGGTTTGGTGAGTTATGTGGCTGACAACCTCTCCGACAGCCGCGTGATCGCTGTGCAAGTCTTCTGGGTGAGGAATAATCACCACAGTTGGGCGGTATTCGTCAATAATTTCCTCACAGGCGGTTTTCAGTTCGGCTGACGAGTTGGAAAGTTCGCCCTC
>Ga0196963_10001313_pt1 | contig 17294 bp, 15 predicted proteins | sample S1_5metaG_FD_148600 | JGI IMG/M metagenome (GOLD analysis project Ga0196963, IMG submission 148600) | Soil microbial communities from Anza Borrego desert, Southern California, United States - S1_5 | ecosystem: Environmental > Terrestrial > Soil > Desert | place: USA: California | collected... | reverse complement strand
AGGCCGCCGGCCAGGATCACCCCCGCGGTGAAGGTTGCTGTGCTCATTGCGGGGTGATTTTACGCGCAAATCCGGCCGCGCGCGTCCCCTTCGCGGGACCGATCTCAACTGGACAAGCCGGGCCCCGCTACTAAAATTCCGACAATCGAGTCGTCGGCGGGTTGCCCCGTGGCCGAAAACACCGCGCGCAGAAGCGGTTGACGCTCCCTAGACAAGACAGGATCCGGTATGCGGTCGCTTCAGTTCGTCGAACCGACGCCAGACGCTTATCTGGCCGCCATCGCGGCCGCGGCGGCCAGGGGCGGAACGACCATCCGGCTGGCGGGCACAGGCCTGGTTCGCAACGTGGTGGCGCAGCAGGTTGCCCAAAAATTTCCCGGCCTGACCATCGAAAGCCCCGACGCACCGGCAGCCGCCGTTCCATCGATCGTCGCCCTGTTCGAAAAGGATGCCGACAAGCTCTCGGACCAGCTGATCGCCTATCTCGACGCTCGGGACGTCGCCCTGATCGGTCCGGTCAGCGACCGGTTCTGGTCCAGGCGAGCGCTCTTCATCGTCTCGCAGCCCAAGGCCGGCACGCATCTGATCTTCGAGCTGGCCAAGGCGCTCGGCTATACCGAGGGCGGCGAGTGCCGCGACATCCCGGTGCCGGGCTCGTGGTATTTCCTCGAATTCACCAACGCGCATACCGGCGCGCCGGACTTTTTTGTGGATTCCGTGCGACGCGCGCCGCATGGCAACCGGGCGCATCCGTTCCCGCATCATCCGACGCTGTTCAACTACCGCAACCCGCTCGACATCGTGGCGTCGGAGGCGAACTACTATCACGAGGATGGCAAGACCATCTTCTACGGCTATCTCGCCCATCTGAGCTACGAGGAGCGTCTGGCGCGCCTGATCGACGACCCGTGGCTGCTCGGCAGCATCCGCGATCGTACGGCGCAGTTCATCGCCTGGCTCGATTTCGCCAACGTGCTTCCGCTCTCCTTCGAGGAACTGGTGGGCGAAAAAGGCGGTGGCGACGATGGCGTGCAGAACGACACCGTCTGGTCGATCATGCTGCGCCTGCATGCGCCCGGTGATCCGGACACGATCCGCACGGCGGTGTTCAATCCGAACAGCCCCACCTTCCGCTTCGGCCGCATCGGCGGTCACCAGAAGCGCTTCACGCCGAAGACCTGGGAAAAATTCAACGCCCTGCCCCAGGATTTCATGGCGGCCTATGGCTTCAGTGAAAAGCCGGCTTCCGGTGCGTGGATGCCGAGCCGCGCGGCGGAGTATCGCCGGCGCGTGCCCCGCTACAGCAAGGCCGCTGTCGAGCCCTTCATCGTCCAGAAGAACCTGGTCGGCTATGACATCATCAAACTCGGCGGCCGCTATGTCGGTGTGCCGCCCGGGTTTCCCGCTGTCGACTTGGCGACCGCCCCACCGGAGCTGCTGAAGCAGCTGATCGTCGGAGACACCGCGGACACCGTCCGCTTCCTCATCCACGCCCGCACGTTCCTTCGCTAACCCCCATCGGGGCCGTATTCCGCGCATTTTAGGTATCGTTAACTATATTTGCTGTAAACTTTCCCAATGCTCCCTGTCGGTCAGCGCCCGTGCAAAACCCTCGTCATTGGCATTCCTCGTGGCGGGTTCTCGCTCTACACGAGCGTCATCGAGAGCCTGTGCCAGGTGTTTCCGGCCAAGGGCGAGCTGCAGCACAACGTGATGTCGTTACTGGTCAACGGCCTGAACGACACTATCGCCGCCGCCATCCGCGATGTCTTCGCGCGTCACGGCCTGCAGGACCGGATGATCTACAACAAGAACTTCCAGTCGCTGCATGGCGGCCCCTACGGGCTGCACGAGGACCGCAAGCGCGTCTATTACCGCAAATACATCGGCCTGGTCGGCGCCGGGGACTTCACCCTCAACGTTGCCCACCCCAGGATCGTCGGTGAATTCACGACCGTGGTGCATTCGCACTATGATCCCCCGCTCTGGGCCGCGATGCCCGAATACGCGGACTACGTGAAGTTCTCCCCGGTTCGCATTCCGGCCGGCATCCTCAACTCGGCGTGCTTCTCGCTCAACGCGCTGACCTCGGAATACCTGCAGCGCTTTTTCCCCGACGACATGCACAACGACACGTATCGGAACAATCTGGCGCTTTACAAGCTCAGCGACATGACGTTCTTCGCGGGACTCACAGACTTTCTCAAAGGCTTCTTCGACAAGCTGATCCCGGTGCGCGAGCACTATCATGTGTTCCGCTGGGAAGACCTGATCCTCGAGCCGATCAAGACCATCAAGGCGGTCGGCCTGGCGCTCAATCTCGACGTCAAGGATGACGCGGCGCAGACCATCTGGAAGCAGCGCGACCACGTGAACCTGACTGGCCATCATCTGCATAACTATCGCGTGGGTCACGGCAAGGTCGGCGAGTGGAAGACGACGCTGACCAACCATCACCTCGAGATGATCCGCCAGAAAGGCATCGAGCCGATCTACAAGGAATTCGGTTACGGTCCGATCGAATATCTCGACGAGACGCAGTACACCGATTTCCAGAAGACCCTCGACGACCACATCAAGCGCGGCGAGATCTGCGATCCGACCAAGGATCGCGATCTGTTCACGTTCGCCTTCAACAAGAGCAATATCAACTCCGAGAAGTTCCCCTTCCGCCGCTACCCGTGGAAGACGCACACCCAGCTCGAGCGCTCGTGCTTCACCGAGCAGGCGCTCGAACAGGAGATCTGGGAAATCGCCGAAAGCACGGCCGCCAAGGTCAACGCTGCCCTGGAGCCGGTCGCGGCGGCAAATTTCTACGAGCAGCGCACAGCCAACGCCGCGCTCGACCGCATCGAGCGCTGCCGCGGCACGTTCGATCCGACCAGCAACCAGATGTTCGACAACGCCCTGAATTACGCGCGCGAGCTGACGCGGCGCTATTTCGCACCGGTGTCCGTGGGAACGGCAGGCAATGCCTGACCCTTCGCCCGTCGAACCCGGCCGTTACGGAACCTGACCCCCGTGCCTGCCGTAGTCGCCGCACCGGATGCCGCGCGGCTTGAATCGCTGCGCCAGCTCGAAGCGGAGAGCATTCATATCTTCCGCGAGGTCGCGGCGGAGTTCCGCAAGCCGGTCATGATGTATTCGATCGGCAAGGACAGCTCGGTGATGCTTCACCTGGCGCGGAAGGCGTTCTATCCAGGCAAGCTCCCCTTCCCGCTCCTCCACGTCGACACGAAGTGGAAGTTCCGCGAGATGATCGAGTTCCGCGACGCGCGGGCTCGCGATGCGGGAGCCGAGCTTCTCGTGCACACCAATCCGGAAGGCCTGGCTCAGGGCATCAATCCCTTCGATCATGGCTCGGCCTACACCGATGTCATGAAGACGCAGGCTCTCAAGCAGGCGCTCGATCAGTACGGGTTCGACGCGGCCTTCGGCGGCGCCCGGCGCGACGAGGAGAAATCCCGCGCCAAGGAGCGCATTTTCTCCTTCCGCACGCGCACGCATCAATGGGACCCGCGGCAGCAGCGGCCGGAGATCTGGAACCTGTACAACACGCGCGTCCATGCCGGCGAGAGCATCCGCGTCTTTCCGCTGTCGAACTGGACCGAGCTCGACATCTGGCTCTACATCTATCTGGAGAAGATCCCGGTCGTGCCGCTCTATTTCGCGGCCGAACGTCCGAGCGTCGAGCGTGACGGCGCCATCTTCATGCTCGACGACAAGCGCTTCCGCCTGCGCGAGGGCGAACGGCCGCAGCCGCGCAAGATCCGCTTCCGTACCCTGGGCTGCTACCCGCTCACCGCCGGCATCCTGTCCGACGCCGAGACGCTGCCCGAGATCATCTGCGAGACGATGGCCAGCAGCAGCTCCGAGCGCCAGGGCCGCGTCATCGATCACGATCAGTCCGCGTCGATGGAGCGCAAGAAGCAGGAAGGCTATTTCTGATGCGCGAGGCCGCGGCACGCCGGCAGCTCGACGATTTCCTGGCGAAACAGGCCGAGAAGCCATCCCTGCGCTTCGTCGCCTGCGGTAGCGTCGACGACGGCAAAAGCACGCTGATGGGGCGGCTGCTGTTCGAAGCGGGAGCGCTGCTCGAGGATCAGGCACGGGCGGTCGAGCGCGACAGCCGCCGCTACGGAACCGCGGGCGATGACGTCGACTACGCATTGCTCTTCGATGGCCTGGATGCAGAGCGCCAGCAAGGCATCACCATCGACGTCGCCTACCGCTACTTCTCCACCGACCGTCGCCGCTTCACGATCATCGACGCGCCGGGCCACGAGCAGTTCACCCGCAACATGGTGACCGGCGCCTCCAATGCCGACGCGGCCGTCGTCCTGGTCGATGCTCGCAAAGGCCTGCTGCCGCAGACGCGCCGGCACTCCTACATCGTCTCGCTGCTTGGCGTGCGTCACGTGGTCCTGGCCGTCAACAAGATGGACCAGATCGGCTACGACAAGCAGCGCTTTGACGAGATCACGGCCGAGTACCAGTCGTTCGCGACACGGATCGGGCTCGAGGGCTTCTCTGCGATCCCGCTTTCCGCGCTGCGCGGCGACAACGTCACGCGCCGCTCGCCCGCGACACCCTGGTACAGCGGCCCGACCCTCGTCGAGTGGCTCGAGACCCGGCCGTCGTCCCGCCCGCAGAACGAGCCGTTCCGCCTGTGGCTCCAATGGGTCTCGCGGCCCGATCAGGATTTCCGCGGCCTCGCCGGCACCATCGCGCATGGCGAGGTACGGCCGGGCGACCGCCTGCGCGTCATGCCATCGGGCAAGACGAGCACTGTATCCCGCATCGTGACCATGGACGGCGACCGGGAACGGGCCACCGCCGGCGATGCCATCACCCTCACCCTGGCGGACGAGGTCGATGCCAGCCGCGGCCAGGCGCTCGTCGCCGAGGCCAATCCGCCCGAACAAGCCGATCAGTTCCAGGTGCACCTGGTCTGGATGAGCGAGCAGCCGCTGCTTCCGGGCCGCGGCTATCTCGTCAAGATCGGCACGAGCACCGTCATCGGCCAGGTCACCGACATCCGGTACCGCGTCAGCATCGACGACCTCTCCCATCTCGCGGCCAAGCGGCTCGAGCTCAACGAGATCGGCGTCGTCAATCTGAGCCTGGACCGCGCCGTCCCTTTCGAGCCTTACGCGAAATCCAAGGCGTTCGGCGGTTTTATCCTGATAGACCGGCTGAGCAATGCGACCGTCGGCTGCGGCATGATCGACTACGCGCTGCGCCGCGCCGCGAACATCCAATGGCAGCACATCGAGGTCGACCGCAAGGCCCGCGCGAGCCTCATGCGGCAGAAGCCCTGCGTGCTGTGGTTCACCGGGCTCTCGGGCTCGGGCAAGTCGACGATCGCCAACCTCGTCGAGAAACGCCTCCACGCCCAGGGCAACCACACCTATCTGGTGGACGGCGACAACGTCCGCCACGGCCTCAACAAGGATCTGGGATTCACCCCCGAGGACCGCGTCGAGAACGTCCGCCGCGTCTCCGAGCTCTCCCGCCTGCTCGCCGATGCCGGCCTGATCGTCCTCGTGTCGCTGATCTCGCCGTTCCGCAACGAACGGCAGCGGGCGCGCGAGCTCATGGAACCCGGCGAATTCCTCGAAGTCTATGTCGACACGCCGCTCGAGGAATGCGAGCGGCGCGACCCCAAGGGCCTCTATCGCAAGGCGCGCGCCGGCAAGCTGACGAATTTCACCGGCATCGATTCGCCCTACGAAGCGCCGCTTGCTCCCGACATCGTGCTGCGCACGACGGAAGCGTCGCCGGACGCGCTCGTCGATCTCATCCTCGACGCCCTGCGCCAGCGGCAGGTCATTTCCGGCTAGTCGCTGTCGGCGCTCGCCTTCCGGCTGCGGCCTTCCTCGACGACGCTGCGCGCATCGGCGTCATAGACGATACGCTCGGCGCCCGACAACACGATGAAGCGGCTGCCCTTGGCGCGGCCGATCAGCGTCAGGTTCGCCTTGCGCGCCAGCTCGACTCCCCACGCCGTGAAGCCCGAGCGCGAGACCAGGATGGGGATGCGCATCTGCACCGTCTTGATCACCATTTCCGAGGTCAGCCGGCCGGTGGTGTAGAACAGCTTACCCTCGGGCGGCACCGTCTCCATGAACATGTAGCCGGCGATCTTGTCGATCGCGTTGTGGCGGCCGACGTCTTCCATGTAGATCAGCGGCCGGTCTTCCTCGCACAGCACACAGCCGTGGATGGCACCGGCCTCGAGATAAAGGCTGGGAGCCGTGTTGATCTTCCGGGTCAGCGTGTAGAGCCAGGAGGTCTTGAGCACCGCGTTCGCGGGCAGCGCGATCTCCTCGAACTTCTCCATCAGGTCGCCGAACACCGTGCCCTGGGCGCAGCCGGAGGTCAGGGTCTTCTTCTTGAGCTTTTCCTCGAAATCCGTCTTGCGCTTGGTGCGCACGACGACGGTGTCGATCTCCCTGTCGACATCGATGCCGGTGATCTCGTCATCCGGCCGCAGCATGTTCTGATTGATCAGGTACCCGACCGCCAGATACTCGGGATAGTCGCCGATCGTCATCATGGTGACGATCTCCTGCCCGTTGAGGAACAGGGTGAGCGGCCGCTCGACGACGACCGAGGTCTCGATCGGCTTGCCTTTTTCGTCCTGACCGCGGACCCGCTGCGTCAGCCGCGGATCGTCAGGCTTGGGAAGGACGGCGAATTCCCGGAGCGCTTTCATGCGCCGACTATGGCGCTGCCCCGGCCGTACAAGCAAGCCGCCGGCGGTCGCCGCCATGCCGGGACCCAGGTGCAGATAGAGCAACGAATGGAATTAGGGGGACAGACGGCGGCGGGCCCCACTTCCGCTAGCGCTCGACCCCCGATGCGCCCGCGCAAATACGCCGCCGCCTGTCCCGAGGGAAAGGCCCGACAGGAACTCGACGAGCGCCTAGCGGCGCCGGCGCGGCAGCTTGATGGGATGTTCGCCGTAAAGGGCGAGCATCGGCACGTAAATCGCCAGCGCGACAGCCACGGCACCAAGGATCGGATAGTACGACATGGGTGGTTCTTAGCTCGTAGAGGGCTGACAGCCTGTGCGGGTACGCACCCGTTGTAGAGCCACATTGGTTAATACCGGTTTAAACCCCGGTAAACGCTCATATCTTTGTCATAATGGCCAAGCTTTTGCGTGATAGGCATTCTTTTACCAAAACGGCCGTGATAATGATTTCCATGCAGTTTTTTGCATAAGGATGCCGGTTTGTACGATCTCGGGGCTGCGTTTGTTGCTGCGCTCCGGCTGATTGGCGGGCTGGATCCGGGCCTGCTCGGCATCGTCGCGCTCAGCGTGACGGTCAGCCTGTCCGCCGTGGCGATCGCGGCGGTGCTGGGCCTGCCGCTGGGCGCCGCCGTGGCGCTGGGACGCTTTCCCGGCCGGCGCGGCGTCATCGTGACCCTCAACGCCCTCATGGGTCTGCCGCCGGTGGTCGTCGGCCTCTTCGTCTATCTGCTGCTGTCGCGCGCCGGGCCGCTGGGCAGCCTCGGCCTGCTCTTCACCCCGGGCGCCATGGTGATCGCCCAGGCGATCCTGATCACCCCCATCGTCGCCGCTCTCGCCCGCCAGGTCGTCGAAGACGCCTGGGCCGAATACCAGGAGCAGCTCCGCTCGCTGGGCGCCCCGCCGCGTCGCGCCCTGTGGACCCTGCTGTGGGATACTCGCTTCTCGCTCGTCACCGTCGTGCTCGCCGGCTTCGGTCGCGCCGCCGCCGAGGTGGGCGCGGTGATCATCGTGGGCGGCAATATCGAGGGCGTCACCCGCGTGATGACCACGGCCATCACGCTCGAGACCAGCAAGGGCGACCTGCCGCTGGCCCTGGGCCTCGGCCTGATCCTGATGACCCTGGTGCTGGCCGCCAACACGGCCGCTTATGCAATCAAGGAGGCGGCGCAACGCCGCTTTGGCTGATGCACGCCGGCGCCGCCCTGCTTCCGCTCGTCCTTGATCGCGTGAGCTATGCGATCGACGGTACGCCGCTGGTCAGCGAGCTCAGCGTCACGCTCCAGGCGGGATCGCGCACCGTGATCCTGGGACCCAACGGGGCGGGCAAGAGCCTGACGCTGCGCCTCTGCCACGGCCTGCTGCGGCCGACCTCCGGCAGCGTACGCTGGGCCGGGGCGTTCAGCGGCGAGCCCATGCGCCGCCAGGCCATGGTCTTCCAGCGGCCGGTGATGCTGCGCCGCTCGGCGCTGGCCAATGTCGCCTACGGACTCAAGCTTGCCGGCATGGCCAAACGCGAACGCGACGATCGCGCCCGTGCCATGCTGGATCGCGTGGGCCTTCTGGCGCTTGCCGATCGCGCGGCCCGCTCGATGTCCGGCGGCGAGCAGCAGCGCGTGGCGCTGGCCCGCGCCTGGGCGCTGCAGCCCGAGGTGCTGTTCCTCGACGAGCCGACGGCGAGCCTCGACCCGGCCGCCGCCCGAGCCGTCGAGGCGATCATCCGCGCCATCCACGAGGCCGGTACCAAGATCGTGATGACGACTCACAATCTCGCGCAGGCGCGCCGCCTGGCGGACGAGATCCTGTTCCTCGACCGCGGACGCCTGATCGAGCGCACCCCGGCCGAACAATTCTTCCGCGCGCCGACAACGCCGGAAGCCACCTCGTTCCTCAGGGAAGAGTCGATATGACATTTGCCCGCCGCTCGCTGCTGGTCGCCGCAGCGCTCGCGGCAACCATCACCCTGCCCGCCCAGGCGCAGGATAAATTCATCATCGTCGCGTCGACGACCTCGACCCAGGATTCCGGCCTGTTCGGTCACATCCTGCCGCTCTTCAAGACCAAGACCGGCATCGAGGTGCGCGTGGTGGCCCAAGGCACCGGTCAGGCGCTCGACACCGGCCGCCGCGGCGATGCCGACGTGGTCTTCGTCCACGACAAGGCCGCCGAGGAGACATTCGTCGCCGAGGGCTTCAGCACCGAGCGGCGCGAGGTCATGTACAACGACTTCATCCTGGCCGGGCCGAAAGCCGATCCCGCCGCGATTGCCGGTTCCAAGGACATCGCGTCCTCGCTGAAGAGAATCGCCGAGGCCAAGGCACCCTTCGCCTCGCGCGGGGACAAGAGCGGCACACACGCCGCCGAGCTGCGCCTGTGGCGTCTCGCCGGCGTCGATCTCGATACGGCAAAGGGGAACTGGTATCGAGCGCTCGGCCAGGGCATGGGCCCGACGCTCAACACCGCCGCGGCGATGAACGCCTACGTGCTGGCCGACCGCGCCACCTGGCTGAACTTCAAGAACAGAGCCGAACTGGCCATCATGGTCCAGGGCGACCAGCGCCTGTTCAACCAGTACGGCATCATGCTGGTGAACCCCGCAAGGCATCCCCACGTGAAACGCGAGCTCGGTAAGAGCTTCATCGATTGGCTGACCTCGCTGGAGGGCCAGGCGGCCATCGGCGACTACAAGATCGGCGGCGAATCGCTGTTCTTCCCGAACTATCGCCGCGCCGCCGGCTCGGGCATCGGCGGCCGTCGGACGCGCGGGTTGAGAACGCACCGCCGCCGCGCGCCGGAGCCCGGTGCCGCGCCGGCGGTACCGCAAAAATCCGGGTGAATAGTGGGCCGGCGGTCGCTATGGTCAGGCCATGGAGATCAACGGCAAGACGGTCCTCGTCTGCGATTGCAACGGGACCATGTCGATCGACGGCAGGGCGCTGGCGAAGGCCTGCGGCTCGGCGCCGGGCCTCGACGTCAACACGCTGCTCTGCCGCAGCCAGATCTCGAATCTCGAACGGGCCCTGCATGCCGGGCTACCGGTCGTCGTGGCCTGCACGCAGGAAGCCCCGCTCTTCGCCGAGACGCGTGCCGAAATCGGCGTCGATACCGACCTCACCTTCGTCAACATCCGCGAGCACGCCGGCTGGTCCGACGAGAGCGACCGCGCCCTGCCGAAGATGGCGGCGCTGATCGCCGAGGCGGCGCTCGACATTCCGCCCACCGGCTCGATCACCCTGAAATCGGCCGGCGTCACCCTGATCTACGGTTGCGACGAGATCGCCATCGAGGCGGCGACCCAGATCGCCGACCGGCTCGACTGCACGGTGCTGATCAGCAAGCCCGGCGAGATCGTGCCGCCACGCCTGGCCGCGGTGCCGATCTTTCGCGGCACGGTCGCGGCCGCGAAGGGGCATCTCGGCGCGTTCGAGGTCGTGGTCAACGATTACGCCCCGTCCATCCCCTCCTCGCGCGGCAAGCTCACCTTCGAGCGCACGCGTGACGGCGCCTCGTCGACCTGCGACCTGATCCTGGACCTGACCGGCAACCCGCCGCTGTTCTCCGCACACGAGAAGCGTGACGGCTACCTGCGGGCCGACCCCAGGGACCCGAAGGCGGTCCAAGAGGCCCTGTTCGAGCTTGTCGAGATGGCCGGCGAGTTCGAGAAACCCTCCTACGTCCTCTACGATTCAAGCCTGTGCGCCCATGGCCGCAGCAAGAAGACGGGCTGCACGCGCTGTCTCGATGTCTGCCCGACCGGCGCCATCACACCCAACGGCGACCATGTTGCCATCGACGCCTATATATGCGCCGGCTGCGGCAGCTGCGCCGCCGTCTGCCCGACGGGAGCGGCGACCTACGACCTGCCGCCGCGCGACGCGCTGTTCGAGCGGCTGCGCACCCTGCTGACGACCTATCACAACGCCGGCGGCACCCACGCCGTGCTGCTGATACACGACGGCAATCATGGCGAAGCCATGCTGTCGACCCTCGCTCGCCACGGCAGCGGCCTGCCCGCAAACGTCATCCCCTTCCGCGTCAATTCGGTGGGCCAGATCGGATTCGATCTGTTCGTCGCTGCACTTGGCCAGGGCGCCTCGCAGGTCCGCCTGCTGGTCGATCCGCAGCATCGCGACGAGCTCGCCGGGCTCGCCACCCAGGTCGGCCTCGCCGAGACGGCGATCAGCGGCCTCGGCTACGGGGCCGGCCGTGTCACCGTGATCGACATCATGGACCCCGACGCGGTCCAGGCCGAGCTCTACGGGGCGGCCCCGGCGGCACCCCAAGCCGGCAGCTTCGTCACCCGAGGCAACAAGCGCGGCCTCACCCTGCTGGCCCTGCGCCATCTTCATTCCGTGGCCCCCGCGCCCGTCGACATCCTGCCGCTCGCACCCGGCTCGCCGTTCGGCACGCTCGAGGTCAATGTCGAGGGCTGCACCCTGTGCCTGTCTTGCGTCGGCGCCTGTCCCACGGGCGCGCTGATCGACAATCCCGACTGGCCCATGCTGCGCTTCATCGAGGACGCCTGCGTGCAATGCGGCCTGTGCAAGGCGACGTGTCCGGAGAAGGTCATCGCTCTCAAGCCGCGCCTCAACCTGACCGACGCCGCGAAATCGCCGGTCGTGATCAAGGAAGAGAACCCGGCGCACTGCATCCGCTGCGGCAAGGCCTTCGGCGTGCGTGGCGCCATCGAGAAGGTGATCGAGAAGCTCGCGGGCAAGCACTGGATGTTCCAGGATGGCATCGCGGCTGAGCGCATCCGCATGTGCGAGGATTGCCGGCTGGTGATTCAGTATGAGCGGGCACAGGATCCCTACACCGGCCCGCCACGCCCGGTACCGCGCACGACCGAGGATTACTTGCGCGAGCGCGAAGCCCAGGCGGCGCGCGAAGCGCTGAAATCATCCCCACCCGGCGGCGCGTCCAAGCTCAACTGAGCTCATTTGGGTGGGCCAGGGCCCGTTATATCCACATAGGAATAACGGTCTTTAGGCCGGCGGAGGGGGTGATTTTCCGCTTCCGGCAGGCTATGTTTCAGGCATGACTCTGGCCTTCTCGACCCCGGCACCGGCCTCGGCCCCGCTGATCGATCCATTCCAGCGACGTGTGTCGTATCTTCGTGTCTCGGTGACCGACCGCTGCGATTTCCGCTGCGTCTACTGCATGGCGGAAGACATGACCTTCCTGCCGAAGGCCGACGTGCTGTCGCTCGAGGAGCTCGACCGCCTGTGCTCCGCCTTCGTGGGCTTGGGCGTACGGAAGCTGCGCCTCACCGGCGGCGAGCCGCTGGTTCGCCGCAACATCATGTCGTTGTTCCGCTCGCTTGGCCGCCATCTCAAGAGCGGCGCGCTCGATGAGCTGACGGTGACCACCAACGGCAGCCAGCTTGCCAAGTACGCCGGCGAACTGCGCGAGGCCGGGGTCAAGCGCATCAACGTCTCGCTCGACACGCTGGACCCGGCGAAGTTCACTGCCATCACCCGCTGGGGCAAGCTCGATGTCGTGCTCGACGGCCTCAAGGCCGCCCGCGCGGCTGGTCTCGCCGTCAAAATCAACGCGGTGGCGCTCAAGGGCGTCAACGATGATGAATTCGACCGCCTGATCGGCTGGTGCGGCGACGAAGGCCACGACCTGACGTTCATCGAGGTCATGCCCATGGGCGAGATCGGAGAGACCCGCCTTGACCAGTACCTGCCGCTGTCGCTGGTGCGCAGCCGCCTGGAGGAGCGCTGGACACTCGAGGATACCGATTATCGGACTGGCGGGCCGTCGCGCTACGTGACGGTGAAAGAGACCGGACGGCGGCTCGGCTTCATTACGCCGCTCACCCATAATTTCTGCGAGTTGTGCAACCGCGTGCGCCTGACCTGCACCGGTACGCTTTACATGTGCCTCGGGCAGGACGATGCCGCCGACCTGCGCGCGCCGCTGCGGGCCAGCGACGACGACGCGACACTGACCGCGGCGATCCGCGAAGCCATCGCGCGCAAGCCGAAGGGCCACGATTTCATCATCGACCGCCGGCACATGTCGCCGGCCGTTACGCGTCACATGAGTGTCACCGGCGGCTGAGCCGCCGGTCGGGGGCCCTTGCTTCGTGCTCGACTGGGTCTTCGCTCACTGGGTCACCCTGGTCGTCGCTCTGCCGACGCTGGTCGTCGGCTACACCATCTTCGGCATCGCCGGGTTCGGGGCTGCCCTGATCGTCGCGCCGATCCTCGCCCATGTGATTCCCGTGGCCGACATCGTGCCGATGCTGGCCGTCCTCGACATGGTAGCGGCCTTCGTTGGCGGTTTCCGGCTGAGCAACAAGATCGCCCGGCGTGAACTTGCCTGGCTGGCGCCGCTTATGGTCATCGGCAGCATCATCGGCGTGCAGCTCCTGCTGACCCTGCCGCCGGCCATCATGATGGCGGCCCTGGGCGTCTTCTGCGTCAGCTACGCCCTCTACAGCTTCATGGCACCGGCGGTGCGCCGCCATGTCCATCAGCTCTGGGTTCTGCCCTTCGGCCTGGTCGGCGGCATGTTCAGCTCGATGTTCGCGACCGGCGGGCCGATCTATGCCGCCTATCTGAGCCGCCGGGTCGACGACAAGGACTCGATCCGCGCCACGGTGACCACCTTGATCGGCCTGGCCACCATCACCCGCGTCGTCCTGTTCACCCTTGCCGGCGTCTACAGCGACTTCACCCTTCTCATCATGGCGGCGGCCCTGGCGCCAGCAATGGTCCTGGGGACCTGGCTCGGCCACTCGATCACCATGAAGCTGTCGCGCGAACAATTCCTGCGCATGCTGTACGCCCTGATGATCGCCTCGGGCTCCTCCCTGATCATCCGCGCGCTGGCGGCATGAGGCTTTCGCCGTCCCGGGCTACCGCTATACTCCTCCCATGACTCGTATCGCTTTCGTTGCAGCCGAGACGCCCGTGGCCATGGCCGCCCGCCGGGCGCTGGCCAAGCGCTATGGCCAGGTATCGCCCGACAGCGCCGACCTGATCGTGGCGCTGGGCGGCGACGGCTTGATGCTGCAAACCCTGCATCGCTACATGGGTCGCCGGATTCCGATTTTCGGCATGAATCGCGGCAGCGTCGGCTTCCTGCTCAACGAGTATCGGCTCGCGGGCCTGCAGCGCCGGCTGGAGCGGGCCCAGCGTGTGACCCTTCATCCGCTGCGCATGACCGTGACGAACGGCAACGGCAAGTCGCGCCATTCGCTGGCCATCAACGAGGTCTCCTTGCTGCGCCAGCAGCGCCAGGCGGCAAAGCTGCGTATCCTGGTCGATGGGATCGAGCGGCTGCCGGAGCTGATCTGCGATGGCGCCCTGGTTTCCACGCCCGCGGGAAGCACCGCCTACAACCTCTCGGCTCACGGACCTATCATTCCGCTGAGCGCCGATCTCCTGGCCCTCACGCCCATCAGCGCTTTCCGTCCGCATCGCTGGCGCGGCGCTTTGCTGCCGCGCACGGCGAAAGTCACCTTCGAGATCCTTGAACGCGACAAGCGCCCCGTCAGCGCCACCGCCGACCACAACGAGGTCCGCGACGTAGCGCGGGTCGAGGTCCGGGAAGACCGTGGCGTCACCCTGACCCTGCTCTTCGACCCGGAATCCAATCTCGAGGAACGGGTCCTCAAGGAGCAGTTTGCGCCCTGATTTCGGCGCGGAGGCCGGAGCCGCGGCGCGACACGCGTCGCATCTCCGCCAGAACGGCGACCGGCACCCCGTTGCGGAGCTCGTCGAGCGCCGCGCACAGCATCAGCCCGATGGCGCGCAGATGCTCTCCGGCGAGCGTCAGGGCCTGACCCGCGCCGACCGGCGTTGCGACTCTTCGCCATTCCACGAATAGCGACTTCTGGTTCGCGCGGCCGCGGCGCGACGCCGGGTCGATGGCAATCCACCCCCCGCCCTCCCGGATGAAAAAAGCCGGTCGCGCCCAGCGGAAAACAAAAGACGCCGGCCGGTTCCGCCCCACACGCTGTCGCGCCGCCACCAGTGACAGAATCTCATCGTGAAAAGAGCAGCTCATCCCCCGCGCCCGGAGCTGTCCCAGTCGCGCCTTGATCGTTTGGCCGGCAAGCGCGCCTGGCGGCGCCAACCCGTCTAGCGCCTGGGCAAAGAACTCCAGCATGTGACGCATCGCGTTTTCCGCGAGCCACCGCCGAAAGCGTTCGCCCCCGAGATCGGCGGTGGGCGTCCCATAACCGGGATAGCCTGCTGCCCGCACGATGCATTGCGTCAGCGCATCCAGCCCCTTTGCGCGTGTACGTTTCCTGGTCGCCACGGCTTCCTCCCCCTTGGGGCTTACCCGCCGACAATGCGATCCGGCCTGCCCCTACCCCGGAATGCAGAGCGCCATCATCAGCTGAAAAATTACCGTCATACCGTAACCTCAAGTTGTGACTTTTTCAGGGCGTGTTTGCCGGCCAAACCCGCCCATCGAATACGATAGAAAGCGTTTAGCGGCGGGAAGCGGCGGATCGAGACCACGAGGCGAGCGTGGCGATCAACGCCGTCATCTCCGCTTTCAAGGATGCGTAGCCGGCATTGGGCGCACGCGTCGTCTCGTCCATGTACAGCGCGCGATTGATCTCGATTTGCAGGCTGTGTCGCCGCTGCGCCGGGTTGGAATAGTGGCGCACGAGCTCAACGCCCTTGTAGGGATCGTTGATCGTGACGTGATGGCCGCGCTCCTTGAGCCAGCGATAGACGAGATCCGTGAACTCGGCGGCGCAGGTCGTACCGTCGCGATCACCCAGCACGAAGTCCGGCCGGCGCCGGGGTCCATCCGAGGTCATGGCGCTGCCGACCGATCCCATGGAATGGCAGTTGATGTGCCAGACGGCGCCGAAACGCTGATGCGTCCGGTCGATCGCCTGCTTCACCGTCGCGTGATACGGCCGATAGTAGGTGTCGATGCGAGCCTGGATCTCGGCCACCGGCAGCTTGCGGTCGTACATCGCCAGATCGGGCTGCGCCAGGCGGCGGATCAGCCCCATACCGAGCTTCGTCTTCTCGCCCGGATTGAGCGCACACGGCCACGGGCCATCGAGCAGCGACGGGTCGATATCGAGCTCGTCGCGATTGACGTCGATATAGCTGCGCGGAAACAGGGCGGCGATCAGGGTCGCACCCTGCGCGGGGGCCGCCCCGAACAGGTCATCGATATGCGTGTCCTCGGCGGTGCGCAGGATCGCCAGCGGGGCCACGCATCCGAAATCAGCCGGGTAATCGATGCCGCTATGGGGGCTATCAAAGACCAGCGGCGCGGCGTGCCCGACAGGGTCGTGCTGCACCAGAACGCGCGGCTTGGGGGCCGTGGGTCGCTCGCTATCTCTTTCGGACAGGCTCAATCGTTCCCCTTCGATACCGCATCTCCAACCCCTAACTCATGGGGTGGAGGCATCACAATACCCTTGGGCGGCGAATGAGCGAAGCGTTCACCATCGGCATCGAGGAAGAATACTTCGTCACGAACCGGAAGACGAGGAGCACGCTGCGGCGCATGCCGCCGCGCATGATGAGACGCGCCAAGGAACTGCTCGGCGGCACGGTGACGCACGAGATGCTGCAGTCCCAGATCGAGGTGGCGAGCCCGATCTGTACCAGCCTGGGCGAGGCGCGGGAGACGTTGACCCGGCTGCGCCAGGGCCTCGTGCAGGCGACCGGAGAGTACGGCCTCGCCATCGTCGCCGCTGGCACCCATCCGATGGCCGAATGGTCGGAGCAGCGCCATACCGACAAGCCGCGCTATGACCAGATCATGGACGACCTCGGCATGCTCGGGCATCGCAACCTGGTGTGCGGCCTGCATGTCCATGTCGAGCTTCCCGATCCGGCGCGCCGCATCGACGTGATGACCCGCATGACGCCCTTCCTCCCCTATTTTTTGGCCCTCAGCACGTCCTCGCCGTTCTGGCGCAAGCAACGCACCGGCTTGATGGGCTACCGCCTGGCGCATTACGACGAACTGCCGCGCACCGGCCTGCCGCCGCGGTTCGAGGCGGCGCGGGACTACGACCGCTACGTCGAAACACTCATCGAAGCCGGCGTCATCCCCGACGCCAGCTATGTCTGGTGGGCGATCCGGCCGTCGAAGCGTTTCCCCACGCTCGAGCTGCGCGTCGCTGATGCCTGCACTCATCTCGAGGACACGCTGGCGCTCGCCGCCCTCTATCGCTGCCTCGCCCGGGCCCTCTGGCGGCAGCCGGATCTCAACGCCGACATGACAACGGTCGGAGCGCTGATCGCCACCGAGAACAAGTGGCGCGCCCAGCGCTACGGCATCGAGGGCGGCTTCGTCGACGAACGCGAGCGGCGCCTGGTCCCCTTCCGCGACGCGCTGGAGAACCTATTGTCGCTGGTCGCGGAAGACGCGGCGCATTTCGGCTGCGAAGCGGAGGTCAAGGGGATACGCACCATTCTCGAGCGCGGCACCAGCGCCACCCGCCAGCTCCGGGTCTACAGCGAGGCGCGCCAGCGCGGCGCCAAGCGGCTTGCGGCGATCCGCGAGGTCGTCGACTGGCTCATCGGCACACGGCGGC
>Ga0196963_10001312_pt1 | contig 17296 bp, 15 predicted proteins | sample S1_5metaG_FD_148600 | JGI IMG/M metagenome (GOLD analysis project Ga0196963, IMG submission 148600) | Soil microbial communities from Anza Borrego desert, Southern California, United States - S1_5 | ecosystem: Environmental > Terrestrial > Soil > Desert | place: USA: California | collected... | reverse complement strand
TCCTCGGGTGCGTCGGCAGGTAGCTGCGCGCGTGCTTGGTGTACGGCGTGTTGATCGCCGCGGGCTTGACGAGGGTCACCGAGATCGGCGCGCCCGCCTCCTCGAGCTCCATGCGCAGCGAATCGGTGAAGCCCTTGACCGCGTGCTTGCTCGCGGTGTACGCGCCCTGCAGCGGGATCGCGCGGTCGGACAGCACGCTGCCGACGTTGATGATCGCGCCGCCGCGCGTCCGGAGGTGCTCGGCGGCCTCGCGCGAACCGTGCACCACGCCCCAGTAGTTGGTCTCGAACACCCGCCGCTGCTCGGCGACGGGCACCTCGGTGATCCGGCCGTAGATCGAGACGCCGGCGTTGTTGACCCAGGTGTCGAAACCGCCGAAGCCGGCGATCGCCGCGTCGGCGATCTGACGCACCGCCTTCTCGTCGGCGACATCGGCGACCACCGAGATGGCCTCGCCGCCCGCGGCCTGGACCTCGGCGACGATCTTCTGCAGCGCGTCGGCGTTGCGCGACGAGAGCACGAGCTTCGCGCCGGCCTTCGCCGCCAGGCGCGCGGTCGCGAGGCCGATGCCGCTGGAAGCCCCGGTGATGACCATGATCTGCTCGGCGAGCGGCTTGAGGTGCGGCTTCGATTGCACGGCCATGACGGGCTCCTGGGCCATCGATCATACGCCGGACGCGCGCGGGGCCGCGCTGCTAGGCGTCTCCCTCGACACCCTCCGCGCCGGGAGCCGCGCCGGGCGGGGACGTCGCGAACGGCAGCTCCTCCTGGCGCGCACCGCTGTCGTCGAGGTGCGAGCACGTGATGCCGAGCAGCCGCACGGGGATGCGACCGATGTCGGTATCGTCAGCCAGATGCAGAACGACGCGCACCAGCGTGGCAGCGTCGTCGATGGCATGGGTCAGGGTCAGGCTGCGGGCGATGCGCCGGAAGTCGTGGTACTTGGCCTTCAGCGTCACCGTCCGGCCGGCGAGCCCGTGCTTGCGCAGGCGACGCTCGAGACCGCGTGCGAGCTCCTCGAGCTTGGCCGCGATCTCGCCGCGATCGACCAGGTCGCGCTCGACCGTGTCCTCGATGCCGACCGACTTGGCCTCGTCGCGCGCATGCACGGGACGCTCGTCGATGCCCTCGGCCAGATCGCGCAGCGCCGGCCACCACGAGCCGACCACGCGCTCGAGCTCGAGCGGAGCGCAGGCGCGCAGGTCGGCGATCGTGGCGATGCCGCGCGCGCGCAGCCGATCCGCGGTCTTCGGGCCGATGCCCGGCACGACCGAGGCGGGCAAGGGCGCGAGGAAGTCGCGCACGCGCGCCGGCGGCACGACGCAGATGCCGTCCGGCTTGGCGCGATCGCACGCGACCTTGGCCACGAACTTGCTGGGTCCGACGCCGGCGGACGCCGCCAGGCCGGTCTCCGCGCGGATGCGCGCGCGCAGGTGCTGGGCGACGCGCGTCGCGCTCGGCTCGTCGAGCGCGTTGACGGTGACGTCCAGGAAGGCCTCGTCCAACGACAGCGGTTCGACCAGCGCGGTAACGGCGAGGAAGATCGCGCGGATGCGCTCGGACTCGCGGCCGTACCGGGCGAAGTCGGGCGCGACGAATACCGCCGTCGGGCAGAGGCGGTAGGCCTTCGCGCACGCCATCGCCGAACGCACCCCGAACGTGCGCGCCTCGTACGAGGCGGCGCAGACCACGCCGCGCGAATGCGGCGAGCCGCCGACGACCACCGGCCTGCCCCTGAGCTCGGGGCGATCGCGCTGCTCGACGGACGCGTAGAACGCATCCATGTCGACATGCACGATCTTGCGCGCATGCGGCCGCGGCAGGATGGCGACGTCGTCCGGCACGGTGACGCCAGCGTAGCGCCGGCGCCGGCGCCATCATCCCGCGAGCACCCGCCGCCAGCGGGCCACCCAGGTGCGCGCGACGTCGGGGATGCGATCCTCGTCGAGGCCGCCGCGCGCGGCCTCGAAGCCCTGGCGCAGCAGGGTGATCTGGTGGCGCGTGCGGTTGAAGCGCTGCGCGCAGTCGCTGTCGAGCGCGCCATCGAGGAACGCCTCGGCCAACGCCTTGAGATCGCCATCGGCCCATGGGCGGCCCGGCGCGCGCGTGGTCTTGACCGGCGCATCCGCCGACCGCGGCTTGGGCAGCGCCGAGTCGACCGGCACCGCCTCGCCTTCGCTCAGCGCGCTGATCATCGCCACCTGGGTGGTCTGCACCCAGTGCACCCCGCGCTGGTCCTCGAGGCGCAACCAGCCGCCGCCGCAGGCGCGCAGCACGCCGCGCAGGACGACGCCGTCGGCGAACTGCACGGCGACCGGCCGATCGATGGGCAACGTCGCGAGCGGGTCGGGCATCCGGGCTGGATACGCCCACGACCAGGGACGGCAACCTGTACGGCGAGAAGGGCGCGGGCTCGGCGGTTGACTTGGCCGGCCGCCGCGCCTAAACCTCTACGCAGACCTGGGCTGTCCGCTGGACGTCCGGTTTCCCCCCGCCTGGACCGTGATCCTTGCGGCGCCGCGATGCGGGCCTTCCGCCGCGGCGGCTCCTCGATCTTCCCCCTCATCTGCGACCAGACGCCTGCGAAGAGCCTTTTTCCCGCCCTCCCGTGCCCGGCCCTGTTCATGGCCGTGACGCCCCTAGGACCGAATGCCGGCTGACGTCCTGGCCATCATCGATGGCCATTATTACGCGTACCGATTCTTCTTCGGCATGCCGCCGCTCAGCGGTCCCGGCGGACGGCCCACCGGCGTCACGTACGCCTTCGCGCAGCTCTTCAAGGATCTGCGCGAACGCAGCGAACTGACCCACTGGGTGCTGATCTTCGACGCGCCCGGCGACACCTTCCGCTCCGAGCTCTACAAGGAGTACAAGGCCCACCGCGATCCGACGCCCGATCCCCTGCGCCAGCAGATCGCCGACGCGCGCCTGCTCGCCGCCGCCAGCGGCATCCCGGTGATCGAGATCCCGGGCGTCGAGGCGGACGATGTCGCCGCGACCCTGGCCAAGCAGGCCGCCGCGCGCGGCATCGAGGCGCGGATCCTCTCCAAGGATAAGGACATCGACCAGGTCCTGAGCGATCGCATCCGCACCTGGGACCCGGTCGCCGGCGTGCTGCGCGGACCCGCCGAGCTGCGCGCCGAGAAGGGCTTCGGCCCGGAGAAGGTCATCGACTACCTGTGCATGCTCGGCGACGCGTCCGACAACGTGCCGGGCATCGACGGCGTCGGCCCGAAGACGGCGGTGAAGCTGATCGCCGAATACGGCGGCCTCGACGGCGTCATCGCCAACGTCGACAAGCTCAAGGGCAAGCTGCAGGAGCGCGTGCGCGCCTTCATCCCGTTCGCGGCGATGACCCGTGACCTCATCACCCTGCGCGACGTCGCCGACCTGCCCGACCTCGAGACGCTGCGCATCGACCGCGCCTTCACCAACGACGCCAAGGCGTACGGCGAGTTCGGCTTCAACACCGCGCGCTTCGCCGCCGCCAAGCCCGCGCCGACGGTGTCGGTGAACGGCACCATGGCGGAACTCCAGCCGGCGTCCGTCGCCGCGCTCAAGCCGGCGTCGGACGGCGCGGCCTACCGCATCGTCGCGGCGGCGAGCGAACTTCCCGCGCTGGTCGCCGACATGCGCAAGGCGGGGCGCTTCGCCTTCGACACCGAGACCACCGGCCTCGACGCGTCGTGCGCCCGCCTGGTCGGCGTCAGCCTGGCCTGCGGCAACGGCGACTGCCGCACCGCCGCGTACATCCCGATCGCCGGCACGGGCGCGCCGCTGGTTCCGTGGGACGAGGCGCTGCCGATCCTCAAGCCGCTGTTCGAGGACGTTTCGGTGCGCAAGGTCGCGCAGAACGCCAAGTACGACATGCGCATCCTCGCCTGCCACGGCATCGCGGTGCGCGGCCTCGACGGCGACACCATGCTGGCGAGCTGGCTGCTCGATCCGTCGCGCGAGAGCCACGGCATCGACCACCTGACCAAGTCGTTCTTCGGCGAGGACAAGATCCCGACCAGCTCGGTGCTCGACCTCAAGGCCGGCCAGACCATGGACATGGTCGACATCGAGCGCGTCGGCCGGTACGCGTGCGAGGACGCGCAGTGCGCGTGGCGCCTGGCCGAGGTGCTGGAGGCGCAGCTCGTCGAACACGGCCTGAGCGAGCCGTACCGCGAACAGGAGCTGCCGATCGCCGAGTGCCTGGCGCGCATGGAGAGCCGCGGCGTCCGCCTCGATCCGCTGGTGCTGGCCGAGACCCAGCGCCACCTCGAGCAGTTCCTCAAGAGCGTCGAGGAGTCGATCCGCGCCGTCGCCGGCGCCGACTTCAATCCGGGCAGCCCGAAGCAGATCGCCGCGCTGCTGTTCGATAAGCTCAAGCTGCCGGTGATCTCGCGCACCAAGAGCGGACCGTCGACCGACGCCGGCGTGCTCGAGGCGCTGCGCCACCTGCACGAGCTGCCCGAGCTGCTGCTGCAATGGCGCATGCTCTCCAAGCTGATCGGCACCTACCTGAGCAAGCTGCCCAGCTACGTCAGCCCGACGACCGGCCGCATCCACTCGAACTTCAAGCAGACCGGCACCGAGACCGGTCGCATCGCCAGCGACGGCCCGAACCTCCAGAACATCCCGAAGAAGAGCGACCTCGGCCGCGAGATCCGCGCCGCGTTCGTCGCCGATCCCGGCCGCGTGTTCCTCGCCGCGGACTACAGCCAGATCGAGCTGCGCGTGCTCGCGCACCTCTCCGGCGACCCGACGCTCGCCGCGGCGTTCCGCGATGACGTCGACATCCACCGCTTCGTCGCCGCGCAGGTCAGCGGCTGCGATCCGGCGTCGGTGACGCCGAAGCAGCGCAACGCGGCGAAGGCGGTCAACTTCGGCATCATCTACGGCCAGACCGCCTTCGGCCTGTCGCAGGCGCTCGGCATCCCGCGCGGCGAGGCCCAGCAGTTCATCGACGACTACTTCGCGCGCTTCGCCAAGGTCCGCGACTACATCAACGACGTCGTCGCCACCGCCACCACGCGCGGCTACGCCGAGACCATGGCCGGCCGCCGGCGCTACACGCCGCAGCTGCGCAGCGGCAACCGCAACGAACGCCTCCAGGGCGAGCGCATCGCGCTCAACAGCACGATCCAGGGCTCGGCGGCGGACCTGATCAAGCGCGCGATGCTGCGCTGCGATCTGATGCTGCCGGGCGGCTCGGGGCTCGTCCTCCAGATCCACGACGAGCTGCTGGTCGAGGCCGACGACGCCGTCGCCGACGCGGCCAGCGCCGCCCTGCACAAGGCGATGACCGAGGCGTGGTCGCTGCAGGTGCCGCTGGTCGCCGAGGTCCGGCGCGGGCGCAACTGGTTCGAGGTGTCGTGATGGATGCCCACCTGATCACGCCGCTTCCGCGAGCGCCGCGCCTCCCTTCCCCAAGCCATCCTCGCGACCGATCGCCTCGGCGCTCGATGCCGCGACATCTCCGCATGACTCCTCCAGAGACCCCATGAACGACCAGCACCGTCCCGATTTCCACAACAACCAGCACGGCGGCGGAGGCGGCGGCGGTCGCCACGGCCGTCGGCGCCGTCGGCGCGGCGGCGGCGGTGGCCAGGGCGGCGGCGGCCAGGGTGGCGGCGGCGGACAGGGCGGCGGCTACCGCGACAACCGCGACTTCCGCGACAACCGCGACGGCGCCCAGCGCCAGAACGACGGCCAGCAGTCGTCGACCGCGACCGAGACCCCGCCGGGCTTCGTCTTCGAGGAGCCGTCGCTGACGGTGCCGCCGGACAAGACCGTGGTGCTCGGCATCACCGGCGAACCCGGCGCGGGCAAGAGCTCGCTGGCGCGCGAGCTCGCCAAGCTCGGCGGCACGGTGATCGACGCCGACGAGATCGGCCACGAGCTGATCGAGACCGCGCTGATCAAGAAGAAGCTGGTCAAGGAATTCGGCGACGAGATCGTCGACGACGACGGCGCGATCGACCGCGCGGCGCTCGGCAAGCTCGCCTTCGCCACCGCCGAGTCGACCGCCAAGCTCAACGCCATCGTCCATCCCAAGCTGACGACCAACCTCAAGGCGGCGGTCAAGAAGGCCGGCAACTTCGTGGTCATCGACTGCGCGCTGCTCCACGAGCTCGGCCTCGGCGAGCTGTGCAGCCAGGCGATCTACGTCCGCGCGCCGCGCGAGGCCCGTCAGGCGCGGGTCGGCCAGCGCGGCTGGGACGCGGACGAGCTGGCGCGGCGCGAGGCCGCGCTCGGCGACGCCGACGCGCGCCGCAAGCGCTGCCAGCTCGCCGTCGAGAACGCGGGCGATCCATCGACGCTGACCGTGTTCGCCAAGACCATCCTCGCGCGCCAGCTCGGCATCGACCTGGTCGCGCTGCGCCGTCAGGCGCTCGAGGCCGCGCGCCAGGCGGCGAACGCGCGCCGCGCCGAGGAGGGCGGCGGCAACTCCGGCGGAAACGGCAACGACGACGACTACGGCGACGATGACGATGGCGACGATCAGGGCTCCGATCAGCCGCAGCGGCCGATGGAGGCCCGCGCCAACGACGGCCAGGGCCAGAATCAGTTCGCGAACCAGGGCCAGCGCGCGGCGCAGCCGCAGCAGCCGCCGCAACCCGAGCGCCCGCCGGTCAGGGTCGACCTCGACAGCTACCTCAAGCGCACCCTGCCCGACCTCCAGGCCGAGGCCGACAAGCTCGAGGTCCGCGACGTGAAGTGGCTGAAGAAGCACGACCTGATCGTCGAGATCCTCAAGCGCGTCGCCGGCGGCCGCATGGACGAGATCGTGGTCGAGGGCTACCTCGAGCTGCAGAAGGACCAGCTCGGCTACATCCGCTCGAACCTCAACGCCTACTCGGCGGTGAACACCGACACCTTCATCTCCGGCCAGCAGCTGCGCCGCTTCGGCCTGAAGCCCGGCATGCACGTCACCGGCACGGCGCGCGCGCCGCGCGGCAACGAGCGCTGCCCGCAGCTGCTGATGATCCAGACGGTGATGGGCGAGCCCGAGAACAAGCGCACCCCCTGCCAGGACTTCGAGCACCTGACGCCGCTGCACGCGCACGACCGCCTGTTCATGGAGCTGCCGAACGACCCGACCGACTACTCGCTGCGCATCATCGACCTGGTCGCGCCGATCGGCAAAGGCCAGCGCGGCCTGATCGTCGCCCAGCCGAAGTGCGGCAAGACGGTCTACCTCCAGAAGATCGCCAAGGCGATCACGACCAACAACCCTGAGGTCATCCTCATGGTGCTGCTCGTCGACGAGCGCCCCGAGGAGGTCACCGACATGCAGCGCAGCGTGAAGGGCGAGGTCGTCGCGTCGACCTTCGACCAGCACTCGTCGCGCCACGTGCAGTGCGCCGAGATCGTGATCAACAAGGCCAAGCGCCTGGTCGAGCGCGGCAAGGACGTCGTCATCCTGCTCGACTCGATCACGCGCCTGGCGCGCGCCTACAACACGGAGGCGCCGTCGGGCGGCCGCATCATGTCGGGCGGCATCGAGTCCGGCGCGCTGATCAAGCCGAAGCAGTTCTTCGGCGCCGCGCGCAAGCTCGAGGAGGGCGGCTCGCTGACCATCCTGGCCACCGCGCTGGTCGATACCGGCAGCCTGATGGACACGGTGATCTTCGAGGAGTTCAAGGGCACCGGCAACATGGAGCTGGTCCTCGACCGCCGCCTCGCCAACCGCCGCGTCTTCCCGGCGGTCGACTGCGGCGCGTCGGGCACGCGCAAGGACGAGCTGCTCATCAAGAGCGACGACGAGCTCAAGCGCGTGTGGGCGCTGCGCAAGTTCCTCGCCGACCGCAACGGCGCGGACGCCATCGAGTTCCTGCGCGGCAAGCTCAAGAACTACAAGACCAACATCGAGTTCCTGCTGGCGATCGATCCGGACAAGCTGTCCGGCTGGTGATGCGCGCATGGCGGATGCGACGCTGCCGATGGCGCTGCCGCAGCCGACCTTCGTCGACCTCGCGCGCCTGCCGCCGGGGTGGAGCCAGGGGCCGCACAGCCACGACGTGCACGAGATCAACTTCGTGCGTCGCGGCCGCGGCGTCCTGGTCGCGGGCGGGCGCGAGATCCGCACCGGGCGTGGCGCGATCTACCTGTTCCTGCCGGGCGAGCAGCACGCCGGCTGGAACGGCGACGAGCCGGCGGAGATCCTCTACGTCGCGGTGCGCTTCCCCGGCCACCCGGCGATCGTGCGCGACGCGTCGGCGACGCCGTTCTTCCTGACCGGCGCGGCGGCGGCGACGGCCGCGCCGCCGCTCGCGGCGCTCGCCGACCTGCTCGCGGGCACGCCGCCCCGGTCGAGTCCGGCGGCGCCGCTGCCGGACGCGGCGCTGCCCCACGTCCTGGCGATCATCGCCGCGATGATCGAACCGGTGCGCGCCATCGGCGCCGGCTCGTCGCGCCAGCGCGAACTCGCCGACAACGCGCTGGCGCGCCTGGCTGGCGCCGCGCGCCGGCCGCCGTCGCTCGCCACCGTCGCCCGCGATCTCGGCATCGGCGCCGACCACCTCGGCCGCGCGGTGTCCGCGGTCACCGGCCGCTCATGGCCCGACCTGGTCGCCGAGCAACGGGTGCGCGCGGCGCGCGAACTGCTGCGCGATGCCGATCTGCCGATGCGCGAGATCGCCCGCCGCGTCGGGCTGTCGGGCCCGCGCGCGCTGGCGCGGCTCGTGCGCCGCGTCACCGGGCGGCCGCCGAGCGCGCTGCGCGCCTGAGGATCGGAAGCGGTCCCCTCGCCGTCGGGTAGGGTCGCCTGCGCGATGCATCATCGCTGGCGGAGACCGCAGCCATGACCGTCGCTCACCCCCTCGCTGCCGCCGGCGTCCCGGCGGGGCACCGTTTCCTCTTCGACCTGCAGGGCTTCGTGCTGCTGCGCGGCGTGCTGTCGCCCGGGGAGTGCGCGAGCCTGCTCGGGACCGTGCGACGCCTGGAGGCGGTGGCGCACGACGACGGCTGGCGCCAACGGCTCGCGCCCGAGCACCGCGCCGCGGCCTCGCCGACGCGGCAGGCCTACATCGACCACGGCGTGCGCCTGAACGGGCTGCTGCGCCTCGATCCGGCGTTCGATGCGCTGATCGACCATCCGCGCGTGCTGCCCTACGTGCGCGAATTCATGGGCGCTCCCCAGGTCATCAACACGTGGTCGATCAGCAAGGCGATGGACACCGGCGTCGGCGGTTGGCACCGCGGCGCGACGCCGATGCAGTACTGGTGCCGCGAAGGCGTGATCCGCTCGGCGATGCTCAACGCGGTCTGGTTCCTGAGCGACAACGGCCCCGACGACGGCTGCATGTGCGCGGTGCCGGGCTCGCACAAGAGCGACCTGGCCCGCTTGGGCGCGTACGACGCGCAGGCGGTGCGCGACGGCGGCGCGGATTTCGACTACGCGGCACACCCCGGCCTCGCCCTGCCCGGCTCGGTGCCGATCACCGGCTCGGCCGGCGACGTGCTGGTGTTCAGCGAGGCGCTGATCCACGGCGGGCTGCGCAAGACGACGCCGGGACTGCGCACCAATCTCTACGTCAACCACCTGCACCGGCTGTATTCCGTCGCCGGGCACGAGCCCGCCAACATGCGCCACTTCTGGCTGCCCGAGCGCCTGCGCGAGCGCTTCACCCCGGCTCGGCGCGAGCTGACCGACTGGATGCGGCACGCGCGCTACGAGCTGGATGAGTGAGCGGAGCGTTGCCGGACGGGCCCCGGCGCGATGATCGGCGGGATGCAACGCCTGGTCCTGGTCGTCGTCGCGCTGTCGGTCATCAGCGGCTGCACGACGCGCGCCGATCGCGCCTCGTTGGCGCACGAGATCGATGGGATCGCCGCCGAAGCGCGTCGGACCATGGCCTCGCGTTCCGCGCCGCCGATCGACGTGCCGCTCGCCAAGCGGTGGCGGTTTGCGGGGACGAAGGGCGACGAGCACATCCTGGTGCACGTGCCGGGAGACGGGAACCGACGCCGCATCGCCGTCCCGCAGCGCGACTTCGTCATGCCGGCGGCGATGCCCTACACCGACGACGACCGCCGGTGGGTCCCGCTCAAGCTGAATCGCCGGATCCGCGCCGACGGCACGGTCGGCATCGATTTCACCCGCCTGTCCGCGAACGAGATCGACGCGTCGCACACCGGCGCCGCGGCGCACGACCTGCTCAAGGTCGGGCTGTGACGACGGCAGCCTCCCGCAGCGAGGCGTCGTCGGGGCGCTTCTACGCCAAGCTGGGCTCGGACGGGCTCGCCGACCTCGCGTCGGAGGAGAAGACCCGTGCCGACCTGCGCCTGGCCAAGCGCCTGTGCCGCGGCGGCCAGGACGTGCTCGACCTCGCCTGCGGCTATGGCCGCATCGCCGTGCCGTTGGCGCTCGCGGGGTGGAACGTGCGCGGCATCGACCTGGCGCGGCCGCTGATCGTCGCCGCGCGCAGGGCCGCGCGGCGGGCGGCGTCGCCGGCGCGGTTCGATGTCGGCTCGATGCTCGACCTGCCGTACCGCGCCGCGTCGTTCGATCGCGTGCTGTGCCTGTGGTCGAGCTTCAACCACCTGCTCACGGTGGCGGATCAGCGCGCCTGCGTCGCCGAGATGCTGCGCGTGCTGCGTCCGGGCGGACGCGCCTACATCGAGAGCGTGGACGCCGGACTGCCCTCGATCCGCCGGCGCCTGGCGCGCGAGGGCTTCGGCGACGGCAAGCGGCTCGCGACGTGGACGCTGGGCGGCGCCACCATCACGCATTTCTTCCACGATCGCTCGACGCTGACCACGGCGTGCGCCGATGCTCGGCACGTACGGATAGGTCTTACCGCCGTGCACGGCGTCAGGCGACTCACGGCGCGCCTGCGCGCCTGAAGCCGCGTCGACGCAAGTCTGGGCGCTCGAAGCTCGAAGCTCGAAGCTTGAAGCTCGAAGCTCGAAGCTCGAAGTTCGAAGCTCGAAGCTCGAAGCTCGAAGCCGAGTTGGCGCCGAGCAGAGGTGCTAGCCCTTGGCGCTGAAATCCACCGGCCCGCCGGCGTGTCCGGTGATGCCGCCGATCTTGACCTGCTGGTTCTTGCGCACGCGCAGGTTGACCATTTCCACGCCGAGGGCGAAGGCCATCGCGAAGTAGATGTAGCCCTTCTTGATGTGCTCGCCGAAGCCCTCGGCGGTCAGCATCACGCCGATCAGGATCAGGAAGGACAGCGCCAGGATCTTGATGGTCGGATGGCGTTCGACGAACGCGCCGATCTTCGCGGCGAACGCCATCATCACGCCGATCGCGATCACCACCGCGGTGATCATCACCTCGATGCGATCGACCATGCCGACGGCGGTGATCACCGAGTCGAGCGAGAACACCAGGTCGATGAGGATGATCTGGACGATGATGCCCGCGAAGCTGACCGCCTTGCCACCGCCGCCGTGCGCCTCGTCGCCGGCCTCGAGCTTCGAGTGGATCTCGTGGACGGATTTCGCGACCAGGAAGAGGCCGCCCGCCAGGAGGATGAGGTCCTTGCCGCTGAAACCGTGCTGCCAGAAGCCGAGGTCCACGGCGAACAGCTGGTTCTTCAGGCTCATCACCCAGGTGATGCAGAGCAGGAGCACGATGCGCGCTCCCATGGCCAGGCCGAGACCGATGAGGCGCGCGCGCGGGCGATCCTTCTCCGGGAGCTTGCCGGTCAGGATCGAGAGGAAGATGATGTTGTCGATCCCGAGCACGATCTCGAGCGCGGTCAACGTCAGCAGCGCGATGCCGTTGGCGACGGTGAAGAGCGAACCGACGTCTCCACCCACGGCGGCAACAGTCCCGGCATCCATCTGCGTCCCCTACGTGGGCGGCAGTATGCGACGGCCGCGCCCATGCCAACCCGATCCAGGCCGAGTCTCGGCAGCCGGCGAACGCAAAAAAAGAGGACGGCCCGCTCCGGTGGGAGCGGGCCGTCCTCGACGACGTCCTCGAGGGTCGTCAGCGATCAGTGCGCGGCGGCGGCCTCGACCTTGCCGCCGGCTTCCTGCCAGCCGCTGATGCCGCCCTTGAAGTGCTTGACGTTGGTGTAGCCGGCTTCGGCCGCAGCCGAGGCGGCCGACTTCCAGGCGCCGCACTTCGGGCCGCCGCAGTACGCCACGATCAGCGCGCCCTTGTCGGCGGGGAGCTGCTTGGCGAGGTCGGCGCCGGCGGCCTCGGCGTCGATCGCGCCGGGGATGTGGGCCTTGGCGAACGACTCGGTGCCGTTGACGTCGATGAGCACGACCTGCTTGGCTTCGATGGCCTTGGCCAGCTCGGACTGGGTGATCTCGGGGCAGGCGCAGTCGGCGCATTCCTTGTCGCCGGCCCACAGGGCGGCCGAGAAGGCGACGAGCATGGCGATGAGGAGGGTCTTCATGGAGGGACTTCCGGGGGTTGTCGGTTGGGCGGCGGGATGCCGCTGATGGGCAATGTCAGCGTCAGCCGGAGCGTTCCGGCGGAATGCGAACGCGCCAAACGTATCGACCACCATCGATGAATCAAATAGTTACGGACTCGGCTCGTCCGGCACCGGGGGTGGTGCCGGCGGCGCCGGCCGCGGCGCGACGACGCTGACCTTGTAGCGCACCGAGACGTCATCGAACGTGTAGGCGGGCGAGCGGCTCATGATGGTCAGCTTGCCCTCCTTCGGCACGTCGGGCTCGATGTCGCGCGGCAGCGCCAGGTAGACGGTGAGGTCGCCGGGCTGCAGCTCGCGCAGCAGGTTCTGGGGCCCATGCACGCCGACCGAGACCTGCGACGCGCTGAGTTCGACCCGGTAGCGCTCGTGGAAATCGTGCGGCACGAGCAGCTTCACCGGCACCGTCTCGAGCTTGTGCGCGCTGATGCGCGGGATGACCGTGACCGTCGCCTCGACCGCGCCGAGGACGGCGACGTTGGCGGGCGGCCGCGGCGTCAGCTCGACCTCGAAGCTGGTCTGCGCGGCCGTCGCCGGATCGATCGACGCGAGGCGCAGCGGCTCGAAGCCGATGCGCAGCGGCAGCGGGTCGGCCCTGGTGTACTGGTCGACCACGGCCTGGGGACCGCGAAGCCGGACCAGCCGCTGCTTGAGCGAGATCGTGACGTCGAGGCCCTCGGGCACCTCGACCACGGTCGGCTCGAGCAGGCCGGCCTGGCCCTCGACGATGCGACCGAAGGCGACGCGGATCTCGCGCAGGTTCTCGGGGATGATGCGCTGCAGGCGCACGTCGCCGGGCAGGCCCAGGACGCGCTCGGTGATCGCGAAGGTCTGCTGGCCCTGGGCGAGCGCGTCGGCCGCGATCACCAGCGCCGGCTGGACGTCGAGGGCGAGGTCGCCCAGCAGCGTGCTCGGCCCGTCGATGTCGACGCGGAACTCGCGCGGCGCGATCTCGGTGATCTGGTAGTCGCCCGGCAGCGACTTCACCGCGCTGTCGCCGATGCGCACCTGCAGGGTGCGCTCGATCCGCGCCTGGCCGCTGGTGTACAGCCACAGCGCCACCGCGAGGAAGAACGCGACGACCTTGACCTGCCAGTTGTGCACGAACAGCCGCTGGACCACCGACATCACGCTCATAGGCCGGAGCTCCGCCGGACGTGGCCGGCAAAGGTGCGGCCGAGCAGGATCTCGAGGTCCTGGCGGGTCAGGCCGCGGTTCAGCTTGCCGCGGTCGGCGACGCTGATCGACCCGGTCTCCTCCGACACCAGCAGGGCCAGCGCATCGGTGTCCTCGCTGATGCCGATGCCGGCGCGATGGCGCGTGCCGGGCAGGTGCTTGTACTCGATGTTCTCGGTCAGCGGCAGGATGACGCCCGCCGCCGCGATGCGGCCGTCGCGGATGATCATCGCGCCGTCGTGCAGCGGCGTGTCCTTCCAGAACAGCGACATCACCGACTTGGCGGTGACCTCGCAGTCGAGCGGGCTGGTGTTGATGTAGTCGTCGAGGCGGTCGCTGCGCTCGACCACGATCAGGGCGCCGATGCGCCGGTCCGCCATCGACGTGATCGCGTCGATCATCTGCTGGATGATCGACGCGTTGGCTGACAGGTCCTGGTTCGGGAACAGACCGCCCATGCGCGTGAACAGCCGACGCAGCTCGGGCTGGAAGACCACGCCCATGATGATCGCGCTGAAGCCGATCGACGCCTGCAGCAGCCACGAGATCGCGTGCAGCTGCGCGACGCGCGCGACCATCGCCGCGCACACCAGGCCGGCGACGGCCAGCGACAGGCCCTTGAGCTTGCCGCCGGCGCTGATGCGTTCGAGGCCGACCAGCAGCCAGTAGAGCAGCAGGTAGAGGATCGCGATCTCGATGCCGGAGCGCGTGTAGAACGACAGCTCGCGCCAGTCCATCCAGCCGGGCCAGTCAAACATCGCCGCCCCGATCGGCCGGCGTCCCGGTCAGGGCGCTGGCGAGCGCCAGCGCGGCGCGCGCGCCGGCGACGTCGTGCGCGCGCACCAGCGCGCACTCGCGGGCGATCAGCGCGTGGACGATGTGCGACAGGCCGTCGCGTTCGCCCGCGGCGAGATCGACCCCCGCGACCACCGGCAGGAACGACTTGCGGCTGACGCCGACCACGAGCGGCCGGCCGAACTCGCGCGAGAAGCGCGGCAGCGCGCGCAGCAGGGCGAGGTTGTGCGCCGGGGTCTTGCCGAAGCCGATGCCCGGATCGATCAGCAGCGCGCCCTCGTCGACCCCGGCGGCCAGCGCCGATTCGATGCGCTGGTCGAGCGCGGCGAGGACCTCGTCGACGACGTCGACGTAGCGCGGCGCGCGCTGCATCGTCGCGGGCGCGCCCTGCATGTGCATGAGCACCACGGCGCAGCCGCGCTCGGCGACCAGCGGCAGCATCGCCGGATCGGCGCCCGCCGAGACGTCGTTGACCACGCGCGCGCCGGCGTCGAGCGCCGCGCGGGCGACCGCCGCCTTCATGGTGTCGACCGAGATCGCGACGCGCGCCGGGCAACGCGCCGCCAGCGCGGCCACGACCGGCGCCACGCGCGCGATCTCGAGGTCGGGCGCCACCGGCCGCGACCCCGGCCGCGTGCTCTCGCCGCCGACGTCGATCCACGCCGCGCCCTGATCGACCAGCCGCAGGCCGTGCGCGATGGCGGCCTGCGCGTCCCCGTGGCGGCCGCCGTCCGAGAAGCTGTCGGGCGTCGCGTTGACCACGCCCATCACCGCCGCCGGCATCTCCACGGCGATGCCGCCGGGCAGGCGCCAGGAGCGCGCCGCCTCGGTCCCATGCTGATGCTGCCCGATGCGAGCCGACATGCGGAGATAGTGGCTCCGACGCGCGCGAGGCGCAACCCGCGGCCCGGTACGATCGGGGTGATCGACCCCTGGATCGCACCGCCGATTCCCTAGGCTGCCGCGCCGATGTCCTCTTCGACCAGCCGCACCAGCTACCCGCTCATCCGCGCGCCGAATCCCGTGCAGGCGTTCGGCCAGATCGGCGGCCACGTCAAGATGGGCTTCAAGGCGCCGAAGGGTCGGCGCACGGGCAAGGCCATGGCGCTGGTCTCGGCGCTGCCGCTCGCGCCAGGCAGCGACCAGCTCGTGCTGGCTTTCATCGACCGCTCCGATCCGGAGGAGACCTTCGACAACGAACCGCACCTCGGCGACAACCAGGTCGTGATCGTGCCCAAGGCCGGCGTGCTGTGCTCGGTCATCAACGGCGTCAACGCCGGCGACTGGAAGGGCGTGCGCGTCGCTCTGGGCGATCCGGTCGAGGAACCGGACGACCTCGACGTCGATCCGACCGGGCTCGACCTCGCCGCGTCCGACCGCTGGGTCGACATGGTCGACGAGCTCGGCGTCGACGGCTCGAAGCTGGGCGGGTGGCCGCTGTGGGCCAACGCCCCCGTCGATCTCGATCGTCTGATGGGCAAGCCGCAGGTCTTCCACCACCGGCTGACCGGCGACCTGATCGACTTCAAGCTGGGCGACGGCGGCGTGATCTACGTCTTCGTCGACGCGGACGGCACCGGCGGATCGCTATGCTGGCAGCAGGCGACCTGAGTCGACCTTCCCTGGTTGGGCTGGTGGCCGCCCCATCTGCTGCCACCCTCGTCGCGTGAGCCCAGCCGAGATCGATCGCCTCTCCGCCTGCCGCACCTGCGGGTTGATCCAGCGGCGGCCGGCGCATCGCGCGGGGTGGCGCGCCCATTGCCACCGCTGCGCCGCCCGCCTGCCGGATCCCCCCGGGGGCAAGGCCATGGGCGACCGCACCGCCGCCGCGGCGATGGCGGCCCTGATCCTCTACCCGGTCGCGGTCGGCCTGCCGATCGTGCGCGTCGAACGCCTGGGGGTGGTGCACGAGGCCAACACCTGGGAGGCGGTCACGGCGATGATCTCCTCCGGCGACGTGGTCGTCGGCGTGGCCGTGGCGGTGTGCTCGATCGTCCTGCCGCTGGTCAAGCTGCTGGCCCTGCTCGACCTGTCGCTGCGCGCGCGGCGGCACGCGCCGCTGATGCGCGCGCGCATCGCGCACATCATCGAGTGGTGCGGCCGCTGGAGCATGATCGACGTGCTGCTGGCGGCCATGCTCGTCGCGGTGGTCAAGCTCGGCAACCTGATGACCGTCAGCCCCGGCCCCGGGGCGCTGGCGTTCACGCTGATGGTGTTCCTCAGCCTGGTCGCGAGCGCCTCCTTCGATCCGCGCAGCCTGTGGCATGACCAGCCGAGCGAGAAGCCCCACGCATGATGACGACCCGCTGATCTCCACCGCGCCAGAAGCCCGACCAGCAACCGCCCACCCCCCGATCCGAGCGTCATGCCATCGACCCCCCTGCCCGTCGCCGTCGTCCGCCAGCGCTCGCGCTGGTCGTGGATCTGGCTGCTGCCGCCGCTCGCGCTCGGCCTGGCGGTGGTCCTGTCGTACCGCGCCTGGATGAGCCGCGGGCCATCGGTGGACATCGCCTTCACCGAAGGCAGCGGCCTCAAGGCCGGCGATCCGGTGCGCTATCGCGGCATCGACGTCGGCCAGGTGTCGTCGGTGCGCTTGCGCGACGACGGCTCGGGCGTGCGCGTCCAGATCACGCTGAGCGAGGACGCACGCGCGTGCACCTACGGCGGCACGCTGTTCTGGGTGGTGCGGCCGCAGGTCGGCATCAACGCGATACGCGGCCTCGATACGCTCATCGGCTCGCGTTACGTCGCCGTCCTGCCGGGCAGCGGCACGCCGCAACCGACCTTCATCGGCCTCGACGAGCCGCCGGTGCCCGAGGCGCTGACGCCGGGCGCGCTCGACCTGAGCATGCAGGCCGAGAACCGCGGCAGCCTGAAGCCGGGGGCGCCGGTGCTGTACCGCCAGATCCAGGTCGGCTCGGTGGTCTCGGTCGGCCTCG
>Ga0196963_10001311_pt1 | contig 17326 bp, 21 predicted proteins | sample S1_5metaG_FD_148600 | JGI IMG/M metagenome (GOLD analysis project Ga0196963, IMG submission 148600) | Soil microbial communities from Anza Borrego desert, Southern California, United States - S1_5 | ecosystem: Environmental > Terrestrial > Soil > Desert | place: USA: California | collected... | reverse complement strand
TGGCCCTCTTCGGGAACGCCGGCGAGTGCGCCCTGTACTACCGCCGGTCGAACATGGTGATGGCTGACGGTTCCAAGAAAACGGTCTGGCTGGGCCGACGAAGTTCCCGGATCCGCAACGCGAACCGCGTCATCTTCGCGATGGACTCCTTCGAACAGACGATCGACGGGAACGGCGACACGTTCGACAACTGGACCCAGTGGGCCAACCCGGACCGCACGTACGAGTACATCCGCCACAACAAGAAGGCCAACGTCCTGTTCGCAGACACGCACGTCGAACCCCTGACCTACGACGAACTCAAGGACACCCGGTGGCTGAGCGGGGCATGGAACTAAGCGCTACCCGCGCTCTCGGGAACACCAACAACGCACGCCCGAAAGCCCACGGAACTCGTTCCGTGGGTTCTTTGTTGCGCCAGAGCCCCCGGGCGCTCGCATACCATGTCCGCATGCCCCGACCCGCGGACGTCGTCCGAATCCGCCAACGCGTGAACGTCACGGCCATGTGGTATCGGTCCGCCCACCCGCGCCCGACCGACCCCGCGCGCGACACGCGCTCCCACCTCGCACCCGCCGGCGCCTTGGTCATGGTGACGACAGGGGCCGACGGGACTGAAGACCTCTACCGGCCCACCTCGTTCGAGCGCCTGGCGATCGTCGACGACCTGCTCACCCGCCGTGAACAGGCGCTCGAAGCGTCGGGGCTGATCGCGCCGACGAAGGTTCTGATGCTGGCCGGCGGCCGCGTGCTCGAATGCGCCATCGACCGTTCCGAGCACGACGGCCTGGCCGGCTACCACTCGCGCGGCCTGTTCGATGGGTTCGACGTCCCCGGCCACGACACGTGGCTCGCGCTCCTCCGGGGCGACGACGGGCACGACCTGCTGTACGCCTGGGTCCCCCGCGAATTCGTCGCCGACGCCGACGCCGGCCTGTGGGCCAGCGCGACCCGCTGCATGCGGTGGGTCGACGAGTCCGGATTCAAGGGATGACCCGGAGCGCGCAAAAGAAAGCCCACGGTGCTTGCACCATGGGTTCTTTGTCCAGTGAACAGGTTCTACTTCGCGCCCTTCTTCGAATCCGCCGGCCACTCCCACAACGGCGAGAACGGCGCCAGCTCCGGCGGCCGCGCCGCCGGCGGCTGGCCGATCGGCGGCGCGACGATCGGCGGCGGGTTACCGTGACCGCGCCACTCCCACCGCCCGGGCGTCACCTGCATCGTCCGCACCTGCGTCGTCCACCGTCCCGGCACCCACACCTGCCGGGGCGCCTGCGACCAATGGCCCGGCGTAATGACCACCCACTCCTGCCGCTCCACCCACTGCGCGCCGTCCCAATACCTCACCGTCCGCCAGCCGGCGGTCTCCGGCACCCACACGCGCTCGTACGTCGTCTGGAAATGCCCCTCCTGCCAGATCCGCTCGTGCACCGTCTGGTACGTCGGCGGCACCCACACCCACCCCTGCCCCGGCCACGGCGGCACCGGCTCGGGCAGCGGAATCGGGATCGGCCGCGGCCGCGGGTTCGGCATCAGCGCCGACGCGGGCGCGGCGAACATCGCCAGCACGAGTCCGGCGACGGCAATGAGTCTCAAGGGATAACGCGAGTTCATGCGGGCCTCCAAATGGGTTGGACGTCCCGTCCCTCGAAAGGTTTCCGCCCCAAAAGCCCAGGGAACGCGTTTCCGTGGGTTGCCCCGCGTTAAAACTCCTCGTCACGACTCCCGGTGCGCCTCGAGCGGGTTCTGCTGCGTGAAGCCGTTCACCTTGTACCCCGCCTTGGTGACCGCGGCCGTGAGTTGCTTGGGCGTGACTTTCGCCGGGTCGAACAGCACCGACGCCTGCTTGGACGGAAAATCGACCTCCACCTCGTGCACCCCCGGCAGCGCGCCGACCGACTTCACGATCGCCTGCTCGCACTTGTGACAGTGCATGCCGTCCACCTTGATGAGCAAAAGCCGATCGTTGCCTACGTCATGCGCCATGTCAGTTCCTCCGGACGTCTTCCGCGCGCGTCATCCGCCGTGCCGATCCGTCCGCGTGTGCCCGAACGCGTCCGCCCCCCGCCGCTACGGCTGAGTCTACCTCGCCCGACGCGACTCGTTCATCACTATTGTTTCATAGGTCGCCCATTCTGCCAAGGCAAATCACGCCCCCGCAACGACGCGACGAAGCACACTCATCTGGTGCTATAGGTGCACCCCACGGTGACGGGAGACGCGGGCACGCCACTCACCATCTGCCGCTTGCGGCTCAGCGACCGTACGACGCTTTCCCCGAATTCGCGTCAGCCCCCCCGGAGCACCGACCTCCAGCCGTAGCTCGAGATGTCGAACAGCCGCTCACCCATAATGGCATGCATGATCGCAAACACGACGTAGATGAACGGCGTCAGCAGGATCAGCATGAAGTACCCGAAGAACAACGCCGTGCTCACCGGCGGCGTCGACAGCTTGTCCCGCAGCTCCGGCTGGAGGTACGGCGCGATCATCCCGAACCCGTCCAGCGGCGGAATCGGGATCAGGTTGAGGATCACGCTGAACAGCTGCAGGAAGCACGACGCCGCCACGAACCGCTGGGCGGTCGTCCAATTGAGCGGGTCGTTGATGTCGATCCACCCGGCCGCCGGCAGCAACGGGATCGCGAGCAGGCCGAACAGGATCAGGTTCATCGCCGGCCCCGCGGCCGAGACCGCCGTGTCCCACCCGCGCGACCGGAGCAAATCCCGGCGGACGAACGTGGCGCCGCCCGGCAGCGCGATGCCCCCGATCGCCAGGAAGATGACCGGGATCAGGATCGAGTTGAACGGGTCGACGTACTGCAGCGGGTTGAGCGTCAGCCCGCCGCGCTCGCGGATCGTGTAGTCGCCCCCCCAGAACGCGACCACCCCGTGCGCCAACTCGTGGAGCGTCACGGCCATGACCCAGCCGATCAGAACCGCCCAGAACGCGGGGTCATTGAAGTCGATTCGACCGAGGAAGAGCATGGTGCGGGAGGGTAGAGGGGAGGCCGGGGGAAGTCCAATGAGTGGTCAATTGTCCATGGTGAGTTGAGAAACGCGGCCGTTGCCAGTTGCCGCGATGGACAATGGACAATTGACCATGGACACGCGTCACTCCAACTTGCCGCCTCACGACCGATCCCCTACCCTTCCCTCGCCATGCTCGTCCTGATCGATAACTACGACTCGTTCACCTACAACCTGGTGCAAAAACTCGGGGAGGTCTCGCCGGGCGTCGAGATGCGCGTCTTCCGCAACGACAAGGTCACGGTCGACGAGGTCGCCGACCTCAAGCCCACGCACGTCGTCATCTCGCCCGGCCCGTGCACGCCCAGAGAGGGCGGCGTCTCGAACGACATGATCCGCCACTTCGGCCCCAGGATCCCCACGCTCGGCGTCTGCCTCGGCCACCAGTGCATCGGCTTCACCGCCGGCGCGGTCGTCGAGCGCGCCGCCAAGCTGATGCACGGCAAGACCGACCTGATCCACCACGACGGCCGCACGCTCTACGCCGGCATGCCCAACCCGTTCACCGCCACCCGCTACCACAGCCTGATCATCCGCAGCGGGACGCTCCCGCCCGAGTACGAGATCAGCGCCTGGACCGCCGACAACGAGATCATGGGCGTCCGCCACAAGACCTGGCCGCTCGAGGGCGTGCAGTACCACCCCGAAAGCTTCCTGACCGAGCAGGGCGAGAAGCTGCTCGCGAACTTCCTGAAGAAGTGAGCGCGCTGCCGCCGCGCACCGGGAGGGCGAGGCTCCGTCCGAGCCCGTGCGCGACGGGCGCAGATTCGTTTTGCCGCAAAGGACGCAAAGGCGCAAAGGGCGCAGAGAAGACATTTAGAGTGGGGCTGATCAGCCCGCGCGCCGTTCGCCATCGCCCATCTTCCCAGTCTTGCCTTCTCTGCGTCTTTGCGCCTTTGCGTCCTCTGCGAACCATCGGAATGCGCGGATCGCACAACGGCTCGGACGGAGCCTCGCCCTCCCGAGCCTCGCCATGTGCGATTACCTTGGACACCGCGTACAACGCGCTATAACCCACCGCGGAACTCCGTGATCGTCGCCAGTCGATTCCCATCCCGGCGCAGCAAAAACGCCACGCGCTCGCGATGAAGCCCGCGAACCGGTGCTTCGGGATCCGGAAAACCGTCGGGCAGACGTGCGCCACGCGCAACGACGCCGACGCTGATCGGTCGCCCCGCGCGCAATTCCCCGACCTCATTGTCGTCCAGGATTCGCGTCGGCGCCCAAGAGAGAATCTCCCCCGACGACACCGCCACCGGCTCACTCCCCGGCCCCGGATCGCCGTACGGCCCGATCGCCGTCCGGTGCAGCTCCCCCAGATGCGCCCGGCACCCCACCGCCCGCCCCAGGTCCCGCGCCAGCGACCGCACGTAGAACCCGCCGCGCACGACCACGCGCAGCACGCTCGCCCGCGGCAAATCGTGCGACACCCACTCGGCCGAGTGCAGGTACACGCGCGACGGCGGCAGCTCCACCGCCTCCCCCCGGTGCGCCTTCGCGTACGCCCGCTCGCCGCCCACGCGCTTGTTGCTCGTCGCCGGCGGCACCTGGTCGTGCCAGCCGACGAACGTCGCCATCGCGGCCTCCAGTCGCGCCGGCGTGAGCGCACTCGCGTCGCCCGTCACCACCGGCCTGCCGAGCGGATCCCCGTTGTCCGTCTCCACGCCCCACCGGATCGTCGCGTCGTACGCCTTGGGGATCGGGTGCAGGTACTCGAACAACTTCACCGCCGGCCCCGTGAGGAGGATGAGTAGCCCGTGGGCAAAGGGGTCCAGCGCCCCGCCATGGACGACCTTGGGCCGGTGCCGCGGGTCCGCCGCCCGGGCGGCGTCGAGCGCCGCCTGGACGAGCGAAAAGCTCGTCACGCCAACGGGCTTGTGAAGGAGGTAAAGGCCGGGGGGCATGTGCGGGGGATCTTAACGCCGCGCCGATTCTCGTGGGCGCGACGGTTGTCCGCACTTACGCGAGGCGCCGCCCGCCGGTATCCTCGATTCCCACGGAGGGCTTCCCATGGCGCGCATCTCGTGGTCCTGTTTCGCGATGCTCCTCGCGACGTGCCTCGTCGCGCCCACCACTGCCGCTGCCGACCGCCCCCACATCGTCTTCGTCCTCGCCGACGACCTCGGCCTCGGCGACCTGACCTGTTACGGCGGCACCGGCGCCCCGACCCCGAACCTCGACCGCCTCGCCAAGGAAGGCACGCGGTTCGCCCGCTACTACGTCGCCTCCCCCATCTGCTCCCCGTCCCGCGCCGCCCTCATCACCGGCCACTTCCCCGCCCGCTGGCGCCTCACCAGCTACCTCCAGACCCGCGCCGGCAATCGCGGCTGCGAGCAGGCCGACTTCCTCGACCCGGCCGCCCCGTCCTTCCCGCGCCAACTCCAGGCCGCCGGCTACGCCACCGCCCACTTCGGCAAATGGCACCTGGGCGGCGGGCGCGACGTCGCGGGCCCCCCCAAGTTCGCCGCCTACGGCTACGACGAGCACGCCGGCACCTACGAGTCCCCCGAGCCCCACCCGGACATCACCGCGACTAACTGGATCTGGTCCGACAAAGACAAGGTCAAGCGGTGGGACCGCAGCGCCTTCTTCGTCGACAAAGCCCTCGATTTCGTCCGCCGCCAGAAGGCCGCGAACCGCCCCGCCTTCGTCAACGTCTGGCTCGACGACCCCCACACGCCGTGGGTCCTCCCGGGCGGCGCCCCCAAGGGCGAGACCAAGCCGCCCAACCTCAAGGGCGTCTTGACCGAGATGGACCGCCAGATCGGCCGCCTCATCGACGGCCTGCGCGAACTCGGCGTCGAGCGCGACACGCTGATCATCTTCGCCAGCGACAACGGCCCGCTCCCCACGTACGGCCAATCCCGCACCGCCGGCCTCCGCGGCGCCAAACTCAGCCTGTATGAAGGCGGCGTCCGCGTCCCGCTCATCGTCCGCTGGCCCGGACGCATCCCGGCGAACCGCGTCGACAACGACTCGATCGTCTCCGGCGTCGACTGGCTGCCCACGCTCAGCGCCATCGCCGGCGCGAAGGTGCCGGAGGGATACACGGGCGACGGCCAGGACGTGAGCGCCGCGGTGCTCGCGGGTCAGTCCGTTGAGCGCAAGTCGCCGCTCTTCTGGGAGTACGGCCGAAACGAGAAGTTCTTCGCCTTTCCCGGCGACAAGACCAACCGCAGCCCGAGCCTCGCCGCCCTCGACGGCAAATGGAAATTGTTGGTCAACGCCGACGGCGGCCGCCGCGAGTTGTATGACCTGTCAGCGGACGCGAAGGAATCGACGAACCTGACCGAGAAAGAGCCGGCGACTGCGGACCGGCTCGCACAGGCCGTGCTGACGTGGCGGCAGTCATTGCCCAAGCTGGAGGACAAGTGATGAGAATCCTGATTGCAACCATCGTCGCGATCGCGTGCGCGTCCGCCCACGCCGCCGACCGGCCCAACGTCCTGCTCATCTGCGTCGACGACCTCAAGCCCACCCTGGGCTGCTACGGCGACGCGCTCGCCAAGACGCCCAGCGTCGACCGCCTCGCCGCGCGCGGCATGGTCTTCGAGCGGGCCTATTGCAACCAGGCCGTCTGCTCCCCCTCGCGCAACGCCCTGATGCTCGGCCTCCGCCCGCAGACGATCGGCGTCTACGACCTCGGCACCAACTTCCGCAAGGCCGTCCCCGACGCCGTCACCCTCGCCCAGCACTTCAAGGCCAGCGGCTACCGCACCCAGGCCATGGGCAAGATCTTCCACGTCGGCCACGGCAACCGGGAGGACGCCGCGTCGTGGTCCGTCCCGCACTTCCAGGCCAAGACCGTCCAGTACGCGCTCCCGGAGAACAAGGCCAAGATGACCCGCGAAGGCGCGCTCTTCGAGAACAAGCCGGGCGCGAACGAGCTCCCCAAGGGCGCCGCGTACGAGTCGGCCGACGTCCCCGACGACACCTACGGCGACGGCAAGATCGCCGCCGAGGCCATCGCGCGCCTGACCACCGCATCGAAGGACGGTCCGGGTGGGCCCTTCTTCATGGCCGTCGGGTTCCTCAAGCCCCACCTGCCCTTCTGCGCGCCAAAGAAGTACTGGGACCTGTACGACCGCTCGAAGTTCGAGCTCGCGAAGGTGACCGAGCCGCCCGCCGGCGCGCCGCCGTACGCCCCGCAGTTCGGCGGTGAGCTGCGCAACTACGCCGACGTCCCCCAGGGCAAACAGCCTCTCGACCCCGACCTCCAGCGCTCCCTGATCCACGGCTACTACGCCGCCACCAGCTACATGGACGCCCAGCTCGGCCGCGTCCTCGACGCCCTCGAGTCGACCGGCCTCGCCAAAAACACGATCGTCGTCCTCTGGGGCGACCACGGCTGGCACCTGGGCGACCACGGCATGTGGTGCAAGCACACGAACTACGAGCAAGCCGCGCGCGTCCCGCTGCTGATCGCCGGCCCGGGCGTCGCGGGCGGCCGCACGACCGCGTTCATCGAGACCGTCGACCTCTACCCGACACTCGCCGCGCTTGCCGGCCTTCCCGAGCCCAAGAACCTCGACGGCATTTCCCACGCCCCCGGCCTCAAGTCCGGCAAGCCCGCCGGCCGCGATTCGGTCACCCACGTCTACCCGCGCAGCGAGCGCATCGGCCGCGCCGTTCGCACCGAGCGATACCGCCTCGTCGAGTGGAAGCGCCCCGGCGAGCCCGCCGAAAAGGCCGAGCTCGAACTGTACGACTACCAAACCGACCCCCACGAGACGAAAAACCTAGCCGGCGAGCAGTCCGAAGTCGTCGCCAAGCTCCGCGAGATCCTCGCCCGCCAGCCCGAGGCCAAACGGCAATGGAGGCCCGCCGACGCCCCCGCCGCCGGCGCCGCGAACCCCGCCAAGCCCAAGGTCGACCGCGAAGACCTGTTCAAGCGCAAGGACAAGGACGCCGACGGCAAGCTGACCAAGGCCGAGTTCATGGCCAACCAGCCCGACCCCGACGGCGCCGCCCAGCGCTGGGTGACGTTCGACGCCGACAAGGACGGCACGCTCAGCAAGGACGAATTCGTCGGCGCGGGGAAGAAGTGAGCCGGGGCGTCGCGCGAGTCATCCGCGTTGCGGTGCGGGCGCTGGCCGTGCTGTCGCTCGCCGTGAGCGCGGGCACGTCGTGGCTGTGGGTGCGCAGCCAACATCGGGTCGACTGGGTGCAGCGGTACACGATGCGGGAGAGCGTGTCGGTCGCGTCCGATCGCGCGGCGATCGTGTTCTGCCGGGAGGACCGCGGATGGAACTCGGACGGGTGGCAACTCGAAAGCCTGCCGCGGTCCGCCGGTGCGTCCTGGACGCTCGACGAGATCGACCGCGCCATCGGGCCGCCCGAGGTCGTCGACCGGTGGGGCTTCCGCGTCGGCCAGGGCACGTTCACCCTCGGCAACGGCATCGGCGCGAAGTGGGTGATCGTCCCTCACTGGGCGGTCGTACTGGTCTCGGCCGCGCCGGCGCTCGGCTGGGCGGCCCTTGCGATTGGGCGTCGCCGAGGGCAACGTCATCCTCCGGGCGGCCGATGTGTGAACTGCGGCTACGACCTCCGGGCGTCCCCGGCACGTTGCCCGGAGTGCGGTACGGCGGTTCAAAATGGCCCCGCGGCCTCCTAATACGAATCCGGCTCGATTCGTGTGCGCGGTCTGGACGGCAGGGCCGCTTCACTGGCCTGTTTCCGGGCGGACGTTCCATGCCTGATCCGTATAAGGCCCTTGCAGACGACTCGGACCGGGAGGGCGAGGCTCCGTCCGAGCCGCGGGGGCACCCCGCGCCCGGCAAACGATCCTAACGGAACTCGCCCCGCCGACTGCGATGACCCAGCGGTGCTCCCCCCTCACGCCCGACGTTCCCGTTCCCACGCCGCCATCATGTCGGTGACGAGCACGCCCTCGACCCGGAAATCCGCCAGGTCCGCGTCCGTGATCTCCACGCCCCGTAAGTTGACGTCCGACAGTTTCGCCCCGGACAAGTTCACGTCGTGAAACACGGCCCCGGCGAGATTCACGTCCTCGAACCGCGCCCCGCCCAGGCAGACGTCGCGAAACGTCGACCCGGTCAGCCGCCGGTCCTCGATCTCAAGCTTGCCCTGTTCGTCCGCCATCATCCATACTCCTTACATGCGAATTGCGAGGATCATCGCCACCATCGCCCCGACCGCCGCCGCCGTCCGCACGTGATTCCATCGCGCCCAGCGCCGCTGATAGTCTACCCAGACACCCTCGGCCTCCGGCGCGTCCGCGTCCACCCGCGCCAGCCGGTCGTTCAGCGGCACGTTGCACGCCACCGTCACGCCGAACGTCCCGACGACGTATAACCCGCCCCCGGCGACGACCCACCACCGGCCCGCGGCCCCGTACCACACCGCCATCGCGCCCGCGGCCGCGCACACGATCGCCGTGCCCACGAACACGCCGAGAAACAGCGGGTTCAGCACGACCACGTTGATCGCCTGCATCGCCCGCACGCCCTCGCGCGCCGGCACGCGGCCGAGCGCTCCCATCACGAACGACGAGAACGCGAAAAACACGCCGCCGATGACGCCGGCGCCAATCGCGCCCACGATCACGAGGCCCGCGAGCAATCGATCGGTCATCGCGGACATTGTAAGACACGGCAGTCTCGGACGCCCATCCGCCGACGGTGACCGATCACGGGGCGAAACAAATTCGACCGAAGCCCACGGGGGTTGTGCCATGAGGCGCGCAGCTCCTGCCGCAAGCGTTTTCTCTACCCGGCCCCCTGTGGTCGGCCGCCGGGCGAGCTTTCGACTCGCTCATTCCGCCCGCCGGAGAAACCAGATCCGTCCCGCGAACCGCATCGCCCGCGTACCGCCGTCGAAGAACGGCCCCGCGCCCGCTTCGATCCACCGCACGACGTCCGCCAGCGTCTCCCGCCCGCTCTCGACGGCGTTGATCACGTTCGTCTGCGTCGCCAGGTAGCGCGCGAGTTGCCCGACGGACATGACCTCGTCGTGAGCGAACGGCTCGCTCGCGCGAAGCTCGAACCCGCCCGCCGTCGCGAGTTCCGCCGACACGCCGAACTCGCGCCGGGCCGGCGACGGGTACCGCGCCAGGTACGCGCCGTTCGCCCACGCGGCGAACGCGGCATCCTCCGCCATCTTTCCGAGAAACCCGCTGTTGTAGATCACCAGCCACCCGCCCGGCCCGAGCACGCGCGCCGCCTCGCGCAAGAACGCCGGCTGGTCGAACCAGTGGAACGCCAATCCGACGGTGACGACTTCCACCGCGCCGTTCGCCAGCGGCAATCGCTCGGCCCGTCCCACCGCGTACCGTACCCGCGCGCACGGCCCTGCCTCCCCGACCATCTGCGCCGACACGTCCACCGCGAGCACGGCGTCGGCCACGTCCGCCAGCGCCCGCGCCGACTGCCCCGTCCCGCACGCCACGTCCAGCGCTCGCCCGAATCGCGCCGCGCCCGTGACCGCCGTCACGCGGCGCATGACCAGCGGGTGAAAGTACGGCCGAGCCTCCCCGTACCGCCGCGCCGCCGACCGGTGCACGAACAGGTTGGTCACGTCCTCGGCCGTCGAGCGTCCGTTCATCCGCACCACTCCTGTCGCACGCGCGCGAGACATTTCCACGACTAATCACCCGATGTCGAAAGGCATCCGAACGCCCACCGGCCTTTACCGGCGGGTGCCGAAACCCACATCCGGGGGCATCACATTACCCGCCAAACTCTTCCGCCGTCCGCCGCGCGCCCGGCAACTGCTCGTCCAGCGACTGCCGGTACCGAATGCACCCCCGCATGAACACCGGCCACTCCGGCACGACCGGCTGCGGGTCCGTCCGCTCCGGCAATAACCCCCACAACTGCGGGTGGTGCCAGCACAGCCCGTGGCCGCTCGCGTCGCGATGTTCGCGAATCCCCGCGCGCAGCCGCTTCACCTCGGCGATGAGCTGCTCCCGGGACAGGCCCTCGAGATCGTCATCCATCGATCGTCTCCCGCGCAGCGCGGATCAAGATTCGTCCGTGCGCGCGAAATACAGGGCCGCTAAAGCGGGCCTGCCGTCACATGTAAGCGCGCGATCCAGCCGAATGGGCACTCCGGTGTTCCGTCACGCGTGCACCGATGGGTGGCACTGGCAAGCTGTAAGCTTGCCAGTGGCGCTCGCACCGCCGCGCTGCTCTTCGAAGCACATTTGACAAACCACTAACGCGACGTCCGCCACACCGCGGGGCTCCGGCCGCGCGCTTATCCCGCCGCGGGCGGCGGCCACCCCGCCCCCAGCGCCGCGACCTGCGCCAGACGTCCGTCGACGTGCCGACAAACCGTTTCGCCCGACCACTGCTCTCCGATCGGCCCACGCGCCTCCTCGTCCGTCACGGTCGAGATCACCGCCTTCAACTTCTCCCTCGCCCGCGCCAGCCGTTGCAGCACCTCGGCGGCGCTTCGCGGGCGCGCCCACCGTGCCTCGCGGGCGTTGTGCGTGTCGGCGTCCGGCCACGGCTCGCCCGGCTTCACCTCCAGGTCCGTCCCGCCGTACCACTCTTCGACCGGCAACACCGGCCCGCCGCGAAACATCGTCCGAATCACCGGCACGCTCGTCTCGTCCCAGAACGCCAGGTGCGCAAGCATTTCCTTAATCGTCCACACCGGCGTCAGCGGTCGCTCAAGCCCCGCCGGCCCAGCCGCTCGACCACCGCCATGAGGCGCTCCCACCCGCGGTCCAGGATCGCGAGTTGTTCCGTGGCCCAAGTGCCGATCGTTGATTCCATACGCCACTCCGCGCCAGCCTACCCAGCCGGTCCCGAACGAGAGCCAGCCGAACTTCCTGCGCAACGAGACCCAGCGTCCGAGTCAGGCGACCGGTCCCACGCCCGGTCCGGGCTGCCCGCCTGACAGTTGCCGCTCCCACACGTCGAGCCTCTCGCGCCGATTCGAATCTCACCCAGCAATGTGCCCGTCACCCAGTCAAGGAAATGCCGGCCGACCGGCGTCACGCCGTCGTCGGCCCAATGATCGACGTAAACGACGGGCGGCCCAAGCGACTGGTCCGCCGGGGCCGCCGCCGCCGCGCCGGACGTGTCGAAGCAGAAATCCCCGTCGTCCCCTTCCCAGAACGCGACGAGCGCCACCGGATGGCCGTTTGCCCGAAGCATTCGGTTGTGCTCCGCGATCGACAACGCACCCCCCGCCGGAACTTTCAGGTGCCCGGCCATCGGGAGTGCGGACACGACCAGCCGACAAAAGTAAACGTACGACCGCGGCAGGCGCATCCCGAGCTCGGCCTCCGCCAACTCGACGTCCGAATCCGTCGGCCTCGGCACCGCGGTACCGGCCCGGCGCGCCTCGTCGGCGTACAGCCCGTGCCAGACCTCCACCGCCGCGTCCAACTGACGCGCGAGCACGGGATGTAAGCACGGCGGCGTTCCCAGGTTCATGGTCGCGCGCATCATACCGTGACCCTCTGTCGGCGTGCGCCACCGGGAACGTAACTCGGGGGCGTCACGCACTTCAGGTGCCCTGGCGTGCACGCGTGCCGCACGCCTTGTCCGTGCGGTCGGTGGGAACACCTCAAGGGCGCGCCGGCACGTCCGGGAAATCCGAACTCTGCACCGGCGGTTCCGCCAACCGCCGCGCCGCCCGCGACCGCCAGACCAGAACGTAAACGCAAAGCACCACGCCGCCGACGAACCCGCCGATGTAACTCGCCGAGTGCGCCCACAAGTCAGCCAGGAACGCCGCGTGCTTCTCCATCGGCACACGCGACGCCATCGGCTCGAGCAGCCACACCGCCCGCACCGACGCCGCCGCGTGCCCGACGAACCCCGCGACCGCCGCCAGCGCCCCGACGATCAACAGCATGACCACCAGCGGCCGCACCAGTCGGCCCGCACCGAACACCGGCCTCCTTCCCGCGACCGCGCAAGCCGCCAGCGCCACGCCCAGGATCAGCCCGACCCACCACGTCGCGATCACGCCCCACCCCAGCCCGAGCAGCGTCGGGTCCGCCGTGTCGAACACCGGCGCGTGCCCGATCGTGAAGTACTCCACACAGACGCGGGCCGTCACCTGGTCGTGCACGATTCCGTACACGACCGCCGCAACGACGCACAACGCGACGATCCGGACGAATTCCATGCCCGACCGTTGTACCCGATCGTCCCGCCGCGCGCGTCCGGCTCGGTCGAAACCCGCTCACGCCACCGTCGTTACCCGCCGCACGCTCGGCAATCCCGTCGCCAAACTGTTCGTCACCAAATCCCACACGTCCACCGTCGCCGAATCGCCGGACGTCTTGCTCTTCGTAATGTCGGCCCCGCCGCCTTCCACCGTGTCGTTCCCGCGCACGCCGTCGTCGGCGTACAGCTTGTCGTTGTTCGCCCCGCCGTCCAGAAGGTCCCCGCCGAGCCCGCCGGTGATCGAATCGAGCCCAAACCCGCCGTAAAGACGGTCGTTGCCGTCATTCCCGAACAGACGGTCGTCGCCCGACTCGCCGTACGCGGAGTCGTTCCCGCCATTGCCCGTCAGGCGGTCGTTGCCGATTCCGCCGCGCAGCACGTCGGTCCCACCCCCGGCCGACAGCGAATCGTGCCCCGCCCCACCCTCCAGCGTCGACGGCAACAAATACGGCTTGGTCTTGCTCCCGGTGAGCGTCACCGTGTCATTCCCATCCCCCGTCCGCACCACCACCGACTTCACGAGCGCCACGTCGAACGCGGTCGTCCCCAGGTTGGTGATCGTCGTGACGTTCCCGCTCACGACGGTCGTCTTCTCGGAGACGGTGATCTTCCCGACTCGCGCCGCAGCGCTGATGTTGATCTGGTCATTGATACCCGTGCCGACGACGGTCAGCACCCCACCCACCAACGTCGCCGACAGCATCGCCCGACCTTCCAAGGATTCGACGTGCATCGCGTTCCTCTCGTTGAAGATAGGGGAAGGTTAGGTTTGTGGTCGCGATTACGCAAGAGGAAAATTAGGAAAATGATCGGGCGGACATCCGGCGTACGAATGGATTCCGTTTCACACCCTCGTCCCGCCGAACTCCCCCGGACGATCCGCCGCGTACCTCAGCCACTGCTGCCGCAGATCCGACTTCGCCCCGTAATACCGCGAGTCCAATTCGTTCAGCGGGCCCTTCAAATCTTTATACCGCCCGTCGAACGCCGCCATTCGCATGTCGCGCTCCGTTTCCCTCGCCAGCGGGCCGATGAGCTTCATCGCCCCAGCCAGCGCCGCCTCCGCCTCGGCGTTACCCAGTTCGCGCAGCGCCGCGAGCGTCTCGACGGCGTACGCGCCGCCGCTGTTGCCGAAGAACTGCATCAGCCCGCCGTTGCACACCTCGGCGTCGAACACGAACGCGAGGTAGACCGTCCGCTGCGCATCCGTCAGCCCGTCGACGCCCACCGCCGACGCGCGCTCCGACACAAAGTTGACCGCGTCCGTCACCCCCGCCAACCGGGCGAGCTCGCGCGCCCCCGCCTCGCGCACGTCCGCGTTCGAATGTGCCAGCGCCGCCTCGACCATCGGCCGGGCGCCTTCGCCCAGCGCGGCCACCAGCGCCGGCAGTGATTCCTCGGCCACGCAATACGCCGGGTACTCCGTCTGCGGCTGCGAGGCGAGCACGAGTGCCCGATCGTAGATCGGTCGAATCAACTCCGGCGGCAGTGCAATTCCCGCCCTGGTGCACGCGCGAATGGCCTGGTACGCGTAATTATTTCCCTCGCCCATGTATCGCTCGGTCGCAAGGTCGACCGCCGCTCGCGCCCGATCCAGCGCTACGACCGTGCTGGCCGCGTCGTTCAGCGCGCCGCTCGGCCACCGCTGGTCACACTGCGGCAGCAGTACATCGTACATCGCCCTGCGAAACCCCTCCGTCGCCCGCCCCGCGCTCACGGCCCGCTCCACTCCGATACACACGTATGACCGCACGTACCCATTCGCGTCCCCCATCAGCCGCCCCAGTGTCGGCACCGTCTCCTCCCGCCCCACGGTCGCCAGGTGCAAGGCCGCCGTCTTGCGCACTTGTTCATCTTCCGACCCGACCAGCGGCCCCGCCGTCCCCATCACCGCCCCCGCGTCGAGTGGCGCCAGCAACTCCAGCACGCTCTCCAGCGGCGTCGCGTCGGTCGACCCCGACGGCCACTTGACCTGCGAATACCGAGGATCCTTTAACGCCTCCGTCAGCACCGGCGCCGCCGCCGCCCCGATCATCCCCAGTTCCTTCCGCGCGAACCACGATTCCTCCTCCTCCAGCAAATCGGCCACCAGCTTCTCGATGTACTCGCGCGACGGATTCTCCGGCGGCCGAATCGCCTCGTACCGCGCAAACTTCTCCTCCACCGCCTTGCGGTATCCGGGGTTCGTCATGAAATCCCCAAACCCGCCCGGCCCCCCGTCCGGCCCCGCCTCGTCGCTGTACATCCAATCCAACAACCGGTGCCGCGTCGCCCAGTCGATGACGCACATGACGAACCATATCCCGACGAACACGAGGCCCAACCCCCGGTACAACGTCACCCCCTTGGTGGTGCTGTTAAAAATGAACGACGCCAGCGCCACCCCCGAGAACAGCGGGTGCCATTGGAACAATCGCCAACGCGTATGTTGAATTCGCGACAAGCCCGGCTCTCCGATTTAGACGAATGGGTAGGCCATCCGAGTGTCCCGTAGAACGCCGCCTCCCTCAAGCGCGGTTCGCGGAGCGCCGTCGATCACCCCTCCGCCCGCCACAACCCCTCGTACTCCACCACCCGCCCGAACTCGTCGACGTCCAGCCGCGCCGAGAACACCTCCCCGTCGACGAGCGCCCGATACCGATACGCCCGCTCCCCCTCGCGCAGATACGTCTGCTCCAGCGCCTCCACCCGCAACTCCGGAAACCGCACCCACGCCGTCCGCACGTCCCGCGCCTCGCCCACCGCCAGCCCCATCCGCCGGATCGGCAGCGAATTCGTCGCCGGCGTAAACCCCAGGTCCACGTCCAGCGCCCCCGCCAACTCCGGCCGCGCGACGCCGTCCACCACCCAGTTCCCCGCCCCGTCCGCCGACAGATCGATCCGGACTTTTCGGCCATCCGCCGACCCGTCGACCACCGCCGAGCGCGTCCGCCACGCCCAATCGCACGCGATCCGATACCGCAGCCGCGCCGCCACGCCCTCCTCTTCGACTTCTAACGCCCCCCCCAACTCCCACCCGCCCGTCACGCGAGAAACGCGCGCCTCCTCGACGCCCGGCACGTCCAGTCGGCGCCAGCGCGATCGAGATTCGGCCGGGAAGGGCGTCATCATGACAACTCGCGATCCGCGTGCGCCGCCAGCGGGTCCACCTTCAAAAACCGCGTCTCGAAGTCGAGCGAAAGCCAACCGGTCACGTCCTCGGCCGGCACCAGTACCGCCCAATCCACCGCCTCGCGCGGCCGCGCCGCCCCGACGTACACGACGAAGTTCCAACACTCCTGCCGCCCGTCGCCGAATGTCAGCCAGACCCGCCCCGTCACTCGGCACCGCTCGCCGACGACGTCGAACGCCTCCGGGATGAACCCGTCGCACCACAGGTGCTGCAACTCCCGCCTTCGCATCCCGGCGAGTTCGCGCGAGACGCGCCCTTCGAGTCGGAGGAAGTAATCGCGTTCCGTCACCGCCGACTCCCCGTCATGTGTCCGTCGAAATAACATCTGCCGCGGCGCCCCACAGGCTCCAGTGTATCACTATCCCCTGGTCATTTTGATAGAGTAGCGAGCGAGGTCGCACGCCGGTGCGAGCCCGACCGACGTGACGCCTGGAGGTTAGGAATGCCTGTGAAGTCCAAGTCGGCCCGGCCGGGCGTCGCCACTCGCCCGACCATTTTCGCCGCCGCGTTGCTCGCGCTCTTGGCCGCTTCGCCCGCCCGGATCGCGGGCGCGGTCGAACCCGCCGGAGCCGCCGTCTCGCCCTCCGCCCCGCGCGGCTTCTACACCACCCCCTTCGACCTCACCCTCACCGCCCCCGCCGGTGCCTCGATCCGCTACACGCTCGACGGCACCGCGCCCACAGCCACCGCCGGCACGCCCTACACCGCCCCGATCCCGATCAAGACCACCACCGTCCTCCGGGCCGTTGCCTACCGCGCCGGCCAAGCCCCCGGCCCCGTCGCCACGCACACCTACCTCTTCCCCGCCGACGTCCGCACGCAATCCGTTCCCTCCCCCAAACACCCCGCAGCCGCCTACCCCCCGGCGTGGAAAGACGCCAACGCCCCCGCCGACTACAACGTTGACCCCACCGACATCCCGCCCGCCGACGCCCCCACTTTCGCCGCCGGCCTCATCGACCCCGCCGTCCCGTCCA